>Ga0335071_10002256_pt1 | contig 20700 bp, 18 predicted proteins | sample Lox_Sample_15_FD_206724 | JGI IMG/M metagenome (GOLD analysis project Ga0335071, IMG submission 206724) | Soil microbial communities from Loxahatchee National Wildlife Refuge, Florida, United States - Lox_Sample_1.5 | ecosystem: Environmental > Terrestrial > Soil > Wetlands | place: USA...
CCGATCGACTGGCATCTCCCGGCGATTGTTGGGGCGCATACGGAGGCCCTGGCAATATGGACCGCACAGACGAGTTGAGGAGTCATTCCGAAACGCTGTGCTGCAGACGGACGCACTGAGTGCCCTCATGGTGAGCCGTCCTGAGATCGCCAGCGAGGTGCTGCTTGCCGTCTGCATCGAGGAGCCCCAAAACGAGAACGAAGCTTATCAGTCCGCGCCTCTCGATGACGGCGGTTTCGCCTTTTGGCATGGGCATATGCCTGCAATGTATTTCAATGGACCGTTCTTGTTATTTCTCAAAGCATCACCACGAATCGCTCTTGAAACGATTATCAAGCTAGTGGACTTTGGAACTGATCGCTGGCTGGAGGGATTTCATCGTTTCAACGGTGCCGAAATTACACCCTCCTACAAACTTTACTTTGAGGGCTTCGACAAGACTTTCATCGGCGACGGAAACGTCTACAACTGGCATCGTGAAATGCGCGATACCGCAGTATTCGTAGAAAGCGCACTGATGGCCGTTGAGAAATGGCTGTATGAGCGTATTGACGCCAAGGAAGACGTCTCAGACGCGGTCAATCAGATGCTGACCGAAACAAAATCGGCCGCGTTCCTCGGCCTTCTGGTTTCGGTCGGCCTGTACTCGCCAGGTCTGTTCAACAGCCCTCTTCGTCCTCTGCTGTCGTGCCCCGATCTTTACACGACTCAGCGCTCGACATTGCTAGGGGCCAGCTGGAAGTTCTTGTTTGAGATTACGTGGGGCCGGTATGGCAAGCGTGTCAGTGATGAAGTGCGCACATGGAACGAGATGCCGCACAGGCGCTATGAACTTTACGAACTAGCGCGGCGACTTCTTTTCTTCAATGATGACGCTGCAGTTCAACTTGAAATCTATCGTAAGCGATGGCAAGCAGAAGCCGCGTCAGAGGCCAAGGCGAACGGTGTTTTTTCAACCACCCTGGAGGTCTTTATCGCGCAGTTGGATCGCGACAACTACACGGTGAGCGATGCCGGCAATGGTCAAGTCGCGATTGAATTTCATGCTCCCAAAGCGTTAGAGGCAAGACTTATTGAGGAGCGAAAGGGGCCAGCGCTCAATCTTTCAGCGATGAGCCTTATCGCTGAAGCTGGCCGTTCCATAGATGAGGCGATCAGTCTTACGGCGGAGCAAGCGGAATCCATCTACCAACGATTGCGGGAAATTGTCAGTTCAGATCGGCGCGACGGCACATTCACGTTTTATCGGAAAGAATCGATATCCGCTGGAGTCGCCTTACTCGTTGTGGCGGGCGAGAACTGGTTGGCCGACAATTCAGAAGCCGAGGCTTTTTGCGTTGAGCACCTTCTTGCCCTCTCGGAAGAACCGCCGACCCCTACAGATTGTGATTCGCCCGAATCAATCTCGGGCGGTTTTGATTTGTTCTTGGCGGAAGGGGCTCTGCATCTTGTTTTACGGAATCGCGGCAATGATCGTCTGTGGTCTGTGCTATTGCGCGGGATCACAAGCAATCAATACAAGACTACCGAAAAGATCATGATGATGGCCTTTCGGCATCGCACCTCAAAAGCCATTCGCTTCAATGAACTCGTAGGGGCGGTCATCCTTTGGGCAGTCATCCGAGGCCCAGTCGGGGCGCTCGGAAGCCGCTTCGATCCCACAACGATCACGCCCTATCAGAAGCTAATTGTGAGTCGGTTCAAGAGGGGATACTTCAAGAAGCGTGTGCCGTCACTCGCTTTTGCTGTCCAAGCCAATGACCGATTCGCCCGGATGAAACTTAGAGGCACTCCTCAGTGGGAGTGGCATGAACAGCGAAAGCAGATGCTTGAATCTCGAAACGCAACCAACATGGCACACCGCGAGCGGCTTCACCGGCGGGAAACCTATTTAGACCTTGAAGTGCTGCATCATGGTTTGTCGTTCCTTGGTCAATTCGAGGGTTTGCGATCGGATGATGCGCCCGACCTACGGCGTTATTTCGACCAACTCCTGCGTCTGGAACTAGAGCTTCTTCCCAATTCTCCGAATGCGGACTCGGTCGAATTCCAGAACCAGTACGACTTCGACGACTGGATCATGGCTTTGGCTTCACTGTATTACGCAACACTGCCTCTTTCGGAGGCACTGCAGACCGTCGCACAGCCTATCATGTCACTCGGCGCTGGAGCGCACTATTGGATTCAAGATTTCCTGCAGGCGTTCTTTCGTTACGCCCCTGGTCTATGTATGGACGATGCTGACTTGGCGGATCGCTGGCGAGCGCTGATCCAGTTTGCCGTTAGTTCTGCGAGATGGAACTATGACCAGGTTGGACTTAAGTACTATCTAGAACATTTGTTCCGCGAACTCTTGGGTTTCTCGGGATATCCTTCGCGGGCAGCGGATAGTTCCTTGAACGGGGCCCTCGTGCTTCTCAAAGGGGAGGTAATCTTGTGGTGTGATCGCTGGCTGAAAGTGACCGATGCTGCAGCCGCATTCGCGAGGTTCGTCTCAGCTGCCGGCAACCGCGAGTTCATTGATCTAGGACTGATCAAGCTAGCGAACAATCTCTCGTCATATGGAAAGAACGCGAGACGAAATGAAGAACTGACATCCTCGTTGCTTGCGGCGGTTCAGCATGTTTGGAAGGCCTTTCCCGATATAGTTAGCACGATGAGTCCCGCAAGCGACGGCTTTCACAAAATACTGTCATTTTTGTCTGCTCTCTTGATACCGGAGGCAATCGATCTTCAGGCAAAGGCCGCGCGAGGATTTTGACCGAGTGCGGCTAGAGGTAATTCATTGCACGGTGTCTTCAGGGGATTCGCTGAGCGCGAATCCAAGAGATCTCGGTCAAGATTAGTACCGGGATACGCGCATCGAACAATGTATTGTCGGGAGCGCGCTCGGCCCTAGAATCATGACGCGATGCCAGGCTTGTCGGTACGAATCTGGATACTCGACCCGCTCTCCATAAACGGCAGCGATCAACGGTTTGGCTGGCCATCGCTTCTCGCGCAGAATAATGCGCAATTAAGAGAGACGTTATCATTAGATACTTGTTTCTCCCAGCGTGTCAGGTGGACTTTCAATAGCCTATGAGGTTACAGTTTTCGGTTGTAGGCCGGGCAGAATGATCAAAGAAAAACGTGCTATTAAGACCTGCTATGTATCAGCTCCGGCGGGCGTTTCTCTGGACGTCCTGAGAGAATCGCTGCTTTCACATGACATCCGTCCTCTCATCCCTGAAGAATTGTCTGTGGGGACAGATTTGGCGTCTGAGACACAGCGACAGCTGGCGCAAGCCGATCTTGTAATTGGTGTTCTTCCAAGAGGCAAGCAGTCGCCGTGGGTGTTGTTCGAATTGGGCCAAGCTTTCGCCCTGGGGCGTCGCATTCTGTTAATTGCATCGCCAAAATCGGAGTCTATTCCGTTTGCCTTACAGCGGTTATTGGTCCTTCGGATCGAGCCTAACAACCGTAGTGCAATTGATTTTGCGCTCGATCAGCTGTTATCTGCGCCTCCCGAATCCCCTCCGGAACAAAATCGCAAGCCATCTCACGCGAGTGCCCTGGGGCAACAGGCTGATAGTTTCATTGCAAGATTTGATCACGAGTTGCAACCCGGTAGTGAACGTGAACTGCTAAAGTTGTTGACTGATGCCTTGCAAAGCTCCGGAGTTGACGCAGTTGTAGAACACTCGGCCCAAGAACGTGGAGTTGATATCGCAGTCTGGTCGGACGTCCTAGAGCCTTTTGTTGGCAATCCACTGCTGATCGAGGTCAAGCGCAGCGTTCGGGACAAGAAATCCGCATCGGCCGCTTTTGCGCAGGTTAGCCTATACCTCGGAGAGTCTGGTAGTCGGTGGGCGTTACTGCTTTACGCTGAAGGGCCACCACCAGATGACCGGCTCTGGGGTAAATGCCCCCCCAATATTCTGATAATGCCGCTGCGCTCTCTTCTTGAGGGGCTACGAACACAATCATTCCCGGAAATAGTGCGAGATATGCGGAACCGCCGCGTCCATTCTGTGAGGCCTTAATGGCACCCATCGTTGCGGCTACCATCCAGGCTTACATAGATGCCGGCCGAAACGGTCATACTACCGCAGATCAAGGACGAGCATTGGAGGATCTGATTTGCTATGTCATGTCGCAAATTCCAGGAGTGGCAATCACACACCGAAACGAGCTCAATGCGTTTGAAACTGAAGAAATCGATGTTGCGATATGGAATGACGGCGCTGCCGAGGGTTTGTTTTTTCTGCCCAACATCATTCTCGTCGAATGCAAGAATTGGTCGAATCGCGTAGGAAGTATCGAACTTAATTGGTTCGACGCAAAACTGCGCAATCGGGGGCTGACGTTGGGTATTCTGGTTACAACATTGGGAATAACCGGGCAGGCGGCTGATCTCACAGCTGCGCACGCAATCGTAGCGGCTGCTTTACGGGAGGGTCGGCGACTCGTTATCGTCACGACGGACGAGCTGCTCGCGACTGGTAGCACGGAAGAGTTGGTGCGCTTGATAAAGGTCAAGCTATGTGATTTAGCGGTAAAGGGTACAGTCGCGTAGGCGGATGATTGTCTGACAAGACTAAGCCAGATTCACTAGCAAAGATTAACAGAAGCGTGTTTTCGGGCTTAAACGCGCATAGGGTTCAGTCTTGCCACTGGTTGAAATAGTGTGCCAGCTCGCCGATCGAACGACCGCGATCCATACCTAAACGATAGTTCGAAATGTATGGGTCGTAATAGTCGTAATGGTCCTTGTCGAAGTGATCGCTCGATAGCAGGACTTTACGGATACGGACGTCCCAGTGCGTAGGCAACGTGGACATATTGCCATCGCTGTAAAAGCCTTCGTCGTCCTGGAGAATCTTCTCGAAATCAGAAGGCTTCTGCGTCGCTTCCTTGTCGTGCGGGACAAGGTAATCGGCGAAAACGGTGAAGCTGCCGTGTTTGTCGTCGTAGAAGACCGCTCGGGGGCGGACTTGCTCACTCGCCCCCGTCGGTAAGCTCTCTAGACGGGCAATGATGTCCTCGCAGACCTTTAAAGAAGGGTGATTCCCTGAGATTCGGTTGCTCAAAACAAGAAAGTAGCCCTTAAAGTGAGCGGTCCAGTGATTTGGCGAACCGGAGTTGTAGAGCTTCCAAGGAGTCGAAGCAAACGATTTTGGGAAAAACAAATGCCCGAGCGAAAACATGCGTGGTTCCGCAAGAAGTTTTTCGATGTCGATGCTGTCCCAGATCTTTATCCTGAGCGGTGTCTTTGACTGTCCTGCCAGCTCCTTTAACTTCGTTACAAGACCCGAGCTCGGTTGCGTGGAAACTACGAGCAGATAGCCATCTGCGGAGATCTGTCGGCAATCGCTATCGAACGAGCCGACATGATTTCTGCCGACGGAGTCCCCGCCATGCGCAAAATGCTTGCACTGTACTAGCCATTTCTGCGTGACGGTTCCCAGCGGCCCCGCAAGCTTCTCTGTCGCAACAATGTCACGTCCTTGGTCTGCTCCTTGGCCGGTCCACTGAGGGTGGAGGCCCATTACCAAGAGGATCTCTCGGATGAGCTGTTCGAACGCACGGCCATCTTTAGCCAATTCTGTGAAATCAAGCATCTTCGTTTGCCGCAATCTGCTTGGCGATGTCGATCCCCGTCCAACCCTTAAGGAGAGTCAATCAGAATTCTATACACGTTTGGGAGATCTTCACATTGCCAGACTTCTGCCAAACCGCAGAAGAAGAATGGCTTCTGGCCCCATGAAATGGATCAGTCCTGATACCCGCGCTTCTGAAACTGTCCGACCAACAGATTTCCTTCCAAGGGCTATTAAAGATGCACACGACCCGCACACCTGTGCAACCCACAAAGCAGCATTTATCTGCGTGTCGGTTCAGGGACGACTGATCGGCCGTAAGTCGAGACTTTGCTGTGGGGGCAAGCGTAGTCCCATCCAAAGAGATTAAGGGCTAGAAACGCTAAGGTTGTTCGAGTCGGCGTTCTCACAGCGCCAGCCCAATTCCCTGTGCGACGGATGGAGCTTGATTGATTTCCAGGGCGGAAGTCTTCGAGACATCGGCTCCGAGCAGAGGGCTGAGTTTTGCCATGTCGTCGGTGAAGAGCGTGGCTTGGTGGCTGGCGCGGGAGATCGAGACGTAGGCGAAGCGCGAGTTGAGCAGGTCCGGGTGGACGCTGCTATCGGCGTGGACCAGAACGCGCTCGGCGGTAAGGCCTTGGGAGCTGTGACTGGTAACGGCATAGCCGTGGTCGAAATGACGATGTTCGGTGGGATTGAACTCGATCTGGCGGTTGTTATCTAGGCGGGCGGAGAGGCGGCCATCGGGATTGATCGCCTCGATTATCGCGATATCGCGATTGGCAACGCCTAGCGACTTGTCAGGCGCGGTGAACTGGATGCGGTCGCCTACTGAGAATTCGCCTTCGGTCTGGCGGTAGACGCTGACGCCGGTGAGTCTGCGGGGATCGTAGGTGGCAAGTTCTTGGTTCGCCTTCTCGATCGTGAGCAGGTTCGCGGCTGAGTCGATCCCCACGACCGATGAATATGCCCCAGCTCCGATTCCAACGGTTTTGCTGCCACGTGTATAGCGAACTACGTCGTTGATCTCGTAGTGGCTTGCCCATGATCGTTCGGCTCCGGTCATGTCCTGACGCTGAACGAGGATGCGAAGAGAATGGTCTTCCGGCGCAAGACTTCCAGCGGCCTTCAATTCCTGGCGAACAGCGCCGTTTAGCTCGCGGCGGGAAGCATTGTCCGGTGAGACGATCAGAGTGTTCTCGGGCGATTCGACGTAGCTCTTAGCGATGGTGCGGATGCGCTCGCCCGCGTTGGGAATTTCCTTCACACGGCCTTGTTGTTGGAGGGTGTCGAGCGCGGCAGAAACATGACCCGTAGCCAATAGTTCGACGGCAGATTTCAGAGCCGGGTCCTGCTGGCGAACGATCTCATCCAGTTTGGCCGTGTGCATTCCAGCTTCCTGCAGTTGCTCGAAGGGGCGGCCCGCTTCGACGCCCTGGTGCTGGCGGATATCACCGATCAGAAGCACACGGTCGTGCGAGCCCATGCGCGCAAGGAACTCGCGCATCTGATTTGTGCTGGCAAGGCTCGATTCATCGACAAGGTAGAAGTGCTTTCGCTCCGCTGGGTCGGGATTCGCAGGGCGGGCGAGGAAGCCTTGCAGGGTTCCGGCTTCGACGCCCGCCTCATTCAGCTGGCGCCCAGCGCGGGATGTAGGTGCGAAACCTTCCACTTGATAGCCCTGCGATTCAGCAGCGCTACGGATGGCCGTGAGTGTGGTCGTCTTGCCTGAGCCGGCGAAGCCTTGGATTCCTTGAATGCGGTCGGGTGAGCTGAGTACGTCCTCCACCACGGTCTTTTGTGCCCGGTTGAGGTGCAGGTGCTGGTCGGCAAGGACGACGGCCTGCGGACGCGGAAGAACCGGCTGGATATGGTTTTGTCCCTCACGGACTCTGAGGATAATTTCATGTTCCGCCTCGATGGTTCTGGCGGTGGTGAACTGACGACCGGGAACGCTCTGAGGCCGCTCGACGATTTGAAATTCCCCAGAAGCCAAGCGGGCTTCAAGATTGGCTCGGACTTGGGCATGGGTGATCTCCCCCATGCCGCGACGGAGCCCGTCGCGGATCAGCGCCCGCTCATCCACAACGGCCTCGCGCTCGAAGTTCTTGTCGCGGGAAAAGGTGAGAGATTCTCGAACACGGTCAACCGAGTTGACAGGTTTCTCTTGATGTTGAGACCGTTCCCGCGCCGCGAGTACAACAGCGTCGGCTTGGCGCCCAAAGTCTGCTGCTAACTTGCGGTGCGCCGCCATCACTTCGCGCGGCGAGTGAATTTCCTTGCGGTCGCGCGTCGAGTGGGCTGCGATCTCGGCGGCTTCTTTCCCCGAGCGGCCCGTGCGTTCGAGGTACTCACGAATTTGTTGGCTCCGGGGACTGGAAGCATCGAGGTATTCCTGCGTGTAGCCCTTGATCTCCGGCGCACCGCTCCGCCCAGTGGTGATTTCGTAACCGAGTTGGCGTAAACGGTAGGTCAACTCGGATTGATAGATGGCCGTGGCAAATTGTTGCGAGGCGAAGAGACTTTGCGGTTGGATGGCGCGAGGCTGGCCGTTGTCGCGCTCAGTAATGTTGAAAACCACGGCGTGCGTGTGCAGTTGTGGCGCCACATAACCATCGACCGGGCGGGCGGTGTCGTGCTCAAATTTGGCGGCGATAAATTTGCCCGTGGTCTCAGGCGCATGATTGCCGCCGATGCGGGCTTGTGTGTAGTGTTCAAGTTGCTCAAGGGCAACGCTGACGCTCTGCCGGTGGGCTTCGCGAACACGCTGATCGCCGCCGACTAGCGCGGTGAGCGAGACAGACTTGGGAGCCGAGAATGTCGCATCCCACCCGGCACGGTGCTCCATCGTCCTGATCGTCTTCCCGTCTGCATCCTGATACTCATACGACGCTCGTTGTCGCACAAGCTGCTCGCCGGTCTGTGGATGCTGCCCTTGGCTGAGTTTCGCGAAGTCCTCGGCAGAGACAGTCCCAGCAAGGCCGAACTGTCCGGCTAGGCGCCCTTGCCATTCGCCCGTGATGAGGCCGCGTTGAGACCAATAGTTCTGCTCCTTGGCAGTGAATTCCTTCTGATGGTAGGTCTGTGCCTGGCCAGCGGAGAGCGGCTTGGAAATGGTCAGCATGGCAGTTACTATCCCCGAAGATTGAGGCTTTGTTGGGCGTTGACGTTCGTCTCAAGGTCGGTCTCCCGCTGCGGTATCTCGGTCGCTGTCCCTGGCGATTTTCGCCGGAGCGGCGCGGGCACATTTGCCTCCGCCTTCAACTCAAGCGGACGCAGCTGGGGCTTAGCCGACCCGATGTTCTTTGGATCATACGGCAGCTTGTCGTCAGGTGTATCGCGGAGCGCGAAATCACTGGCAACAACTGGCATATCGAAGTAGGGGAATGAGAAACGCGTCACATAGTTCTCGTACTTCATATAGGCATGGAGGTCCGGCAGTCCGGAGATCTCGGACTCCATTACCAGTGGTTCAATTTGCCGGTCTAGCGCGAAGTTCCGCCCAGCGCGGGAGCCGTCGAAGTGGGTCTCGCGTAGCCGTTCGATCTCGACTTTTCCAATGAACTTGCTGACCCACTCGCCAGCGGTCGGCTCTTTCGTCTTCAGCCAAATGCTGGTTGCCGGTTGCGACAGCATGACCTCGGCCAAGTGGCCGTAAAGGTATTCCAGTTGGGCCTTTCCTTGGAAACCTAGTATCACAGGGTTGTTGCTCTTTCGATTTTCTGTAATGGCGGTATGGAGCTGGGGGAGCTTTTGCAGACTCGCCAACTCGTCGATCACGAACCATGCTCGTTTCTGGCCATCCTTCGGCTCGTTTAGTAGACGCAAGACGAGCAGGTCGATCCATAGACTTTGAAGCGGTCGAAGTGCCTCACGTTCTGCCGGAAGTGAAGTAATGAAGATCCAGCCCTGCCGCGTCTCGGCCCACTCTGTGGCCGACCACTCGCCATTCCCGTCGCCCTTGTTCGGCAAGAGACGCAGGCTGTCGGCGACGAGTCCAAGCGAGCCAAGAACTCCAGCACGCTGTTGGTGCGCCCTCGGGTCGATCAGGTGAGCATGCTCTGTTCCTTTCAGCCTTCGGTCGATCTCCTGCGGGTCCGACATCCACTTCACCAGCTCCTCTGGCGTGGGGCCATAGGCCATCAGGAATGCGAAGATCTTCTGCGGGGACTCGATGAAGAACTCACCCTTCTTGTCCTGCGGCGGCTGGAAGAGGGACACCGCCAGAGCCTTTGCCTCGGAGCGTCGGCGGAGTTCTTCAGAGGGTCCCCAGTAGGGACACCGCTTATCGAGCGGATTCAGGATGACGTCGCCGTTCTTCGGGTCGTAAAAGCGTCTGACGAACTCTCGTGCGGGGTCGTAGACGATCGCGGAATCGCCACGATGTTTTATCTGCCGAAGAATTTGGAGCATAATCATAGTCTTGCCCGCTCCAGTATCCCCGATGATCTGCATGTGTTGGGCCTCTGCCCGTTGCGGTATGCGGATCATTGTCTTCATTTCTTTGGTCTTAATGCCTATGCCATCCCCCCCGACCCTGTCGTTGAACTCCCTCGGAGTCATCATCTCGGGGCCTTTAAGTCGTCTTCCGTATCTCAGCGCCTTGCGCCGTCGAACGTCCTTGGCGATCGAAAACGGGAGCTGGATGACCAGTGATAGCAGACCGAAAAGCAACGGGAGCTTGCAGAGATCGAAAAGGCTGTCGCCACCGTAAACCGCACTCTGGAGGTAGGCACTCAAGGACGCGTCGATATAGCTCTGCCCCGGTGCTAGGTAAAGGATCGTATAGCCGCGCTGGAAGGCGGGCTGCGAGATCGCGAGCGGGATGGGCTTGCCGCCCGGTTGCGGCGTCGTGCCGTCCGCCACGTCGGTGTTCGTCGCCAGACGCGGTTGAATTCCGCGAGCGCCCACCATGAGCATCCGGTAGTTGTCTCGGCGGCTCGCTCCGATTGTTCCCGCGACACTCGACCGGATGTACGTCGGCGTATAGAAACGCTGCAGTGGGCTGTTGCCGAAGGTGAACCGACAGTAAAGAAAAAATGCGGTGAGAACGAGCGCCACGAATACCGCCCCATACGTATGAATCGGGCTGTGCGGCGGCCAGATGACGGATTCCTTGCGTCCCCACTTTGTCATTGCCATTGCTATTTCCTTCCTGCGGAAGCGGCCAGTTTTCCAGCGAGAGCGTGCTTGGCCTCGCTGATTTCGTCGAGCAGTTTGTCGAATGCCTCCGGCGTGAGTCTCTGGCCTGCGGCCAGAGGCCGCAACACGTTTACCAGGAGCAATCGAACGCCAAGAATCTCTGCGAGGGATGGATCGGCGGGTGATCCTCCGCGTATTTCCCGGAGGATCACATCGCGTACCCATTCACCTAAGGCGCATCCGTGCGCGGCAGCAGCCACCTCAACTGCCGAAAATTCGGTCCGTGTCAACTTCGTATTGAGGGACTGATTGCGGCTTTCCCGGCCTCGCACCGCGCCTTTTCTTCTGTCTGTTTCCGAGTGATTAAGTAACATCGGTGCTCATTTCTCCGTAGAAGACGGGGAAAGCAATAGGTTCCCCGCGTTTCAGTAAGTTATTTGTTGTCATAGCAAAGCGCATCAGGTTCCGAAGGAACCTAAACAGTTCCCTGTCAGGGGTGGAGTGTCAAAATTCTTCCGGTGCGAAGCACCGTTCTTGCTCCGACACGAAATTGAAGGCAGGATCACGCCTTCACTGCTCGCACAGAAGGCGTTGACTCCACCCCAGCTACGAGCTTTTTTGCAGGCTCCTCCGATGCGCCATTGCTCGGCCCCTTACGGACACGCAATGTGGAAGGAACCTGCTTGGCCTGAGGCGTCTTCAGAAAGTCTTGAAAGTCACGGTCCTTCGAGAAGACATAGTTGAGCGCTTTGTCCACAACATCATCCGCAGATGCGTGGACGAAAGCGGCGTACCGATCGACCTGCTCGGCGGTGGACTCGTCGAGCCGAACCGAAGCACTGATGTAGCGGATCTGGTTGATTTCAAGCAACGGCATTGTTGTTCTCCTTATGGGTGGTGGAATCAAGCAATCCTTCTGCTGGCAATCATTCTTTGCGCAGTCTGTGCAATCTCCCGCGCACGAGCGCGGCAGAGTGCGATGGGAATCTCGAATCGGCGACGAACTTCAAGCAGCGTCACAACGTCGTCTGCCGGAACGCCTTCGATGAGCCAAAGTCGGGCCGACGCAACATCAACCGTCCTCTGAGCGTAATAAAGAGGATTGGGCTTATCGGCGCGGCGGGAAGCCAGCTTGCGTGTGAGCTTCGCGGCGTCTTTGCCACGGGCAAGCTCATGCAGAACCCATGCCCAATCGTGCTCGGAATTGGTGTGGTTGGAGGAACGCTTTCGCGCTGTAAATGTGCGAGACGAAAGCATGGCATCCGCGGCTAGAATGTCCATCCGGAAGTCATCGGAATTCCAGGTGGAATTGCCGGGGTATTCGACCGTCACCGGATACGCGGGATCGTACTTACAATTAAGGAATCCGGGCAGACGGAGAACCCGGTTACAGTCGGTACAAGCGGGATCTCCGCCAAAGGTAATGGCAAGAAGTTTGAGTGCGCTTTCCTGCTGTTCGAGAGTGAAGCCGTCAACTCGCCAGAGGATCTGGTACTTGCCGAGAGATGTCGAGAGGACTGCATTCGGCGGAGGAACCGCATCCGACGCCCGGAGGGAAGAGATGCGGGTCTCTCCATCGGTATCTAAATCGAGATAGAGATGGCGTACTGAAGCGATGCATTCCTTGGTGCGTCTGCGGCTGTCCGAGCGAAGCGGATTGGCGGCTACGTAGACATTCGCGCCAGCAGCATTCTCGCGGGCGAGCCAGCCGAGGTAACGAGGGGCGAGAGCAGTCTCTAGTTGGACGATCCTTTGAATTGTTGAGGAGGGATCTTCACGTCGTAGAAGCAGAGCAATGGTCTCCCCCGGAGCGAAACAACGACCGAGGAATTCTACAGCGGTAGCGATTGGATTCTGAGCATTAGGCTGTGGCATGTTTCACCTCGAAGACCGGCTCGATCAGGAAACGCTTAGCATCGCGGTCGTATCCACGAAGCGCCAGCACTTCCCGGAGGATGCGGCGCCCTGGCTCCCGCTCAACATGGACGACAAAATCAACGGCTTCCCCGATCTCGGCTTCGGTGTCGGAGAAGGTGGTTTGCGCATGGTTGCGCATGGCCAGATTGGCGAAACGACGTAGCGCTTTCTCCGCGGAATTGGCGTGGATCGTCGCGAGCGAGCCGGCGTGACCGGTGTTAAATGAATCGAGCAAGGTACGCGCCTCGATTCCACGCACTTCGCCGAGAATGATTCGATCCGGTCTCCAGCGGAGGGCGGATTTCAAAAGATCATCGAAGGATATGTTGGCCTTGAACGTGTCGGTCTGGCATTCGGCCGGCACAATGTTCGGCTTCTGGATGTGCAGTTCGGAGGTGTCTTCAATGACCACGATGCGATCTTGGTCCGGAATGAAGTCGGCCAATATCCGCAAGAGCGTGGTCTTGCCGGTTCCGGTTCCCCCACTGATGAGCAAGGTCTTTCCGCTGCGGATTTGTTCCCCCAAGAAGTCCGCAAGTGGCCGTGTCAACGTGCCACGAGCGATCAGGTCGTCGATCGTGTAATGCCGGCTGGTGAACTTTCTGATTGTCAGAGCAGGCGCCGGGCGCACAACCGGAGGAATCACCGCCGCTAGGCGGCTTCCGTCTGGAAGCTGCGCGTGTAGCAAGGGATTGTCCTCGTCTAGCTTCTTGCCGAGTTGATTGGCGATCACTTCGAGGCCGGTGCGGAGCTGGCCAGCGTTGAACGAAATGGTTCCTTCTTGGCGCATGATCCCGTCGCGTTCGTACCACCACGAGGCGTCGGGATTGCCCATGATCTCGCTGATGCTCTCGTCCAACAGCAGCGGCTCTATCGGCCGAAGGAATGGCAGGATCAATTCAAAGCTCATAGTGGGGACCTCACGGCGATGGAAGCCCAGCGGTTAGCCAGGCTTCCGGGAATGAAGAACGCTGGCTTATGCCGCCGCTTCCTCCTGAGGTAGGGTCTCGTGCTGCTGATCTTCCGGCTGGTCTTCCGGGCTGGCTTTTTCAGCGCGGTCCAGCTTCAGGATCGAGGCGACCCGAATTTCCCAGACTCGCCGTTTCGAGTCCGTCTTCTTGCTGTCGTACTCACGGCTGCGCAGTTCGCCTTCCACCTGGATATGTGAACCCTTGGTAAGAGTTTTGGCGAACTCCGAGAGCTTGCCGAATACGACGCAACGGTGCCATTCGGTGTGCGAGATGTACTTGCCATCCTTCTTATAGGAGGACTTGGTTGCCAGCGAGAGGGTTGTGACGCTGAAGTCCGCGCTGTTTGTGCGAGCTTCTGGGTTGCTGCCGAGGAAGCCGATGAGGGTTACTTTGTTCTGGTACATGATTGTCTCCGTTTGTTGAATTTCCCGATCTTGATCGGGGCACTAAAAGCGAGCGGGCCATGCTCCCAAGTGCCGAAGCTCTGCATTTACGGAGGCTCCGGAGAAATCTTTTCGGCGTTCTTTCCGAACAAGATTTGGAGGGAAACCGTAACCCGCAGGGCGGCGCAGCCGAAGCAGAAGAGCGAGTTGCCGCAGGGCGCATGAAAAGCCCCGAAGCGGTGCCCGAACAAAGTCGGGATACATAACGGCAGACACTCTTCAGAGCAAAGTTTTCATCGGCACACTGGCTACGGGAAGCGACTACGATCAGCGCTCGATTCGAGCTGGCATGTCCGTCGCAAGAAGGGTGCAGTTCGCCACCTCCGTTGCACCTAGTGCTCTCGTTCGCCAGATCCAATCTGCACAGAGACACGTGTGGCAGGCCAGCCGGATTGGCAGCAGAAATGGACATCGTTTAGTCTCTGGAATTCTCTAAGTATCCTTAGCTGAACGCCTGGTCGGCCCGGAAACGCACGATGGTCAGACCGAGGGGGTTCACGGCAAGCTCATTGTTCTTCACGTTTTCGCGAAAGACATAGGTGACGCTGGCTGTCCATCGCTCCCGCTTGAGTTCGGTGTGATCGGTCGGATTGCTGTATACCTTCTCGAACTCGATGCGCGCCGAATACGGCGACTGGCGTAGGTCGTCGAGGATGACGTTCTTGATCTCGACATCGACATACGGCAAGGTGCTGTCCTTGACGTAGTTCTGAATGCTATTGTCCTTGCGCTCCTGGTCGATGACGGCGCGTTGTACATCGCTATTAAGGAAGTAAAGCGACTGCGTTTGATCATGTTCGATGGTGAAACGATTGCGGTTGAAATAGAGCTCTGCCCAGCGGGAAAGGTAGTATTTGTTCTCCGCCTCCTGCGGGCGATACTGAAAGTTTCGGTAGTCGATCGCTTCCGCGTGGCCTACGTCATTGATCCGCACAATCATTGGGTGCATGTTGGCGAGCGCTGTCTGGCTCTTATAGGTAAGTCCAGCCAGGCTGATACACACACCTGCGAGCACAAGAATGGTGACCTTTAAGTAGGTATTCATCACCAGCGGATCGCCGTACTGCTCCAGGTAACGCTCTGCAGCTCGGGTGAGTTCCGGGGTGGCTTTCGTTTCAACGCTCATCGCTTTTGTGCTCATTTCGATCTCATTTCTGCCGCTGCCCTTTAGATTGCGGCCCGTAACGCTGTCACGACTATGCCTAAACTCCCACCGTGCCCCCCAGTACCGCCGGTGAATAAGCTGTGCGTCATGGTCGGAATCTTGAAAAGGATGTAGATGTTGACCAGTACCAGAAGAACAAGAAGTGGCAGGGTCTGGACTATCAATGAAGGGTCCGACAAGCTTTGGCCAAGCTGGATGTAGTAGTTGGTGAGAACATGAGACAGAACATTCAGAGTGGCCGCGGCCACAACTTTGTAAAAGCTAAATCCGAGATAAGCCTTGAGCCATCCCCAGAACAACCAATCGAGTTTGTCGAAGACAAGGAACGGAATAAAGATCGGCCCGAGTAATCCGATGATCGTTGCCGCAATTGCGCCGTAGGCCACGATTGCGGAAACAATTGCGGCCAACAGGGCCAGGAGGAATTGAACCGCAAAGTATACGATGGCGTAGTAGGGGGACATCATGGTATTCAGTAGCCCCGGCCCTGTCTTGGAAGATGCCGCATTAATCTCGTTCAGCATTGTGTTGGAACCATCCGATCCGATCAGGTTCACAAGGTTGATTGTGCCGCCGTCGATGAAGCCCTTGAGGGAAAAGCCAAGTCCGGGGATGGAACTGTCGTAATAGTTCACCATCACATAAGCGAAGGTAAGCAGCATGAAGAGGTTGAGAAACCTCCCCATGCTGAATCCAGCTTCGCCGTGTGCGGATGCAAGTGCTTCCTGCACCCCGAACCAAACCATCACGATGGTGGCGAGTGCGAGGACGATGTGAATCCCCATCGCGGTGATGGAGGGTGCCACCGTGGCGGCAAGTGACTGGCACGCCTGAGCGATAAACTGGAAGAGACTCATATTTCATCCCCTTGTGTTTTCTCCCACTCAGTACGCCTGTGTAAGGAGATTCCCCGACCCGCTGCTGGTTGTGGTGATGTTGGCGTTGTAATAATTCTCGTATCCTGCCGAGTCGCGGAATGCGGATTTCAGCGCGTCCTGTTGCTGCTTTTGGGCAACGATCTGTTGCAGGGAAAGATCGGCATTGATCTGGTTTGCGTCCTGCTGGGTGCGGAGTTGCAACAGTAAGGCCTGGTTGATGCGCTGTAATGTTGACATGATGGTCTGCTGAGAGGGGTCCTGGGTCTGAGTTGCGGCTTCAAGACTGGCGATGTCGGTTTGTCTTGAGGCCTGATTGGCCCGGATGGTCCCGAGAGCCTGCAGATTGTTGGTCATTACGGAGTCGTTGATGTCAACGGTGGCTCCCTGAGCGGCAATCTGCAACTGCCCGGCAAGACTCGCAGTGCTGTAGCCAGGGATTTCGTTGGCGGTAGTCGGCACGCTCACTTGCTGGTAAGAGGCTGCGGCACCCTTCCCCGTATTCGCCGAATTGACCCATCCCATCGAATTCCCATAGGTGTTTGATATCTGCTGGAGCAGTAGCAAGTCAGAAGTTGGAGACAGAAACCGCGAATAGAGCATTCTGGGCGCGAGGATCATCTGGTGCACGAGGTTGTATTGCTGCTTGGCGACGTTGTAGGCTTGCAGCGCCGTGGTTGCAATCTTCACTGTATTGGTGAAAATTTGTTGGCCCTGCTCGATCTGCTGGAATTGGTTGGAGATGGATCGTTCTTCCTGTTCGATTTGCGTAATGGCGTGGGCCGACTGCGTGGGATCGTAGACGATACCGGAGCCGAATTGCGCGTGCGCAGCGGGTTGCAATGCGGCAGCGAGGGCGATAGAGAGTGCGGTAACGATTAGCTTCTTCACATTCTTGTCCTTTCGTCTGCGGTTGGTGGGGGCAAGCTCTCACAGCAATACCGCGCTACTGCTGTGCGGCAATAAATTCCTTCTGGATCTGTGCAAGGCGGTCCGCCACTGGTTTACACCGCGCGTCTCGTTCTTTCTTTTTGGCTTGGAGGGTCCCTATCTGCTCTGGAGTGAGCTTCTCTCCTGTCAGAAGTCCTGACGATCCGGCGGTCACTGGATCAATGCAGTCCTTGGCATACTCCGGGTATTCAACGTTGTATTGATCTTGCAACTGTTTCACCTTTGCCTCTCTGCTCTGACAGCCGGCAAGGGTGAGAGTCCACAGAACGAAGAGGGAAAGAGTAACTTTTCGCATCGAAGCCTCCTTAAAAAGTCTGTGGAATGGTGTGGTTAGAGTAAGCAGGAAGAAGCAAGTCCTGCGTGAAATAGACTTTCACGCGATGTCCTTCCCGAATCGTGATCGTGGGTGGTATCTGGATGAAACGGTCAAGGACGGTGGCCGCAGACTGCGAAACACTTCCTGCAGCCCCGTTGGTGAACGCCTGGGAGCCGCTTGTGGTAATGGTGCCGCCACCCTGCGTGATTTGGCTCGCTCCGGCAACCACACCCAAAGCGATCGAGGTGCCGAAAATCTGAAGGTAGTGATTATTGACCTTGTCTTTTAGCCCTTGCTCCCCGATTTGATCGAGGCCCTGAAACTGGTCGAGATCGACGGAATAACCGTCCGGCATAATCAGGCGGTGGAAAACCACGGCCATCCGGCGCTGTTGACCGAAACCCGTCGCTCCAATCTTCTTAGCTTCGCCCAAAACAACAGTTCCTTCGGGAATGATCACGTGTTGATGGTCATGTGAGTACAACGGATTTGAGACAAGAACCTTGACCGGCCCCACGGCGTCCCCATCTAGGCGGTTCATCAGAACGGTGTCGAGCACTGAGCCTTCATAAATCAGATAGGGTTGGCCGGTCGCTGAATCGACATTGGCCTCCATCGGACGTTTATAGCCTCCGGGTGTGTCTTCCTGTTTCCTTTGAGTTTCTGGAGCAGGGAGACTACTGTTTGCCTGCCGGGCGGCGGGGCCATATTGGGCGGGCATCGACTGACTTTGCTGTGGCTGCGGTTGTCCGACGGAGCCGGAGTACACAAGGTTGGAGGCGAAGCGTGAATTGTCCGCACGCTCACGCTCTTTTGCGGCGATTAGCTGCGCTTGCTGTTGTACGGGCGTTGGTTGCATCTGCATGTCGCCCTGCTGCGACTGCGAGCAGGGCTGGCCCGGAACACAGGGGCCAGCAGCGCCGGTCGGAGCGTAGGTCGCGGCGGCCGTTCGCTGCGCGGGCGTCGCAGACGCAAGCGCCGGATCTCCCATTGCGACAGCGGCCATTGTTGCCTGGCGCTCTTTCTGCCGTTCGGTCTGGATCTGATTCTTCAACTCCTGCACGTTGCTATCGGTGTTGTCCTGCAGCGTCGGTTGTGGAGGTTGGCCCTTCGCGTTGGCCTGTTGCGTTGGCGTCTTCTTCGAGGACGAACTGAACAGCGCAGCCACAATCACAAGCAATGCCGCACCCAGATAAACGAGGGCCTTGAGGTTTTTCCGCAAGACTCCTTTTGGCAGTTCCAGGTTGCGACGCAACGAGGGATCGGCTGCGGGCTCGGTCTGCGCGTCGGCGCGGGGTGTGAAGATGTTTTCGGTCATGGCGGCTATCCCTTGCGTGTGAATTCCATTTTCTTTTTGCCCAGCTCTACATATCCGCTGCCCATGATCTTCGGGATGATGTACGTCCCTTCCCGGAGGTCGTAGGTGACGAGGTTTGGCTTGCCGTCTTTCATCTCGTACACGCTGAACTTCTCAGGGGCATTCGTCTTGATGTAGGTGAATTTGTCGTCATGGTATATCGACTGGATATCGAAGGGAGCTTCGTTCGCCTTGTAGACATAATCGAACTTGAGCTGCGTCGGATAAGCGCTCTTGTACTCATCGACTGCCTGTTCTACGTGTGATTGCAGAGCGGCAAGCTGCTGCCGTGACTGTTCGAGTTGGGCGGCGGGCACAAACTGTGCGGGACCGCTCGAAGCAACAATGGCGGAACGGTCGGCAGGTTCGACGATCACTTTTAGGTCAGGGCTGGTGACAGGGGTGGAGCCCGAGATGTCTTGGAGGGTGAAACTGTAGATGTTTCCCTTGTCGGTGATGAGGTTCAAGTTGGAGCTGATGCCTTGCTTCGCCGGATGCACGAAGCAAAAGTTGCCGACCACATCGACGATCCAGAAATCTTTGTCCCCAGTGGCTGCTTCCATGATTTTCTCGGTCGTGGGCAACTCGATTAGGGTTGTATATTTCACCTTGGCGCGGATCGGGACGATGTCCTGCGAGTGATACTGCACCGTTCGTGCGGAATCTTGTGCCAAGACGCTGACGGAAGGGGCGATCAATAGGCAATTGATAATAAATTTCAGATGGTTCATAGCTTTTCTCCTTTGTGTTTCGTTGTAGAGGTTGATCCGGCTAGCGGGCGCGGCTGGAATGGCCACTCTTCCGCGAGATGGCGAAGGCCATCCGCAAAACCGTGGCGGTCGAAATACTCCTGCTTCTTGAGGTTGTCGCGGGCATTGTTGGTTGCCATCCAGTGCGAGACCGAATCGACGTTCAAGTGCACTTTCTTAGAGCTCTGCGCCTTGCGAATCAGCATTTGGCCTGGCGGAACAAGGCCGTCGATAAGGTCCAGTTCTGTGTCGTTCAGATGAAATGCCTCTCGGTAAACGTCACGGTTCATGTCCGGGTTGGCGAGGAAGATCTTTGTCGGGCAACTCTCGGCCACGATCGCCAGCATCCCCGATTCCTCAAGTTCTTTGATGGATTGCGTCGCCAGGATCATCGCGGCTAGGTGCTTGCGCCAGGTCTTCTGCGCCTGCACCACATAATTGCGAATGGTCTCGTTCTTGATGAAGAGCCAGGCTTCGTCGAGCAGGAAGAACTTGGGTGTGCCGAGGTTCTTCGGGTTGGTGATTTCATTCGATGCCCGATGCAAAACATAAAACAGCAGTGGTTCCAAAACTTCCGGCGCATCATTCCAACCGTGGAAGTTGAAGGTCTGGAAAAGAGAAAATGAGAGCGTGTCCTCAGCGTTGTCGAAGAGGAAACCATACTGTCCACCGCGGGTCCAGCGGTGCAGGCGTTCTTTTAACTCGCCAATGATGTTCCCAAAATTCGAGATCGTGCGCTGGTTCGGCTCCAGTACGTAGATGCGCTCGATTGCGTCCCACAATCGCCGCTCCTCCTTGAAGTCGATCCGGTAACGTTGCTCGTTACCCTCAATGAGCACGCGGAAGAAGCTGAAGAGAAACTGCAGGTTCTCTTTGGTCTGTGGCAGCGAGAAGGGATTAATGGTGAAGTCCCGCGCTTCCTGACCCACATTGAGATACGAGCCCTTGAATATCGTCGTAAGCGACTGGAAGCTGCCACCGATATCAAAGATGAAAGTCAGCGGCTTGTATTTCTGCGCGTTCTGCAGCAAAAAAACGCAAAGATACGACTTCCCACTCCCCGTCATGCCGAGAATCAGGGTATGGGCAACGTCGCGGGTGTGCAGGTTGAGGAAGTAGGGCGAGCTGTTGTCGGTTTCGACGACTGCCAGGTACTCCGTGCCGAGATGCGCGTTCGTCTTCTCACCGGGAAGGATCGTAAACAGAAAAGACAGGTCGGCGTAATTCGTGTT
>Ga0335071_10002257_pt1 | contig 20699 bp, 27 predicted proteins | sample Lox_Sample_15_FD_206724 | JGI IMG/M metagenome (GOLD analysis project Ga0335071, IMG submission 206724) | Soil microbial communities from Loxahatchee National Wildlife Refuge, Florida, United States - Lox_Sample_1.5 | ecosystem: Environmental > Terrestrial > Soil > Wetlands | place: USA...
TCATGCTAGTCTATCACCTGTAAGTAGAACCTGACATGTGAAGGAGACTGATGACACATCTGCATCCGACCGGCGACGAGCTCGTCGAGATGCTTGCGGCCCTGTCCAATCCGCTGCGGCTGCGCATCATCGCAACGCTGGCCGGCGGGCGCGACTACGTGAGTCACCTCGCGCGTGAGATCGGCGTGAGCCGCCCCCTCGTGCACATGCACCTGCAGCGGCTCGAGGCGGTCGGGCTCATCACCGGCAGCCTCGAGCTCTCCGAGGACGGCAAGGCCATGAAGTACTACGACGTCACCGACTTCGCCCTCCAGCTGACTCCGAAGACGCTGGCCGAGGCGGCACAGACCCTGACCACCACGGACACCGAGAAGGGTCCGTCAAGAAAGGAGCGCTCCTGATGTTCCAGACCCTGGCAGTGACGATCAGCTGGCCGGAAGCCATCATCATCATCTTCCTCGTGTTCATGGCGGTCGTGCTCTACGGCGGCGCCAAGGACCGGCACTTCAAGCTGCAGAAGGCGCAGATCACCGCCGACCGCGAGCAGGAGCTGCGGCAGCTCGTGGGCCGCTACGAGCAGCTGGCAGAGACCACGCTCGACGCCCAGCAGCGCGTCGCAGCCGACGTCTCCGAGCTGCGCTCGCGCACCACGTCCATCGAGCAGATCCTGCGCACCGTCGAATGACGTCCGCGGGGTGACCACGACGGATCACGAGGGACCCATCATGACCACACAGACGCACATCTACAGAAGGACCGCGATCGCCGTCGGGATCCTGTACGTCATCGCCACCGCGGTCAGTCTGCTGAGCACGACCTTGACGAGCGGCGCACTGGACGCGCCGGACTACCTGGCCCGTGTCGCGGTGCGAGGTGACCAGACGATCGCCGCCGCTCTGCTGCTCATCGCCGGCGGCGTCGCCGCGGTGCTCATCGCCGCTCTCCTGTTCCCCGTCCTCCGGCGCTTCGGCGAGGGCATGGCCCTCGGCTACGTCGGCATCAGGATCCTCGAGGCGGTGACCCTCCTCGTGGACGCGGTGGGTCTGCTGCTGCTGGTGTCCGTGGGCCGGGAGTCCGTGCGCGCCGTCGCCGGCTCGGCTGCCGCCTCGCACTGGAGCGCCGCAGGCGCCCTGCTGCAGGCGATGCACGAGTGGGCCTTCGCGCTCGACCCGGTGGTGTTCGGCCCGGGCGCCGTCCTGCTGTACCTCCTGCTGTACCGCTCGCGTCTGGTGCCCCGCTGGCTCTCGGTCTGGGGGCTGGTCGGCGCTGCGCTCGTCTTCGTCTATGCGCTGCTCAGGATGTACGGGGGCGGGACCATGCTGCTGGCGCTTCCCATCGGCGTGCAGGAGATGGTGCTGGCGGGCTGGCTGATCGCCAGAGGATTCGACTTCTCGAGGACCGGCCGGGCGCGCGCCGTGCGCGCGCCAGGCGCGCTCGAGCTCGCCGGGGGTGAGTCATGAAGGCCGTCGTCCAGGACACGTATGGCGGGCCCGAGGTCCTCAGGCTGGACGAGGTCGACAGGCCGGCTCTCGGCGACGACGCCGTGCTGGTGCGCGTGCACGCAGCCGCGGTGAACCCACCCGACATCGTCGGCATGAGAGGAGCTCCCTACATCGTTCGCCCTGTCTTCGGACTCCGCCGGCCGCGCTCTCGCGTGCGCGGAGCCGACCTCGCCGGGGTCGTGGAGGCCGTGGGCCGGGACGTGAGGGACTTCCGCGTGGGCGACGAGGTGTTCGGCGACGTCGGACTGCAGTCGGGCGCCTTCGCCGAGTACGCGACCGCCAGACCCGGGCAGCTGGCGGTCAAGCCCGCCGGGCTCACGTTCGTGGAGGCCGCGGCCGTGCCGATGTCCGGCCTCACCGCGCTCCGCGCGCTGCGCGACGTGGCCGGCGTCCGCCCCGGCCAGCGAGTGCTCATCACCGGCGCAGGCGGCGGCATCGGCACCTTCGCCGTGCAGATCGCCAGGGCCATGGGCGCCGAGGTGACCGGCGTGTGCAGCACCGACAAGCTCGACCTTGTGCGCTCCCTCGGCGCCGACCACGTCATCGACTACACGCGCCGGGACTTCGCCGAGGGTCCGGAGCGCTACGACGTGGTGCTCGACAACGTCCTCAGGCACTCACTGTCGCAGCTGGTGCGGGTCGTGAGCAAGGACGGGATGCTGATCCCGAACGGCGGCCAGTTCTGGAAGCGATGGCTGGGCGCCGTGGGCGTCATCCTCGTCAAGGCGCCACTGCTCTCGCTGGTCGTTCCCCAGCGCATCCGCCACGTCACGCTGTCGGACAAGCGTGAGGGGCTGCTGGACCTCGCGCAGCTTCTGGAGTCCGGCCGCGTCAGGCCCGTGGTCGGCCGGACCTACGCTCTGCGAGAGACGCCACAGGCCCTGGCCGACTTCGCCCGCGGCCACGCCCGGGGCAAGCTGGTGGTCGTCGTCTGACGCGCCTCCCGAGGTCGCTGGACGACCGCCGCGGCGTTCGGCACACGCATGGCCGCGATCGTCGACACTCCGCACGGTCCGGATCCCATACGGTCAGGTACAGTCGACCCAGGCGACGGAGAGGTGGCACATGGACTCCACCGGCATGACCAGCGCGAGGGCGTGCGCGGCTGCGTGCAGGACGTCTATGCTCGCAAGTTCACGGCCGACTTCTCGGTGGAGATGAACCGCTCGGTGGCGTGGTGGCTCGAGCGGTGGCTGCACGGCGAGGCGGGCGGGGCGCCGACGGGCTGAACGCCCCGCGCCTTCCAGAGATCACTGCCGGCGCCGGCCTGGAACGTCAGCTCGGCCGGCGTCCTCCCCACAGCCGGTCCCGCAGGCGGGCGCCGGCCGGCCGCAGGCTCGCCGGCGCGTGCCGGCTCACCCACTTGACGACGGCAGCCGTCGCGAGCCAGCGCTCACCGTCGCGGGCGACGGCGAGCTCGCGCACCCGGGAGTCGGCCGTCAGCGGCGACTGAAGCAGGCCGACAACGAACGTGTCGCCCGGCAGCTTGTGGGCGACGTACGGCCGGTCAAGGCGCTTCAGCGTCCGCAGGCAGGCGCGGATGCCCGAGCGCGTGACCCCCGCGTCGTGGAAGTAGATCACGGCGTCCGGGGCACACACACCCAGACAGAACGAGAAATCGCTGCGGACCGCCTCGTCGGTGTGTCGCCCGTCGATGAAGCAGAGGTCGACGGGCTCGCGCACCGCGTCCGGCGGCAGGTCGCCCGCGTCGCAGTCGAACCACGTGAGCTTGTCGAGCGCGTCCGGCGCCACGGCGCTGAGGTTCGCGAGCATGGCCGCGGCGCTGTTCGCGCTGTGTCGTCCGTCCACCGTTCGGTTGTCGATCGAGTAGATGCGCGTGCATCGAGGGTCCTGCAGGTACTGCTGCAGGCTCCCGCCGAGGTACGAGCCGATCTCGAGGTAGACGTACGAGGGCTTGGCCGCCCGCACGGCTCGCTGGAGTGCGAGCCAGGAGCGTTTGTCCTTGACCGTCGACTGGCTCCCGATGCCGTCGAACAGGCCGCAGTCGAGGCGTTCGATGCACTCGTCGAACGGGTCGCCGTCACCCACGACGCGAGTCTCCCCGGAGAGAAGGACCGCCCGACCTTGGGCGCCGAGCCCTGTCCGGCTGGGCGTCGCGCGGCACCGAGGCGGAGAGGGTGAGGGGCGCAGCCGAGTCGGCCCGACCTGCGACCAGTCGCGCGTTCTTCATCGTGCTGCCTCCTCTTCGCGACCCGGACCTCGCCGGGTCTCGCAGGTGGGCGCCGTATGACGCCTCGGCCGCTGGTCGGCCGTGCCGCCCGCTCCGGACGACCTCGCGACCCTAGCATGCGGAGAGGAGACCGGGTCAAGCCGGCGTGCCGGCCCAGCCGACCGACGAGCGCAGGCCCGGTCCTTCACTCGACCCGTGCGCGGAGGTACGCCACCGGGCTGTGAACGTCTTGATCCGGCACCGCGTCTACGTGGTCGGGACTCGCAATCGTCACCGGAGGTGGGGGATGGACCGTAGATTCTTCACGATCGGGCTGGCGATCCTCGGCCTGCTTGCGCTCGCCGCCCTTGTCGTCGCCAAAGGACCGGCGCGCGCAGACGCGGAGGCGCCGGCCGTGCGCCTCCATGCGCCGCTGCCGTCGCCGTCGCCGAGCTTCTCCACCGTCTGGATGTCTGTCGTCACCGTGGACAGGAGCGGACGTCATGTGGACGTCGGTGCGCAGAGCATCACCGCCGACGCGGCCGGCGACGCGCGCGTCAGCCAGACCTGGGAGGCGACGGGGAGCATCTCTGAGACCGACGCCTACGACGCGGTGACCCACACCGTGACGCGCGCCTACGACTCCGGCGCCGGCAAGGTCGAGTATTCGCGCACGACCGACGAGGCGCCGGCGCCGCTGTTCGGCTCCGCCGGCGGCGCGGCCACCGTCCTCCGGGCCGCGCTCGCGGAGCAGGACCCGCCGCTCCACGTGAAGGCCACCACCTTCATCGGACGCCCTGCCTGGGTCGCGACCTCGACGCGGCGGGGGTGGCGCTCCACCACCGTCGTCGACCGGGCGACCGGGCTGCCCGTGCGCTACGCGATGGTGAGCGTCAGGGCGCCGCGCACCCACCGGAGCACCTGGCGGGTGGTCGACCTGAAGACGGACGTGCCCGTCGACGCGGACACGTTCACGCTCGACATCCCGGAGGGTGCGAAGGTCGCCGAGTCGGCCGAGTACGAGCACTTCGCGGCGCCGGCCGACCTGGCGGCCCAGGTCGGGTACGCCCCCTTCCTGCCGGCGAGTCTCACTGACGGCGCCGAGCTGCTTGCGGCGTCCACGCAGCCGGACCCCTGGGGTCCCTACACGTGGCTCTTCCCGGTGCCGGTCCCGTGGGTCGATCTGTCCAAGCTGCCCGACAGGCTGACGAGCCTGTACTATCACCGCGGCTTCGACCGGTTCACGGTCCGTGAGTGGCCGCGCCCCGGCGGCATCGGCAACTCCGTGCCCGCCGCGCTCGACAAGATGCCGCGCCTCGCCGAGCGCTTCGCCTACCGCAAGACGACGCTCACCGCGGGCGCCTTCGCCGGCCGGGTCGCGCGGACGTGGATGGACGACGGCGGTGTGAACCTGTACGTCCAGACGCGCTCCTTCGCCGTGCTCGTGTCGGGCGATCTGAGCCGCAGCGACGCGCTGGCGCTCGCGGGGTCTCTGCAGCAGTAGCAGTAGTACGGTCGTCGCGAGCAGGGCCGCTCCCGGCCCCGCTCGCGGGGCCCGCCTGTGCTATATTCGGGCCCCGTGAGCACTTCCGCACAAACTCCCCCAGAACGCAGCGATTTCATCCGCGACATCGTCTCCGCCGACCTGCGCGATGGGCGCGTCGCCGAGGTCGTGACCAGGTTCCCGCCCGAGCCCAACGGCTACCTCCACATCGGCCATGCCAAGTCCATCTGCCTCAACTTCGGCATCCCGCAGGAGTTCGGCGGGCGCTGCCACCTGCGCTTCGACGACACCAACCCGATGAAGGAGGAGCAGGAGTACATCGACGCCATCGAGCGGGACATCCGCTGGCTGGGGTTCGACTGGGGCGAGCACCTGTACTTCGCGTCCGACTACTTCGAGCAGCTGTACGAATGGGCGGTCGACCTCATCGAGGCCGGCAAGGCCTACGTGGACGACCTCTCCGCCGACGAGATCCGCGAGCACCGCGGCACGCTGACGGAGCCGGGCCGGCCGAGCCCGTGGCGCGACCGGCCGGCCGACGAGAGCCTCGACCTCTTCGCGCGCATGCGCGCCGGTGAGTTCCCCGACGGCGCGCGCGTGCTCCGCGCGCGGATCGACATGGCGGCGCCCAACATCAACATGAGGGACCCGGTGCTGTACCGCATCCTGCACGCCGAGCACCCGCGCACCGGCGACGCCTGGTGCATCTACCCCATGTACGACTTCGCGCACGGCCAGTCGGACGCCATCGAGCACATCACGCACTCCATCTGCACGCTCGAGTTCGAGGCGCACCGGCCGCTCTACGACTGGTTCATCCAGAACCTGCCGGTGCCGGCCGAGCCGCACCAGTACGAGTTCGCGCGCCTCAACCTCACGCACACCGTGCTCAGCAAGCGGGTGCTCAAGCGCCTGGTCGACGAGGGCACCGTGCGCGGCTGGGACGACCCGCGCATGCCGACGCTCTCGGCCATCCGCAGGCGCGGGTTCCCCGCCGAGGGCATCCGCGACTTCACGACGCTCGTCGGCGTCGCCAAGACCGACAGCGTCGTCGAGGTCGAGTACCTCGAGCACACGGTGCGCGACGTGCTCAACCGCACCGCCCTGCGGCGCTTCGGCGTGCTCGACCCGCTCAAGGTGGTCGTCACCGACTACCCGGAGGGCCGGGTCGAGGAAATGGACGTGCCCAACAACCCGGAGGACCCGGACGCGGGCACGCGCAAGGTGCCGTTCGGCCGCGAGCTCTGGATCGAGCGCGGCGACTTCATGGAGGAGCCGGTGCGCAAGTTCTTCCGGCTCGCGCCCGGACGCGAGGTGCGCCTGCGCTCGGCCTACTTCATCACCTGCGACGAGGTGGTCAAGGACGAGGAGGGCCGGATCGTGGAGCTGCGCTGCACGCACGATCCGGCCACGCGCGGCGGCGACGCTCCCGACGGCCGCCGCCCGAAAGCCACACTGCACTGGGTCTCGGCCGCCCACGCCGTGCCGGCCGAGGTCCGTCTGTACGAGCACCTCTTCACCGACCCGTACCCGGGCGCCGACGGCCGCGACATCTTCGCGACCGTCAATCCCGCCTCGGAGAAGGTGCTGAGCGGCTGCCGGGTCGAGCCCGTTCTGGCGGAGCTGCCCGTCGGCGAGACCGTCCAGTTCGAGCGGCTCGGCTACTTCTGCCCGGACCCGGACTCGTCGCCGGGCGCACTCGTCTTCAACCGCACGCTGACGCTCAAGGACACCTGGGCCAAGCTGCAGAAGCAGGGAAGGCACGATGGCTGAGAAGGGCAAGCGGGAGACCCGCGAGATCAAGACCCACCCGGAGTCGACCCAGGGCTACTCCGCCGACGACCCCTTCCTGCTCTGGGTGCTCATCGCCCAGACGAAGGACGCGATCCTCAAGGCTCGCCAGCGCGACTATGCTCGCTTCGGCATCAGCGACGACCGGCGTGCGATCCTCTACATCATCATGGACAACGGCGGCAGAGCCACGCCGGTGATCATCGCGCGCAACCTCTTCCGTGAGCTGCACTCCGTCACCGAGATGCTCAAACGCATGGAGAAGGACGGCCTGGTGGAGCGCCGCAAAGGCACCGGCCGATCCAAGGTCGAGGTCGTGATCACGGAGAAGGGTCGCGACGTGTTCGAGCAGTCGCACCACAACGAGACCGACCAGCGCGTCTTCGGCGTGCTGACCAAGCAGGAGCGCGAGCGCCTCTCGCTGTACCTGTGGAAGCTCCGCAGCCGGGTGCTCCAGGACCTGGGCATCCCGGAGTGGTCGCTGGACCTGCAGAAGCCGCACGAATAAGGTCGTCGTCAGGTCGTCGCACTGCCTGCTCGGCCGGCCGATGGTTGAGCGTTCCGCGCCCTCGGGGTACACTTTCGGACGCCGCTGGCGAGTGGCCTAACTGGCAAGGCACCTGACTCTGGATCAGGGGATTGGAGGTTCGAGTCCTCCCTCGCCAGCCATTCTCTTGCCCTCATCCGGGCCTTCGCTGTTCTCGTGCTGCGGCGCGAGACCGCGGCGTGAGATGCAGATGGCCACGACGATGCGCTAGCATTCACGCGGCGTCGCGGACGAGAGGGACCGCGCACCCTGCGAACACGCGCGACGGGGGGCTGGCTCATGGAACTCTACTTCCTCAGGCACGGGCAGAGTGCGCCGCGCGCGGAGTGGGACGGCGACGATGCGACCCGCCCCCTCACCGAGGCCGGCGTCTCGTCGCTTGCCCATGCGGCCTGGACGATGGCTCGCCTGAAGGTGGAGCCCGATGTGCTCATCACCAGTCCCGTGGAACGCGCACAGCGCACGGCGGAGATCGTCGCCCCGGTGCTCGGCCTCGAGGGCAAGCTCAGCACCGCGGACAGCCTCGGCAGAGGGTTCGGCATGAAGGACCTCCGCCGCCTCCTGCGGAAACATCCGCGCGCCGAGAGCATCATGCTCGTCGGTCACAACCCCGAGTTCACTTCGATCATCCACAAGCTCACCGGCGCACATGTCGTCCTCAGCAAGGGCGGCCTTGCGCGGGTGCATCTCTCCGCGAGGAAGTCGAGGAGCGCGGAGCTCGTGTGGCTGCTCCAGGCTCATGAGCTCGTCAGTCTGGCTCAGAACCCGGCGTCGGCGGACGGATCCCCGACGCATGACGCTCCCGACGAGCCGCTGCAGGCCTGAAGGGGCGGCCGAGCGGATCGCCTGTCCGACGGGTGGTCAGGACGCCAGGATGTGCTCCACGTCGTGCTGCCCGTGGAGGCGCGACGCACTGTGGGCGGCGCCCGTCGCGGCGATCTCGCGCCGGAAGACCACGCGGTGCCCACCCGAGCCGGCGTAGTCGAACCACACCGGCACGCCATCGATGACGACGTCGCCGTGCAGCATCTCGAACCCCATGCCGCGGTGGAAGGCGATCGAGGTGGTGTTCGAGGGCGAGGTGATGCTGCGCACGAAGCAGCGCCCGTTCATCTGAGCGGCACAGAAGAAGCGGTCGTACAATCGCCGCCCGAGCCCCAGGCGGCGATAGCCGGGATGGATGCCGATGAAGTGGACGTAGGCCTCTTCCGGATGCGTCTGCGAGAGGAAGCCGAGGAGGAACCCCACGAGCTCGGCGTCGCTCTCGAGCACGAAGCTGGTGGGCGCGAAGTGCGAGAAGAAGACGTGGGAGAGTCTGGCGCTCATGGGCCGCCCGCCCCACCAGCCGTCGATGACCCCGAGGACCCGGTCGTAGTCGAGAGGGTGCACATGCCGCACGCGCATGGTCACGACGCCTCCCGCCGCGCCGGCTCACCGTCCCTGTCCACGAACCACGCCGGCCGGATCGAGAACAGCATCCGGCAGCGCTCCGAACAGAAGAGGTGCGTGCGCCCTCTCATCTCGGCGCTGAATAACGCCTGCTCCCGAGTCAGCTCCCGTCCGCACACAGGGTCTCGCTCAAGACGGCATGGAGTGTCGTCTGCTGCCTGCATCTCCGCTCCTGTCTCGTCGTCACATCGATCGCGCCCGACACGGGCGACGGATTCACGATGAGGCGCTCGTGTTCAGGGGAGGTGTGGCGGCGGTCAGCGGTGCGCGACCGACTACTCTGCGGCGGCGGTCAGACCTCGTGTGCCGCTGTGGAGACGGCCGTGGCCGACCCGAGGACCCGCGCGACCGGATCGCCGAACCGCCTGGTGACGGCATCCCAGTCGGTCTCGACGTGCTCGCTCTCGCAGGCGGGGCAGCCGGGTGCGAAGTCGTCGCTCAGCAACGACCCGGCACCGACCTCGAAGGAGGCGCCGCACTCTCGGCACAGATAGTCGATGGGGGACACAGACGTTCTCCAAAGGCTCGACGTGGACTGGTGCTTCGTTTGTAGCGCGAGTCTGCTAACGATCCGTGACCGTCGCGCTACCGCGATGCGAGGAGCGGCCGTCACACCACGCCGAGGCCGTCGCGGGTCCCCCCGGGTCACGCCGCGGCTTCTCGCGGCTCGCTCCGTGCGGCGACGTCCCACCTCTCGACGGTCCTGCTACCGCAGCGGGGGCACCTGGTCCCCGCGGCGGGGTCCTCGTAGCCGTTGTCGCGCAGGGAGAACCTGGCGCCGCAGCGCTTGCACGTGACCACCAGTCTGCTCATCGTCGCCTCCTCGGTCGGATACGGGATGAGCGTACGCCTCGCCTTTTGGACCGGAGTGAGTTGCTGACGAGGTCGGGGTTAGCTCGGCGTCCGTGTCTGCGAGTGCTCGCGGGTCTGCGGGGGGTCCTCTGCGTGTCCTTTCCCAAGGTCATTCCCACGCGGCGGGCCGTGTCTCGTCCGCTGCCTGCCGAAGACCCCGGTCGTCGGTCCCCGGATAGCGCTTCCTCAGAGGAGGATCTCGGCCCCGCTCCAGAGGCGGTCCCACTCCTCCTCGGCCAGCGTCAACCTGCGCACGAGCTCGTCGCAGAGGGCCCCGATCGCCGCGAGGCATTCCGGGCACAGCAGCGTGTGATGACACCTCGACCAGGTCTGGGGAGTCGTCGTCTCCGCCCCGCACGCGGCGCATCTGACCATGGTCTGGGTGTTCTCGGGTGTGTCCATTGCGACCTGGGGACGGGTCCGCCCCATGGGGAGTCTTGCCGACCGGCGGCAGAGCAAACCGATGTTCGCCGAAGGGCGCGCGTCCGTGCCGTGGATCTTCGGGCCCGGGAACCCGGAGGGCGAACGCTCACGCCTTCCTCTTCTTGCGCTCACCGTCGAGTCGCTGACGCGTGGAAGAAGGCACGCCTGCTGCCCGGTGACATCTGGCTCAGTCCCGCGGCACGGCGTCCGAAGGCGCGACGCGCCGGGGGACGACGTCATGCCCGGCTGGAGAGTGGGCTTGACGGGGGGAATGGTTAGGCTATCCTAAACACATGAATGAGGCTGCCCCTAACCGCATCACAAAGGGTCGCCTGACTGAGAACGTCGAGGAGTACCTCGAGGCGATCTACAAACTCGAGTGCGAACCCGAGCGGGTGACCGTGAGCGCAGTCGCCGCACACCTCGGTTTCTCGCCGGCGTCGGTCTCGCAGATGGTCGCGCGGCTGCGCGAGAAGGGTCTTGTGGCCGACGACGATGGGGACGGCATCCGCCTCAGCGCGGCAGGACGCCGCGAGGGCGCGCGCCTCGTGCGCCGCCACCGCCTCAGCGAGCGCCTCCTCTACGACCTTCTGCATCTGCCTTGGGAGCGAGTCCACGAGGAAGCCTGCCGCCTCGAGCACGCCTGGAGTGACGAGAGCGAGGAGCGTCTCGTCGCCGAGCTCGAGCGCCCGGAGACCTGCCCGCACGGACACGTGATCCCCTACGACGACGCCTGTCCCCACGAAGCGGCGCAGCGGTCGCTGGCCGATCTCGTCACCGGCGAGTCGGGGACCATCAGCCGCGTGGCCGAGGAGCAGCCGGAGCTGCTGCACTACCTCGCCTCCCTCGGCCTGCTGCCGGCGACGAAGGTGCGAATCGAGAGCATCGCCCCGTTCGGCGGTCCCTTGCTCGTGAAGGTGGGCCGCAGCCGCTACGCCCTCGGTCCCGAGGTCGCGCGCAAGATCCTGGTCGCGGAGTAGGGTCATGGCGACATCGTGCTGCAGCCAGCCCGAAGGGGTCGAGGTCGAGGCGGGAGGGCTCGTCGCCCTCCTCGCCGGCAACCCCAACGTCGGCAAGTCGAGCCTCTTCAACCGCCTGACCGGTGAGGTCGTCGAGACGGCCAACTACGCCGGCATGACGGTCGCCCTGAACGGCACGACGCTGGACTGGGCAGGCCGGCGGGTCAACCTCCTCGACCTGCCGGGGACCTACGCCATCGGCGCCGTCTCCGAGGACCAGAGGGTCGCCCGCCGTGCGCTCCTGGAGCAGCATCCCGACGTGGTCATCGCCGTCGTGGACGCGACCAACCTGGCGCGCAACCTGTACCTCGTGCTGCAGCTCCTCGACCTCGGCTTTCGCCTCGTGCTGGCCCTCAACCTCGCCGACGAGGCCGAGCGCCAGCACCTGCACATCGACGCGGAGAAGCTCGGGCGGGCCCTCGGCCTCACCGTGGTGCGCACCGTGGCGCCGACCGGAGAGGGCCTCGAGCGGCTCGTGGCGGTCGCCGTCGAGACGGCGACGTCCACCAACGGCAAGGGCCGCGGGGCGCCGCTGCGCTACAGCCCGGCGCTCGAGGAACGCGTGGCGGAGCTCGCCGAGCGCCTCGTCCCGCCGCCGGAGCTGCGCCTCAGCCGGCGCGCCCTGGCGCTCGCCGTGCTCGAGGGCGACGAAGAGCTCGCCACTCTTGCCGGGGTTGAAGATGCGCTCCTCGAGGAGTCGGACGAGGACTGGCCACTGCGGGTGGCGCGCGAGCGTCATGAGGCGGCCAGGCGGATCGCTCACGAGTGCAGCGACGAGCACAAGGGGGAGAGCGCCGACCGGCTGTGGCGCCTCGCCACTTCGCCGCGCAGCGGCTTGCCCATCCTCGCCGGCGTGCTCGCCGCCACCTTCGCCCTGCTGTTCTTCGTCGGCGGCCTGCTCTCGACCCTGCTGACCACCAGCTGGAACGCGACCCTCGGCCCGGCCATCACCAGTGCCGTGCACGCACTGTTCGGCTACGGCTTCATCGCCTCGACCCTGCTCTGGGGCCTCAACGGCGGCGTGCTCGCCATCCTCGGCGTGGCCATCCCCTACATCCTCACCTTCTACGTGCTGCTCGCCGTGCTCGAGGACTCCGGCTACCTGAACGCCGCCGCCTTCCTCACCGACCGGGTCATGCACCGCTTCGGCCTCCACGGCCGGGCGGCCATCCCATTGATCGCCGCCTTCGGCTGCAACGTGCCGGCGATCATGGGCACCCGCGTGCTCACGACCATGCGCGAGCGCATGATCGCGAGCGTGCTGATCACGCTCACTCCGTGCAGCGCGCGCACCGCCGTCATCCTCGGGGCGGTGGCGCTCTATGCGGGATGGCAGTGGGCGCTGTTCGTCTACGCGGTCATCTTCCTCGTCGGCTTCGTCGCCGGCGTGCTCCTCAACCGCATGCTCCCCGGCGAGCCCGCGCCGCTCGTCATGGAGGTCTTCCCGCTCAGGCGCCCGCAGCTGCGCCTCGTCGCCCGCAAGAGCTGGTACCGCTTCAAGGAGTTCCTCGTCGCCGCGGCCCCGCTCATCCTGATCGGCAGCTTCGTGCTCGGGGCGCTCTACGAGAGCCACCTCATCTGGGACCTGACGGCGCCGCTCGCGCCGATCGTCCAGGGCTGGCTCGGGCTGCCCGCCGTCGCGGGCCTCACGCTCATCTTCGCGGTCCTGCGCAAGGAGCTCGCCCTGCAGTTGCTCGTGGCCTTCGCGGTCGTCGTCTACGGCGCGAGCGCCCACATGCTGAACAGCTTCATGACGCCGCACCAGCTCGTCGTCTACGCTCTCGTGAACGCGATCTACATCCCCTGCGTGGCGACCATCGCGATGCTAGGACGCGAGCTTGGCTGGGGGCGTGCTGCCGCGGTGTCGGCCGGCACGATCGCCGTCGCCATCGCCGTCGGCGGCGTCGTGGCGCACGCGCTGGCGCTGCTGTAGGGCCTGCTACGCGCCCGAGGGCCTGCGTCGCGCCGACCCTTGGCCTACCCGCCACGACGCCGACCGCGTATCGCGCGAGCACTTCGTCTGCACCGCACAATCTGCACCGCAACAGACTCGGCGACCAGCGGGGTATGCGGGGAAGGTGCGGTGCGGGAAATCCCTGCAAATAAGCTGGTAGCGCATATGGGATTCGAACCCATGTTACCGCCGTGAGAGGGCGGCGTCCTAGGCCCCTAGACGAATGCGCCACGCAGGATCGGGGCGCTGCGGCGGGCCGTCGGGCCCTCAGCGGCAGCGGCGGATAAGGGTAGCACAACACCCGCGAACGGAAAACCCGGGCCGGGAAGGCCCGCTGCGGTAGGCTTTCGCCCGTGGAGAAGGCCGTCGACATCCACGGGCGCACCGTCCGTGTCGGCTACCGCCAGGCGGAGGAGCGCGACCTGCCGCGCGCGTTCGCGGTGTTTCGCGCGGCCCTCAACGCGTATCTCGTCCCTGCCGGTCAGGAGGCGATGCCCGACGACGAGGACCAGCAGACGCCCGTCTACCGGCATCTCCTCCGGCATGACGGCGCCCGCTTCTGGGTGGCCGAGGCCTTTGTCGAGGACCTGACGGGAGGCGTGCCCGACACCCTCGGCGACCAAGGTCACCAGATCGTCGCCTGGGGGTGCGGGCTGGTGCGAGGCGGCTGGTGGTTCCTCAGCAACCTCTTCGTGCTTCCCGAGGCCCAGGGGCTCGGCGTCGGGGCGATGCTGTTCGATCTGGCGGGAGCCGGAGCGCCGCCGGGAGCGGTGCGCGCTACTGTGACCGATTCGTTGCAGCCCATCTCCAACAACCTGTACGCACGACGCGGCCTGCTGCCGCGTGAGGCGCTCATCGGGTTCGAAGGTCCGTCGCCGGCACGTCCCCTCGCCCCGCGCCTGGGCACCCTGGCGGTGGAGCCTCTCACCCCGGAGTCGATCCCGGAACTCGTGGAGGTCGACGCCGCCGTGGGGGGCGTCGACCGAGCCGTGGACCACGAGTTCTACGTGACGGAGGGCGGCCGCCAGGGCTTCCTGTTCCGCCGGCACGGACGCCCGGCCGGCTACGTCATGCTGCGACCGGACGGCTGGATAGGGCCCGCCGCCGCCGTGCGCAAGAGGGACATGGAGGCGGTGGCCGCGTACGGCATCGCCGCGCTGAGCCGGCTGGGCGGCGTCGAGAAGCTGCGCGCAGGCGTCATCGCGCGCTCGGAAGGCGCGCAGCGGGCGTTCTGGGGAGCCGGGCTGAGGTTCTCCGGCACGCCGGGCCTGCTCCTCGCCTCCCGGCCGTGGGGCAGGCTGGACCGTTACATCCCCGCGAGCTACGGGCTCTTCTGAGCGGCGGAGTCCGGCGGCTCCCGCCCTTGGTCGGCCCGTGATACGGTTCGTTGACCTGAGGAGCCACCCCGGGGAGGCACGTGAGTCACGCCGACGAGGTCATCACCGACGTCACCAGGCGCCGCGTGCTGGCGCGCGCCCACGACGACGTGTTCACCATCGCCTGGGACTACCCGGGACGGACGCTGCTCGAGGTGCGCATCCTGCGCTCGTGTGAGCACGTGGCCGAGACGGCGGACGACGGGCTCGTCGAGGCCCAGGAGATCGTGTACCAGGATGTGACGGGCTCGTTCCACGACACCTGCCTCGACCTCGGCCGGCCGTACTACTACACCGTCTTCGCGCGGCATCCCGGCGGCGAGTGGGTGCGGTGGGAGGAGTACTCGCTGCCGTGCGAGCCCAAGAGCGGTGTGAGCCAGTTCGGGCGGCTCTGGAACGAGGGCATGAGGAGCCGCCTGAGTCTTGCACTGGCGCTGACGACGGCGGGCCTGGCGCTGGTCTTGGCCGGACTCGTGATGCCGCCCGCGGCGACCGCTTCCGGAGGGTCGTCCGGCAGCGGCTCGTCCGGCGGCAAGCAGCCTGCCACGCAGTCCGGCGCCTCCGCCGCCGCAGCGGCGGCGGAGGCCGACTCCAGCGTCGCCGCCGTGCTCGACGGCACCGGCGCCACCATCGCCAAGACCACGCCGTGGGGCGGCACCCAGGACCAGCCGGCCGGGTACCGCCTCGAGTACCACTGGTCGCGGGCCAAGGAGGTCGCCGAGGTCTGGCCACTCCTGCGGTCCAGATCGACGCTCCCCGAGGCCCCGTACGCGACCGCGGACTACCGCATCCGCGCGAGCGAGGTGAGCGCGCTCCAGGTGGACGTCCTGCTCGACGGCCCGCAGGTCATCCAGGTGATGCCTGTGGACGGCGACACCGACTTCGTCCTGCAGGAGCAGACCTGGGCGCCGTTCAGCTGGCTCCCGTGGTTCACGGCCAAGCCGTGGGTGCTCGCGCCCGTCTTCGTCGCGCTCGCCGTCCTCCTCATGGTGCGCGCCTGGATGCGCTCGCGCGCCTGGAACCGCCGGCTGCCGTCGATGACGCGTCACGACCGCCAGTTCATCGGCCGACTGGCCATCCTGCTGTTCCTGGCCCTCGGGTTCCTCTGGCAGCTGTACGAAGGGTGGTACGCGGCCACAGGGCCTACCGTCGGCTCCACCGCGGCGCCGGCCGCGACCCTCACGGCCCTGCCCTTGCTGCTGATCCCGCCCGGCCTCTTCGTCGCCGGTCTCATCCTGGAGCTCAGTTCGGCGCCGCACCGCGGCTCGTGGGCGCTGATGGCCGTTCTCACCGGCGCCGCGACCGCCTACGAGCTCGCCGCGGCCATGACCGGCGCCGCGACCAATCTGAACCTCACCTACTACGTGCTGCTCGGCGTGCTGTGCCTCATCTCCATCCCGCGGGCGTTCTCAGCCGGCAAGATGGGCTGGAGCCGCGGCCCCACGCCGCGGTACGGCTGAGCCACCTTCTCACCTCACAGACGAGCCTCAGTGGTCGCCCAGTGGACGCCCAGCCGCGTCCGCCACACTCGTCCGCGCAAGCCCAAGACGACCGAGAAGAAGGTGGGACATGCGCAGACCACTCGTAGCCGTGGCGGTCGCGGCCGTGCTGCTTGCGGCGGCGACCGCCGGCGGGTTCCTGCTCGCCGCGTGCGGCGGCTCGTCGGGGTCGGCGAGCTCGACCCAGGCCGCCGCCACCAACGCCCCCGGCGGCCAGGCCCCGGACATGAGCGCGACGTTCAAGACGGCGCTCGACCCGCTGGTGAAGGCCGGCACCATCACCAGCCCCCAGGAGAGCGCCGTGATCGACTCGCTCAGCTCATCGATGCCGGGCGGCGGTCAGGGTGGTCGGCCCAGTCCCGGCGCCACCCCGCCCTTCGGTCAGATGCCCGGCTCCGGCGCAACGCCGTCGAGCGGCGGGCAGCAGGGCTCGGCGCCCGACAGGAGCGGGATGTTCAGCTCGCAGCTGAAGAGCCTGGTGAGCGACGGGACCATCACGTCGGCGCAGGAGACGGCCATCAGCAAGGCGCTGAGCTCGGCGATGCAGCAGGCCGGCCCCGGCGGCCGGGTGCAGTCATCGACGAGCTCGACGCAGAGCTCCTGAGCCGGGGATCCTGAGGCGCGCCCCGGGCGGCAGCCGAAGGCGGGCCGGCACACCGGGCGCCGGCAGAGGCGAGGGCCGGACGGCGACGAAGACGGTCGCCGTCCGGCCCTCGCCCCGCCTCAGGCCTTGAAGTTCCTCTGGATCAACTCGACGGCGTTGCCGTCCGGGTCCTCGATGAAGCAGAGCCGCGGCCCGGCGCCCTCGAGCAGGTACGGCGGGCGCGTCACCTTCCCCCCGGCCGCCTCGATCCCGGGGAGCACGTCGTCGATCTCCTCCACTTCGAAGGCGAAGTGGCCGAAGCGCTCGCCGCCCGGGTACGCATCGTCCTTGCCCCAGTTGTAGACCAGCTCGATGGCGAAGTCGGCAGCCTCCGGGGCCATGAACACCAAGGTCGCCTTGCCCCTGGTCAGCTCCGAGCGACGCTGCTCGTGCAGCCCGAGCTGCTCGTAGAACCTGATGGCGCCGTCCAGGTCCCGGGTCCTGGTCGCCACGTGCACGAACTTCATTGGCCCACCTCCAGCGCCCTCCGATATGCTCAGGGCATGACGATCCATGCGTTCGGCGACAAGGTACCCCGGTTCGGCCCCGATGCCTTCGTGCACGTCGACGCCACGGTCATCGGGGACGTGATCCTCGAGGAGGGCGCGACGGTGTGGCCGAGCGCGGTGCTGCGCGGCGACGTGGAGCAGATCGTCCTCGGGGCGTTCAGCAGCTTCCAGGACGGGGCCATCGCCCACGCCGACCCGGGCACGCCGCTGCGCATCGGCTCCGGGTGCGCCATCGGGCACGGCGCCATTCTGCACGGCTGTACGATCGGCGACGGCTGCCTGGTCGGCATGCACGCCACCTTGCTCAACGGCTCCAAGGTGGGGGAGTACAGCATCGTCGCGGCGCAGGCCCTGGTGCCGCAGAACCGCGCGTATCCGCCGCGCAGCCTGCTCGTGGGCTCGCCGGCCAAGGTGGTGCGCCAGCTCACCGACGAGGAGATCGAGCGCATCACCTGGGTGCGCGGCCGCTACACCGCGCGCGGCAGGCTGTACGCGGAGCAAGGGTTCGGCGCCGACCTCGCGCCGTTCCGCCGCTAGCACGGCGGCTCACGGCGGCGGCTCCTGCTCGCTGCTCCGGACTGAGGCGCGGCCGGTCGGGGTAGCCTGCCGCCATGGCCGGCATCGCTCCCGAGGACGCCTTCTTCGCTGCCGACGTCGCCGCGTGGCGCGAGTGGCTCGCGGCGCACCATCGGCAGCGGACGCAGGTCTGGCTCCTGCTCCACAAGAAGCACGTGCAGGACCCGTGCATCGGCTACGACGAGGCCGTCGAGGAGGCCCTGTGCTGGGGCTGGGTCGACGGCCGGGCCAGCCGCTGGGACGAGCGCAGCTACGCCGTCCGGTTCACGCCGCGCAAGCCGGGCAGCGTATGGAGCGAGAGCAACGTGGCCCGCGTAGAACGGCTCATTGACGCGGGCCGCATGACGCCGGCCGGTCTGGCCCTCGTCGAAGAGGCGAAGCGCCGCGGGACGTGGGACCGCGCGGAGCGCGGCCGCTTCGACGTGATGCCGCCCGACCTCGAGGCGGCGCTTGACGGCGTGCCGGCAGCGGCCGCCCGCTGGCAGGAGTGGCCGGCGTCGCCGCGTCGCCAGTACATCTCCTGGGTGCTCGACGCCAGGCGGGCGGAGACGCGGGCGCGGCGCATCGCCGACGTCGTGCGCCGCGCAGCCGCCGGCCTCCGCCCCGGCGAGAAGGAGTGAGGGCGCCGCCGCGCGGGCGTGTCAGCCCTCGAGTCGCTCGCGCACGCCGGCGACCAGCCGTGGCAGCATCTCACCGCCCGGGCCCTGCAGGAAGATGTCGCACATCTGCGAGAGCGCGTCCCGCGACGGGTTCACGTCGATCAGCGTCGCGCCGGCTTCGCGGGCGATCACGGGCACTGCCGCGGCGGGGTAGACCACGCCGGACGTGCCGACGACGAGCATGACGTCGCAGGCGGCGCTGAGCTGCTGCGCGGCGCTCAGCGCCTCCGGCGGCAGGCCTTCTCCGAACCAGACGACCTCCGGTCGCAGGTAGTCGCCGCACTCGGGGCAGCGCGGCGGCTTCTCCTCCTGTCCGGCGAAGTCGTCCCAGCCGTAGCCGCGGTGCCGTCCGTCGATGCAGCGGAAGCTGTGCATGGTGCCGTGCAGCTCGATGACGTGGCTTGAGCCGGCCCGCTGGTGCAGGCCGTCGATGTTCTGGGTGATGACGACGACCCGGGGGAGCAGCTGCTCGAGCTCGGCGATGGCGTAGTGGCCGGGGTTGGGCTGCGCCGCCGCCGCGACGCCGAAGCGGTGCTCGTACCAGCTCCAGACGAACGCCGGGTTCTCGCGGTAGGCCTGCGGCGTCGCGAGCTCCATGGGGTCGTACCTGGCCCAGAGCCCGGTCTCGGGCTCGCGGAAGGTCGGGATGCCGGACTCCTTGCTGACGCCGGCGCCCGTGAACACCGCGAGCCGCGCCGACCGGGCAACCACCCGGGCCGCTGTCCGCAGGGCGTCGCCGGCGTGGGGGTCGTCGATCCGGTCGCTCACGGGAGCCTCCTGATGCGGCAGGTGCAGGCGCCTCGGATTCTACGCCGGGAGTAGGATGGAGACAGAGGTCGTCCATCACCGGAGGCGAAGGGGCGGGCATGCCGGAAGAGACAAGCGAGCCGCAGGACCACCCGCACCTCCCGCACTACGGCTGGTCGTCGGTGCCGGGTGACGACGAGCGCTACGAGCTCACGTCGGAGCGGCGGGCGGAGAACGAGCAGCACGCCGCGGACAAGCTTGCCGTCGAGGGCGGCCGGACCCTGCGCCTCGTGCTCGGCGCGCCCATCATCATCTGGAGCTTCGTCGGGATTCGGCCCTCGGCCTGCTGGCCCTGGTCACGGTGCTCGGCGTCGTGAGCGGCGCCAGCGCGGTGGCCGTCGCCGTCTGGGTGTCGCTGCCGTTCTCCTCCGCCGATACCTGGATGTGGCTGCTCGCGCCGCTCGCGGCCTGGTACTGCACGGCCACGGCGTTGTGGTACTGGCGGCGCTCGGTGCGGCTCGCCTCGGCGGTGGAGCGCCTTGAGGACTACGCTCCATGAGCGAAGAGACCAGAAGCGACGAGGACCGCGGGGCGACGTCGCCGGGCGACGTCCGGCCGAGCGGATCGGAGCCGGCGGACGCGTCGGAACCGGCGGACCGAGAGGCATCTGCGGGCGAGCCGGCGGACGGAGAAGCGTCGGCGGCTGAGCCGGCGGACGAAGCGGACTCCGGCGGCCTGCGCCTCGTCGGCGCCATCGTCACGCTGCCGTGGGTGCTCCTGTACGGCGTCACCGGCGTGTGGGCGGTGACACTGGCTGCGCAATCGGCGAGCCGCGGACTCAAGCAGATCGACGCCGGCTACACCCGCTACGTGACGCCGCTGCAGCTCGGCTTCGTCGGCGCTCTCCTGCTGGCCGGGTTCGCCGTGACGCTCGGCTGCGGCCTCCTGCTGCTGTTCCGGCGGCGCTCGGCGATGGCGTGGCTGCCGTTGCTGCTGGTCGCCATCGGGCTCACCGCCGGCGCGCTGTGGGCCGGCATCCGTGGCGGGCTGCATCCCCTGCTGTGGGTGTTCTTCTTCTTCGGTCTGGTCTACGTCACCGTGATGGCGGCGGTGAGGGTCCTCCACGTGACGCGGGCCGAGCGCCGTGGCACAATCGCTCCGCCATGAGCACCAGCATCTTCGTCGGGCACGCCAAGCCGCCGTCCAACACCGTGAGCGGCCAGATGTACACGATCCTCAGCGTCGTGTGCGAGGTCGACATGGAGTCCGGGGTCGTCGTCGCGGCCGAGTTCACGGTGGCGACCGACCTCGCCAAGGACTACCTGAACCGGCTGCTCTCGGGGCGGAACCTCAACACCGACGAGGACGCCATCGTCGCGGAGCTCGAGGGCTGCTACTTCTCCGGCACGCAGAAGGCGCTCATCCAGTGCTTCCGCGACATGGCCAAGCGCTACCGCGCGCAGGCGGGTGGCGGCCGGC
>Ga0335071_10002258_pt1 | contig 20694 bp, 22 predicted proteins | sample Lox_Sample_15_FD_206724 | JGI IMG/M metagenome (GOLD analysis project Ga0335071, IMG submission 206724) | Soil microbial communities from Loxahatchee National Wildlife Refuge, Florida, United States - Lox_Sample_1.5 | ecosystem: Environmental > Terrestrial > Soil > Wetlands | place: USA...
CCGGCTCGCCGGTCGCGGCGGCGGCGGGGGTGGAGGCCCCGGGCGCGGAGCCGCTCTACTGGATCGCGCTCGCCGCCTGGTCCGGGGCGCAGGCGAAGGGCCTCGCCGCCGTGCTGGCGGTGAAGGACGTCGCGCTCGCCTCCATGGAGCGCGCCGCCGCGCTCGACGGGAGCATCGACTGCGGCGGCCCCCACCGCGCTCTCGGCGCGTGGCGGGCGGCGCTGCCCGCCGCGGTCGGCGGGGGCGCCGAGCGCTCCCGCGCCCACTTCGAGAAGGCCCTCGCGCTCGGTCCGCGCTGCCAGCTCAACCGGGTGCGGGAGGCGGAGACGCTCTGCGTCCTCCTCCAGGATCGGAAGGGCTTCGAGGCCGCCCTCGGGGCGGTGCTCGCGCCCGCGGACCCGGACCCCCGCTGGGGCCCGGAGAACGACGTGGCCCGCCGCATGGCCCGGGAACTGCTCGCCAGGGAGGACCGCCTCTTCTAGGGGCGGTGGGAGGGACGACATGGGGAACGAGAGAGACGCGGTGGCCGCCGGCGGTGCGCGCAACAGCGGGAGCGTCGTCGGGGCGGCGGTCTGGATGGTGGTCCTCTCGGTGCTGCTCTTCTGGCTGCCGCTGCTCGGGCCGCTCATCGCCGGGGTGGTGGGCGGGCGGAAGGCCGGGACCGTCTGGCGGGCGCTCCTCGCCGCGCTCCTGCCGGCCCTGGTCGCGGCGCTCTTGCTCTTCTTCCTGGGAACGGCCCTCACCGGCATCCCGCTGCTCGGCGCCGTGGCCGGCCTCGGGGCGGGCGCGCTGGTGGCGTCGAGCGTCGGGCCGCTGCTCCTCGGTGCGATCCTCGGGGCCGTTCTGAGCTAGGCCGCGCCGCGGGCCCGCCGTCGCGCCAGGGGCGCCGGTGGGCTATCTTGGCCGCCTCATGAAGGAGACCAAGCTCGGGACGCTCGCCGTCCACGCAGGGGAGGGGGAGACCCTCGCCGTTCCCTCGACGACGACCCCCGTCTACCTCGCCACCACCTACCGCTTCCCGGACGCGGCCGAGGCCGCCGCGTACCTCCAGGAGCCCGAGGGGCGCTGGCTCTACTCGCGCCTCGAGAACCCGACCGTCATCGCCGCGGAGCGCAAGATCGCGGCGCTGGAGGGAGCGGAGGCCGCCGCGTGCTTCGCGAGCGGCATGGCGGCCATCGCGGCGACGCACCTCGCGCTCCTGAGCGCCGGAGACGCGCTGCTGCTCTGCGACACGGTCTACGGCCAGACCACCCGGCTCGCCCGCGACATCCTGGCGCGCTTCGGGGTCGAGATCCGGACCGTCCCGCTCGACGGCCTCGCCGAGGCTGTCGCGGCTGCGCCCGCCCACGCCCGCGCACTCCACTTCGAGACCCCCACCAACCCGACGCTTCGGGTGGTGGACGTCGCCGCGGTGGCGGCGGCGTGCCGCCGGCGCGGCCTCGTCTCGGTCCTCGACGCGACCTTCGCCACGCCCGTCAACCTGAGGCCGCTGCCGCTGGGGGTCGACCTCGTCGTGCACAGCACGACCAAGTACCTGAACGGCCACAGCGATCACCTCGGCGGCGCGGTCGCGGGCCGGCGGGAGCTGCTCGATCGGATCGTCGCCGTGCGCAAGTCGACGGGCGGCAGCCTCGACCCGGGCGCGGCCTACGACCTCATCCGCGGCATGAAGACCCTCGAGGTCCGCGTGCTGCGCCAGAACGAGACCGCGCTGCGGGTGGCCCGCGCCCTCGAGGGACACCCCCGGGTCGCCTGGGTCACCTACCCGATGCTCGAGTCGCACCCGGACCACGTGCTGGCGCTGCGGCAGATGCGGGGCGGCGGCGGCGTTCTCTCCTTCAGCGTGAAGGGCGGGTTCGAAGCCGTCGCCCGCGTGCACGACGCCATGCGGCTCGTGGCGCGCGCCACCTCGCTCGGAGGCGTGGAGAGCCTCGCCTCCATCCCGGTCATCTCCTCGCACCGCAACGCCACCGAGGAGGAGCTGCGCGTCCAGGGGATCGACCGGGGCACGATCCGGGTCTCGGTGGGGCTCGAGGACGCCGACGACATCGTCGCCGATCTCCTGCAGGCGCTGGAGAAGGCGTGAGGCGAGGGGCGTTTCTCGCGCTCGCGCTCCTCGCCGCCTGCCTCCGAGCGCCGCCGCCCGACCTCTCGCGCGACGCGACCGGCCTGCTCGAGCAGGTGAGCGAGCGGCAGTCCGCCGTGAGGGCGGTGCGCGGCTCGGCCCGCCTGGGCGTCACCTCCGAGGCGCTCTCCGGCTCCCTCGAGTCCTGGCTGGCCGCGGAGAAGCCGGGCCGTGTCCGCATCGAGGTCCTCGACTTCTTCGGGAACCCGGCGGCGGTCCTGGTCGCCGACGGCGATCGCTTCGCGCTCTACGACGCCCGCGCCGGCGTCCTCTACCGGGGCGAGGCCACGCCCGACAACCTCTCCCGCCTGATCCCGCTGCCGCTTCCGGCCGGCGACCTCGCCGCGATGCTCTGCGGGTCGGCACCCATCTCCGGCGGGCGGCCGGCCGCCGCCGAGCCCGACGGCGACGCGATGCGCCTCGAACTCGACGGCGGCGACGGCCGGGAGGTGCTGTGGGTCGGCGCCGGGGGCGCGGTGCGCTCGGCCCTGTTCGAGCCCCGGGCAGGCTCGGTGCTGCGGGCCTGGCACGTGTCGTTCGACGGCTTCGACCGGCGCGGGGGCGTCCTTTTCCCGGTCGACGCGGACCTGCGGGGCGCGAAGGCGCGCGTCACCCTGCACTGGAAGCGCGACCTCGAGGTCAACCCGGGGCTGGACCCGGCGACGTTTCGCCTCGATCCACCGCGGGGGGCCCGCGTGGTGGAGCTGGGGTCGGGGCCACCGCCCGCCCTCGACGTTCCCATCCGCCGGGCAGAAGAGGGCCGCCCCGAGGGTTGAACCCGGGTGACCGGGCACTCGCGCCGGCGGCAGGGGGGCGGCGGGATCGCTTGAATACGCCCCAGGATGCGCTAGGTTTCCGGTTTCCCAGGGAAAAGGAAGGTCGCTTGGAAACAGAACTTTGGGGCCTGCTCAAGACCGGTGGCGTGGCGATGTGGATCATCGCCGGCTGCTCGGTGGTCGCCATCGCGGTCGGGGTCGAGCGACTGCTCACCCTCTGGCGCTACAGCGAGAAGGCCAAGAGCCTCGCCGACGCGGTGACGCGCGCCCTCTATCGCGGGGACCTCGACGACGCCCGCGCGCAGGCGGAGCGGGCCAGCTCGCCGGCTGCCGACATGTTCCTCGCCGCGCTCGTCCCGGGCGCCGCCGGGAGGCCGGTCCCGTCCGAGCTGAAGCTCATCGCGGCGGTGGAGCGGCAGCGCCAGGAGGCGAACCTGAAGATGCGCCAGAACCTCTGGATCCTGGGCACGATCGGCGCCACCGCGCCCTTCATCGGGCTGTTCGGGACGGTGGTGGGCATCATGCGGGCCTTCCACCAGATGGCCGCGACCGGCCAGGGCGGCTTCAGCGTGGTGGCCGCCGGCATCTCGGAGGCCCTCGTGACCACCGCGGGCGGCATCGCCGTGGCCATCGAGGCCGTCGTCATCTACAACTTCCTGAACGTCCGGGTGCAGAAGATCACCCTCCATCTGAAGCTCCTCGCCGAGGAGTACCTGGAGATCGTGAACGAGCTGCCGGCGAAGCGGGGCGCCGAGAGCGCCGAGGGGGCCTGACCATGGCGATGACGGGACTCCCCGACGACGAGGAGGGGCACGGTGGCGGGATCTTCTCCGACATCAACATCACGCCCCTCACCGACATCTTCCTCGTGCTGCTCATCATCTTCATGGTGACCACGACCGCGATCGCCGAGGCCGGCGGGCAGAACGGCGGCATCAAGGTGCAGCTGCCCAAGGGCGGGCAGGCCAACGCGGTGAAGGAGGTCCACGACCTCGCCATCGCGGTCCTCTCCGACGGGCGGACCGTCGTGCAGGGCAAGGTGATCGACGAGGCGGCCCTGAGGGAGGTCCTCGCCAAGGCCCACGCCGAGAACCCGGACACGCTCGTGCTGGTGCAGGCCGACGAGGGCGTGATCCACGGGCGCGTGGTCGCGGTGATGGACCTGGCGCGCCGCCAGGGGCTGCCGCGCCTCGCCATCGCCACCCGCGCCGAAGGCCCCTGACCGCGGCTCCGGGCCGCCCGGAGCGCTTCTCGACCCGGGCCTCGGGCCGGGCTACATTCGAGCGGTGGCCACGGCCGTCCGCAAGCGGCTCGGGGAGATGTTGCTCGAGTCCGGGGTGATCGACTCCGCCCAGCTGCAGTCGGCGCTGGGCCACCAGCGTCGCTGGGGCGGGCGGCTCGGCCAGGCGCTCGTCGACCTGAAGATCGTCACCGAGGCCCAGATCGTCGAGGCGCTGTCGCGCAAGCTCGGCTACGACTCCATCCGGCTCGCCGCGGTGGAGCACGGCCCCTCGCTCGAGCTGGCCCTCCGGCTCGTCCCCTACGAGTTCGCGCAGCGCAACCTCCTGCTCCCCTACGCGGCCGACATGGGCACGGTCTGGGTGGCGATGGCCGACCCCACCAACGTCTCGGTGGTCGACGAGGTCGCCTTCCGCACCGGGCGCCGGGTCAAGGTCTCCCTGGCGGGCGACCAGGAGATCGCCGAGGCCGTGCGGCGGCTCTACCTCATGGAGAAGCGCGGCATCGACGCCATCGCCCTCGACGACAACGACGAGCAGCCCGTCGAGATGGTCGGCTCCTTCGAGGGCGGCAGCACCCAGGCGCTCGACGAGTTCTTCTCGCGCAAGCCCGCCCCCCCCCCCGCCCCCCCCCCCCCCCGGGTCCCGGGGACCGGCCCGCCCCCCCGCCCGCGCCCTCCCCGCCCGTGGTCGCGGATCCGTCCCCGCCGCCGAACCGCGCCACGCAGGCCATCCCCCAGGCCGGCGCCGAGGCGCGCCTCGCCGAGGCGGTGCGCAAGCTCAAGCTCGAGGACGAGACCACCGCGTCGCGGGCCATGGCGGGGCGCCCGCCGCTCCGGGCGGTGGCCCTGCCGGCGCCCCCGCCCCCCCCGGCCCCCGGGCCGGCGGTCCTCACCCCCCTGCCGGAGGCGGACCCGGTCTCCGCCATCGACCTTCCACCCGGGTCGGAGTTGCCGCCGGAGGGCGAGGTGCCCGACCTCTCTCCGCGGCTCCACGCGCTGCTCGACGCCCTGGACCGGGCCGCGCGTGGCGAGTCGGGCGCGCCGGACGTCGCGCGCCTGGCCCGGCTCTCGTCGGCCCTGGTGCGGCTGCTCCTCCGCAAGCGCGTGGTGACCGAGACCGAGCTCATTGCCGAGCTCCTGCGCAAGTGAGGCCGCGGCCCGCCGCCTACAGGCTCGCGAGGTCGATGACCAAGCGGTAGCGGACGTCCCCGCGCATCATGCGCTCGTAGGCCTCGTTGATCTTCTGGATCGGGATCACCTCGGTGTCCGCCACGATCCGGTGCTCCGCGCGGTAGTCGAGCGGATGGGCTCCGGGTCCGGCGAGGGGGAAGGGACGCCTAGTTGAGGGCGGAGGGGACCGCGAGCGAGAACGGTGCGATGTCCGCGAGGAAGGTGACCCCGTCGTCCCGCATCATCGTGTACGTCCCGCGCATCTGGCCGAGCGGCGTTCGCAGCACGCAGAAGCTCGTGTACTCGAAGGACTCCCCGGGGTCGAGGTGCGGCTGCTTGCCGACCACCCCGTCGCCGATGACCTCCTCCTTCTCCCCCTCGGCGTCGGTGATGACCCAGTGGCGGGAGAGGAGCTTCGTCCCTCCCGTTCGCTCGTTGGCGATGCGGACGGTGTAGGTGAAGAGGTAGCGGCCCTGCGCCGGGAGGGACCGGTCGGCGCGGAACTCGCTGCGCACCGTCACCCGGATCCCCTGCGTGACCGCCTCCGACACGCCCTCGTCGTTACCACGGGGGAAGGGCGCGCGCCACCGCCGGTGGTGCCGCACCGGCCGGCCCCGTGAGACAATGCGCCGATGGCGCTGGAGAGCAGGCTCCGGGAGATCCTGGGCGAGGTCCGCGGCCGGGAGGGCCGGGTGGTGGCGCTCACCGGCGCGGGGATATCGGCGGAGAGCGGCATCCCCACCTTCCGCGGTCGGGAGGGCTACTGGGTCGTCGGCTCCCGCAACTACATGCCCCAGGAGATGGCGACCTACGCCATGTTCACCATCCGGCCCGAGGAGGTCTGGCGCTGGTACCTCTACCGCTTCGGGGTGGTGCACCACGCCGAGCCCAACGCCGGGCACCGGGCCCTGGTGGAGCTCGAGGCCGCCCTCGGGGACCGCTTCACGCTCGTCACCCAGAACATCGACGGCCTCCACCGGCGCGCCGGCTCGTCGGAGGCCCGCACCTACTGCATCCACGGGGACGCGGCCTGGGTCCGCTGCAACTACGACTGCGGCGTCGGGCGGCTTCCGCTTCCCGACCTGGGCCCGCGCGACGCGGCCACGCCCCTCAGCGCGGCGGACCGCTCGAAGCTGTCCTGCCCGAGGTGCGGCAACTGGCTGCGACCCCACGTGCTCTGGTTCGACGAGTCCTACGACGAGGAGAACTACCGGTTCGAGTCGACCGTCTCGGCCGCCCGGGCGGCCGACCTCCTGCTCGTGGTGGGAACGAGCGGCGCCACCAACCTCCCCATGCAGGTGGGCCAGATCTGCTTCACGACGGGTGCGGCGGTCGTCGACGTGAACCCGGAGGAGAACCCGTTCTCGGAGCTGGCGGAGCGCAGCCCCAGGGGGTTCTTCGCCCGCGGATCGGCGACCGAACGCCTGCCCGAGATCGTGCGGGCCCTCGCGGGGTAGCGGTCGGCGTCACCGGCCCAGCGACTCGAGGCGGGCCACCCACTGGGGCGAGAGCCCCGAGGCGCGCGCGCCCCGGATCAGCGCGGCGAGGTACCCGGGAGACGGCGCCCCCTCGGCGCGCAGGCGGCGCTCCTCGGCGGTCCGGTAGGCCACCGCCGCCACCGGGGCGCCGCCGCCGAGCGGCTCGAGCGACACGTCGAAGGGCGCGTAGAGGCCCGAGACGGCGCCCTCCTTGTGGTCCACGAGTCCGCGGGCGTCCCCGGGAACCGGGAGCGCGAGGCCCTCGACGGTGTCTCCCGGCGCCTCGAGCAGGCTCGCCACCGCGCCGCCCCAGCTGCGGCTCAGGGCGTCGAAGGCGAGGCGGAAGCCTCGGAGCCGCGAGGGCCGGCCCCGGGAGAGGTCGGGGACGCGGTAGCCGTGCTGAGCGGCCCAGGCCCCGAAGGCTTCCGCGTCGAGGGAGGACCCGTAGACGAACCAGACGAAGTCGCCGGAGCGCTTCGCCTCGTGGGCCTTGCCGACCACGTTGAGCGGCGGGGACATGCGCGACCCTCAGGTCAGGGCGATGCGCGCGACCTCGGGCGGGTTGCCGAGGCGCATGGGCGGGCCCCAGTAGCCGGTGCCGCGGGAGACGAACACCTGGCCCCGGCGGCCCTCCTCCTCGTGCGCGTACAGGCCGCGGAGATAGGGGTAGGCGAGCCCGGTGACCAGGTTGAACGGGAAGATCTGGCCGCCGTGGGTGTGGCCGGAGAGCTGGAGCTCGACCCCGGACCGAACGGCCTCCTCGACTCCCTTGGGCTGGTGGGCGAGCAGGACGAGCGACCGGTCCGGGTCGCGCCCCGCGAGCGCGAGCGGCAGGTCCGGGCCGTGTCCCGGGGCGAGCCCCCGCGACCGCCAGTCGTCGATCCCGGCGAGGTCGAAGGACGCGGCCCCGTCGCCGACGGCGACCCGCTCGTTGCGGAGGACCCGGATGCCGAGCTTGCGGATGAAGGCGATCCAGGCGTCCGCGCCCGAGTAGTACTCGTGGTTGCCGGTCACGAAGTAGACGCCGTAGCGGGCCCGCAGCGCGCCCAGCTGGGCCACGCAGCGCCCGAGCCCGGCCACGCTGCCGTCGACGAGGTCCCCGGTGATGGCGATCAGGTCGGGCCGCATGCCGTTCGTGACGTCGACCACCCGCTTCACCTCTCCGTCGCCGATGGTCGGCCCGACGTGGAGGTCGCTGATCTGGGCGATGGTGAAGCCGGAGAGCCCGGGGGGAAGGCGCTCGAGCCTCACCGGGACCTCGTGGACCTCCGGCGAGGAGAGCGCGCTCCGCATCGCCCAGGCGCTCGCGCCCCCGACCGCCAGGGCGACCCCGCCCGCCACGGCGCGGGCGAGCACCTTCCGGCGCTCCGGGTCGGGCGGTGGGTCCGGAGCGTGCCGGAGCCAGTCCCATGCGCTCGAGGCGCCGGCGGCGGCCAGCCGGACCACGTCCACGGCGAGCAGCGCCGAGAAGAGCAGGAACGACACCCCGAGCCACGTCATCCCGAAGAAGGCGAGCCCGGCCCCGAGCCGGCTCGGGCGGGCGCGCATGAGGAACATGGACGCCGGCACGGCCACGGCCGCGGCGACGAGGGCGACGCCGACGGCGCGGCGCCAGGGCTCGAGGAGGCCCGGGTCCCTCACCAGCCGGGCCCAGATGTAGAAGTTCATGCCGCCGAGCACGGCGAGCATGAGGACGAGGAAGATGGCGAACTGGACGATGCGCGGCACGGGCAGGAGTTAACGGCCAACCGCGGGCGACGCCACGCGGCGGAGGGCGGCCCTCTCCGACGGCCTCCTCGCCCGGTGACCTTCGAGGCCTGCGCGGGGCGCGGCGGCGCACCCGGGACGCCCCGACCGCGGGGCCCTCGGGCCCGGGGCGGCGCTCACCGGCCCGGGGGCCGCGGCAGGCGGTCGACCTTGGCGGCCAGGATGAAGTCGTTCTCCGAGAGTCCGCCCACCGCGTGCGTCCACAGCGTCACGTCGACCGTGCTGTAGTGGACCGAGAAGTCGGGGTGGTGCCCCTCGGCCTCGGCGAGGTCCGCCATGGCGTTCACGAACGCCATCGCCTCGCGGAAGTCGCGAAAGCGAAAGTGCTTGTGGATCCGGTCGTCGCGCAGCTCCCAGCCCTCCACCGAGCGGAGCAAGGCCTCGAGCTCCGGTCCGGCGAGCCTGGGGATGCCCCCCTCGCAGGGCACGCATCTCTTCTTGGTCAGGTCCATGGGAAAGCCTTAAGGTGCGCGGGAGGTCGCCCGCGAGCACCGTTCGGGGAGCGCGCCTCCCGGCCGACCGCTATCTTCTCCCGCCATGCCCAGGACCTTCTTCGCCGTGGGGGCCTTCTCCGCCCTGGTGGCCGTCGCGGCCGGCGCCTTCGGGGCCCACGGGCTCCGGAAGAGCCTGCCTCCGGACCTGCTCGCGACCTTCGAGACCGGGGCCCGTTACCAGATGTACCACGCGCTCGCGCTGATCGCGGCGGCCTGGGCGGCGGAGCGCTGGCCGGGTCCGGCCGCGGCCTGGGCGGGCTGGCTCTTCATGGCCGGCACCGCGGTCTTCTCCGGGAGCCTCTACCTGCTCGCCCTCACCGGGGCGCGGTGGCTCGGTGCCGCGACGCCGCTCGGGGGGCTCGCCTTCCTGGCCGGATGGCTCGCGCTCGCCTGGGCGGCGGTCAGGGGCGCGGCCTAGCTTCGCTCCACCGGGAACCCCGCCGAGTCCCACCCGGCGATGCCTCCGTCGAGGCTGAAGACCTTCGCGAGGCCCTGGTTGGCTGCCACCTGCGCGGCGGTGAGGCTGCGCACGCCGTGGCCGCAGACGAAGATGACCCGGTCCTGCCGGAGGTGGCGCCCCGGTTCCCGCATGAGCTGCCCGAGAGGGACGTGGCGTGCTCCGGGCATGTGGCCCTGGGCCCACTCGTGGGGCTCGCGGACGTCCACCAGGTCGAAGTCGCCCTCGGCGAGGAGATGGCTCGCTTCATCGGGAGAGACGCGCACCACCGGCATGGTGCCATGCTTAACGGCGGCGGCCCCGCCCGTCACGTCTCGAAACTGGGGTGGGCGGACGGTCCGGGCTAGACTCGCCCCGCCCCATGACCGAGCCTCCGGCGCAGGATCGCTTCCCGCCCCAGATCGCGTTCCTCGCCTGGAACGAGGGCTGCGAGCGCTTCTCGTTCTACGGGATGAGCTCGGTCCTCACCATCTACATGGTGAGCTTCCTCGGGCTGCGCGACTCCGACGCCGAGGCGAACTTCCACCTCTTCGTCTTCGCCGTCTACCTGACGCCGCTCGTGGGGGCATGGCTCGCCGATCGCTTCTTCGGCCGCTACCGGGTGATCCTGTGGCTGTCGTTCGGCTACGTCTTCGGCCACGCCTCCATCGCGCTCTTCGAGAGCGACTGGGGCCTTCTGCTCGGGCTGGCCCTGATCGCCGCCGGGGCCGGGGGCATCAAGCCGTGCGCCGCGGCCTACGTCGGCGACCAGTTCACCGCGGAGAACCGCCACCTCATCCAGAAGGTCTATGACCTCTACTACTGGATGATCAACCTGGGCTCGTTCGCCTCCGCGCTCATCATCCCCGAGCTCCTGGCGCGCATGGGGCCGCGGGTGGCCTTCGCCGTCCCCGGGGTCCTCATGGCCCTCGCGCTCCTCATCTTCTGGTGGGGACGGAGGCGCTACGTGAACCTCCCGCCCACCGGCCCGAACCCGAACGGCTTCTTCCGGGTGGTCCGCTACGCGCTCGACAAGCTCGGGACCGGTCGGCCCGGCGAGCACTGGCTCGACGTGGCCCGCAAGCGCTTTCCGGTGGACGCGGTGGAGGGGGCAAAGGCCGTCTTCCGCATCGTCGGCGTCTTCGCGCCCATCGCCGCGTTCTGGGCGCTCTTCTTCCAGTACGGGTCCTCGTGGGTGCTGCAGGCCGACCGGATGAGCCGCGACGTCTTCGGCTACGAGGTGAAGGCGTCGCAGATGTCGAGCCTGAACGCAATCTTCGTGCTCGTCACCATCCCCATCTTCGCGGGCTGGCTCTATCCCCTGCTGGCCCGGCGCGGCGTCCGGGTGGAGCCCTTGCGGAAGATGCGCGCCGGGATGTTCGTCACGGTGCTCTCCTTCGCCTGGATCATGGGGATCCAGATGGCGCTCGACTCCGGGCTCCGCCCCCACGTGGCCTGGCAGGTTCCGGCCTACCTCCTGCTCTCCGTGGGGGAGGTGCTGGTCTCGGTGACGGCGCTCGAGTTCGCCTACACCCAGGCGCCGTCCTCGATGAAGAGCGTGATCATGAGCCTCTGGTACGTGACCATCGCCGCCGGGAGCCTCCTCACCGCCGCGGTGGCCAAGCTGAACCGCTTCCACGGTCCGTGGTACTTCGCCTTCTTCGCCGTTCTGATGCTGCTCGGCGCGCTCGCCTTCTCCTGGGTCGCGCGGCGCTACCGGCCTGCGGCGCTGCCGGCGCGCTGACTCCCGTCCATGGCCGGCGAGCGCTCCGACCGCTACCCCCCGCAGATCCCCTACATCGTCGGCAGCGAGGGGGCCGAGCGCTTCTCGTTCTACGGGATGCGCTCCATCCTGACCGTGTACATGGTGCAGTTTCTCCTCCTCGAGGGCAACGAGGCGGAGGCGAGCTACCACTACTTCGTCATGGCCTGCTACCTGACGCCGCTCGCGGGCGGGTGGCTCGCCGACCGCTACTGGGGCCGGTACCGGGTGATCCTCTGGCTGTCGCTCGGCTACGTCGCCGGCCACGCGGTCATCGCGCTCGCGGAGTCGAGGGGCGGCCTCGCCCTCGGCCTCGCGCTCATCGCCCTCGGCTCGGGGGGGATCAAGCCCTGCGTGTCCGCCTACGTCGGCGACCAGTTCGCGCCCGACCAGGGGAGGCTGCTCGGCAGGGTCTACGGGCTCTTCTACTGGATGGTGAACCTGGGGAGCTTCGCGGCCACGCTCCTCGTCCCGGAGCTCCTCGCGCGCTTCGGCCCGAGGGTGGCGTTCGGCGTCCCCGGCATCCTCATGGCGGTGGCGCTCGCCATCTTCGTCGCCGGGAGACGCCGCTACGTCGATGTGCCGCCCACGGGGCCGAACCCCGACTCCTTCCTCCACGTGGCGTGGAGCGCGCTCCGGCGCCGCCGCGAGGCCCCCCGAGGTGGCCACTGGCTCGACGCGGCCCGCGGCGCGCACCCCGAGGAGGCGGTCGAGGGGGCGAGGGCCGTCGTCCGGATCGTCGCCGTCTTCGCGGCCGTCACCGGGTTCTGGGCGCTGTTCGACCAGCACGGGGCCTCCTGGGTGCTCCAGGCGAGCCGGATGGACCTGCGGCTGGGGGCAGTGGAGCTCCGACCCTCGCAGCTCTCCGCCCTGAACCCGGTCCTGGTGCTCGCCCTCATCCCGGCCTTCCAGGGCGGCCTCTACCCGTGGTTCGAGCGCCGTGGGGTCCGGGTCACGGCGCTCGGGAAGATCGCCGCCGGGATGTTCCTCACCGCGGGCTCGTTCCTCGCCGTGGCGGCCCTGCAGGCGCTCCTCGACGCGGGGGGCAAGCCGCACGTGCTCTGGCAGGCCGTCCCGTACCTCCTGCTCACGGCCGGGGAGGTGATGGTGTCGGTCACCGGCCTCGAGTTCGCCTACCGCCAGGCGCCGCCGAAGATGAAGAGCACGATCATGAGCGTCTGGTTCCTCACCATCGCCGCCGGCAACCTCCTCACCGCGCTCGTGAGCCAGCTCAACGGCTTCCGGGGGGCCTGGTACTTCTCGTTCTTCGCCGGGCTCATGATCGCCGCGGCCCTCCTCTTCCTCGTCGCGGCGCGGACCTACCGACCGGTGCGGGCCGAGGCGGCGGGGGGGCACGGCACGCCGTCCTCGTAGGCGACCCGGGCGCCGAGCGTGGCCGGGATCCGCGGGCCGGGCGTGAGGACCCCGACGAGGTTCAGCGGGTCCGCCGCAGAGAGCTCCACCCGCTCCGCTTCCAGGGGGGCCCGGCGCACCGCCCGCAGGGCCTCCACCGCCTCCGGCAGCGCGAACTGCTCGCCGGAGAAGCCCGCCACGAACCGCCCGCCGCGCAGCTCGCCCCGCGCCTCCAGGGCGCGGTAGACGGGCAGGAGCTCGCGCCAGGGAGGAGAGCCCGGCTCGCGCGCCAGGACGTCGCGCAGCACGACGCCCCATCTGCGGAGCAGCTGCCAGGCCACCTGCTCGAGCGGGAGGGGCGGGGGAGCGGCGGCGGGGTCCGCGTCGGGCGCCCCCCGGGGCCGCAGCAGCGCCCAGCGCCCCCCGCCGTGGCCGGGACGGCGCGGGGCGTGCCGCGGCGGCGGATCGACGAGCGAGCGGAGCCCCGCGAAGCCGTCACAGGTCACGAGCCCCGCCGAGACGAGCTCCCAGAGGCCCTGCTCGACCTCCCCGGGCAGGCGCCCGGTCATGGCGGCGAGGTCCGGCAGGAAGCAGGCGCCGCACCGCTCCAGGATCGCCACCAGCCGGAGCGCGGAGGGCCCGAGCGGGGGCGGTGTGCCGGCCGTCGACCGGAGCAGCCATGGCAGGTCGCAGCGGAGCGCGAGGGTGATGGGGGCGTGGCGGGTGGGGGCCGCGCGACGCCGGGGCTTGTCTTCCGGGTCCGACGCCACGACGAGCCTTCCCCAGGCCACCTCGCCCGAGAGGCAGAGCTGGTCGAGGAGCGCCGGTTCGTAGCCCGCGACCCGCGCCGGGAGGATCTCCCGCTCCCAGGCGCCGGCAGCGGCGTGGAACCCCTGCATCTGCCCCACCGCCTCGGCGACGCCGCGGGCGCCGTGGAGCCTGGAGCCGGGCGCGGCGTGCTGCCAGCGAAGGTAGAAGCGGACGAGGTCGGAGGCGGCCACCGGCTCGATCTCGCGCCGGAGCCGCCCCAGCGTGAGGCGGTGGATGCGGGCGAGGAGGCTCCGCTCGCACCAGTGGGGGGCCTCGGGGGAGAAGGGCTCGCCGGCGAGGAAGGCCCCGCGCAGGACGAGGCCCTCCGACTCGAGCTGGTGGAGCCCGGCGTCGACGAGCGGCGTCGGCAGGCCGAGGCGGGCGGACAGGCCCGCCGCCGTCACCGGGCCCACCCGCAGCACCCATCCGCGCAGCGCCCTCGCGACCGCCTCGTCGGTCGAGCCCGGCGCGCTCTCGCCCGGCAAGGGCTCCAGGCGGGGCTCGAGCGCGGAGGCCGCGCCGCCGAGGCCGGCCGCGAGGACCCGCCAGGCGGCCGCGCGCTCCGCCGCCACCCAAGCCTCCCTCCCCCGGAGCGTTGCAGCGGCGGCGCGTCCGGCCGCGGCGAGCTGCCGGTGGAACTGGCGCCACTCCTCGCCTTCGGCTGCGGGCAGGAAGCCCACGTCGAGCAGGAGGTCGTGCAGCTCGTCGGCGTCCCGGACCTCCGGGCGGGCCTGCTCGACGACGAGGCGAACCGCCTCGGCGTCGAGCGCTCCGAGGCCCTGCGCCTCGGCTGCGGGCAGGGCGCGTCGAAGCGCGACCGCGCGGGCGCGCCGCTCCTCCAGCGGGGCGTCGTCGAGGAAGGCCCAGGGGCGGGCGCCCAGGATCTCGTGCGCGAGCACCGAGGGCTCGGGCAGGTCGCGTGCGACGAGCCGGACCTCGGAGCGGGCGATGCGCCCGAGCAGGGCGCGCAGCCCGTCGAGGTCCATGGCCTCGGTGAGGCAGTCGCGCAGGGCCTCGTTCACGAGGGGGTGGTCGGGTGGCTCGACCGGTCCGGCGCGCAGGTCGGCGTTGTCCTGGCAGCCGACCGCGAGCGGGAAGACCGCGGCGAGCAGGTCGTCGGCGCGCATCCGCGCGATGTGGGGGGGCACCTTCCGGCCGCCGAGCATGCGCGGCAGGGCGAGCGCGCGGGTCGCGTCCCAGCGCCACCGCACCGGGAACATGGGAGACTGGAGCGCGGCCTGGGTGAGCACCTCCTCGATGCGCTCCTCGGAGAGGAACCCGAAGATCGAGTCGAGCGGGAAGCTGTGCTGGGGCCCGAGCGAGAGCAGCACGCCGTCGTCGGTGGCGGCGGCCTGCAGCTCGAAGTCGAAGGTCCGGCAGAAGCGCTTGCGCAGCGCGAGGCCCATGGCCCGGTTGAGCCGCGCGCCGAAGGGGGCGTGCACGACCACCTGCATGCCGCCGGCCTCGTCGAAGAATCGCTCGGCGACCAGAGTGTCCTGCGTGGGGAGGACCGAGAGCGCGGACTTGGCGGCGGCGAGGTAGTCGACCGCCTGCCGGGCGCCGGCCTCCGGCATCGAACCCTCGCGGGCCAGCCAGGCGATGGCGGCCTGCCGGTCGTCCAGGCGGGCCTCGATCTCCGAGCGCAGCCTCCCGACCTCGTCCGAGAGCTCCGCGCTGCGCCCCGGCGCCTCGCCCAGCCAGAACGGGAGGCCCGGAGGCGATCCGTGGGCGTCCTCGACGCGCACCACGCCGGCCTCGATGCGCCGGATCCTCCAGGAGGCGTTGCCGAGCAGGAAGACGTCGCCGGCGAGGCTCTCGACGGCGAAGTCCTCGTCGAGCGAGCCCACCACCGCCCCCTCGGGCTCCGCGACCACCTGGTACTGCGCCGTGTCCGGAATGGCGCCGGCTCCGGTGAGCGCCGCGATGCGGGCCCCCCGGCGCCCGCGGAGGGTCCGGTGGACCGCGTCGCGGTGCAGGAGCGCCGCCGCCCGGCCCCTGCGCGTGGCGACGCCCTCGGAGAGCATCGCGACGACCGCCTCGAACTCCGACCGGGGCAGGTCCCGGTACGGCCAGGCTCCGCGGACCATCGCGAACGCCTGGTCCTCGTCGAGCCCGCCCGGGCGGCTCGCGGCCTCGGCGACGATCTGCTGGGCCATCACGTCGAGCGGATGGCGGGGAGGGGCCACCTGCTCGAGCCGGGCGGAGCGCAGTCCGCGCACGATGGCGGCGCACTCGACGAGCTCGTCCCGGCTCATGGGAAAGAGCCGGGCGCGGGGCGTGGCGCCCCGCCAGTGGCCCGACCGGCCCGCCCGCTGCAGCGCCACGTGGAAGGACCGGGGGGTGGAGAGCTGGGCCACGAGGTCGACGGTCCCGATGTCGATGCCGAGCTCCAGGGAGGCGGTGGCCACCACCGCCCGGAGCGCCCCGCTCTTCAGGCGCTCCTCGGCGTCGAGCCGCCGGGCGCGCGAGAGGCTCCCGTGGTGCGCGGCCACCGCGCCCTCGCCGAGGCGCTCCGCGAGCGCATGGCTGGCGCGCTCGGCCAGGCGCCGCGTGTTCACGAACACCAGGGTGGTGCGGTTCTCGCGCACGAGCTCCGCCAGGCGGTCGTAGGTCTCCGCCCACTGCTCGTTCGAGGCGACCGACGAGAGCTCGTCGCGGGGGATCTCGATGGCGAGGTCGAGCTCGCGCGAGCGCCCCACCTCGACCACGGCGCAATCGGGCGAGCCCCGCGGTCCCACCCGGCCGGTCCCCACCAGGAACCGCGCCACCTCCTCCGCCGGGTTCACGGTGGCCGAGAGGCCGATGCGCTGCGGCCGGCGGGTGCTCGCCGCGTCGAGGCGCTCGAGCGAGAGCGCGAGGTGGGCGCCCCGCTTGTCCCGGGCCACCGCGTGGATCTCGTCGACGATGACCTCGCGGACGCTCGCGAGCGACCGGCGCCCGCGGTCGCTCGTGAGGAGCAGGTAGAGCGATTCCGGCGTGGTGACGAGGACGTGCGGAGGCCGCTTCAGGAGGGCCTGCCGGCGCGAGGCGGGCGTGTCGCCCGTCCGGATGCCGGCGCGGATGGACGGCGCGCGCAGGCCGGCGCTCGCGGCCGCCTGGCGCAGGGCCGCGAGCGGCTCGCGAAGGTTCTTCTCGATGTCGTTGGAGAGCGCCCTGAGCGGGGAGACGTACAGGATGCGCGTCTCCTCGGGGAGCGCGCCCTCGAGCCCCTCTCGGAAGAGGGTGTCGAGGCCGTGGAGGAAGGCCGCGAAGGTCTTCCCCGACCCGGTCGGAGCCGAGAGGAGGACGTCCCGGCCGGCCTGGATCTCGGGCCAGCCGAGCGCCTGCGGCTCGGTGGGCGTCCCGAACCGCCCCTCGAACCAGCCGGCCACCACCGGGTGGAACCCCGCCATCACCCCTCATCCATACCCCGGCCCCCCGACGGGCGCCCGCCAGGGGCACCCGCCCACATCGGGGACCCCCGGGCGCGAAGCCGAGGTACTCTGCTGCCATGAACCTACGGGAAACGGCGACCGTGCGGCTGCTCGGGCTGCGCATCCCCGTGCTCTTCTTTCTCGGCCCGAGAGTGCTCGAGCTTGACGACGAGGGGACGGCGATCCAGATCCCGCTCACGTACCGCTCCAAGAACCACGTCGGCTCCATGTACTTCGGGGCCCTCGCGGCCGGCGCCGACCTGGCCGCCGGCATGAACGCCTTCGCCCTCATCCGGCGACGCTTCCCGCGCATCGTCATCCTCTTCAAGGACGCGCGGATGGAGTTCCTGAAGCGGGCCGACGGGGACGTCGTGTTTCGGTCCCGCGACGGGAGGAAGATCGCGGAGGCCATGGAACAGGCGGAGAGGACCGGGGAGCGCCTCACCGTCCCCGTCGAGGTCGTCGCCACCGTGCCGAAGAAGTACGGGGACGAGCCGGTGGCGCGCTTCACGCTCGGCCTGTCCATGAAGCGGAAGGCTTAGCGCGACCAGTGGCGCCGGCCGTCCTGCCCGCTAGATCTCCCCGAGTCGTGAAGCTACCGGTTGCCGTGGCAAACTCGGGCACGGCGCGAAAGGAGCTGGCCGGATTCCGGACGCCCGGAGGGCGACCCAGCCGGCACCGCATGCAGCGCTCTCTCCCGTTGATCCTCGCCGTGCTGGCGGCAGGGCCCGGGCCCGCCCGGGCCGGCGGCGGCGCGGTCTCCGACGATTACGCGAAGGCGCTCGCCCAGGCCAGGGCGCGCGGCGTGCCCGTCTTCGTCGACGCCTGGGCCCCTTGGTGAAAGACCTGCAACTTCATGCGCGCCACGGTCCTCAAGGACCCTGCGCTCGTGAAGTTGGCCGGGCGGTTCGTCCGGCTCGACATCGACACCGAGAAGCCCGCGAACGCCGCGTTCCTCGAGAAGTTCCCGATCGAGGTGTGGCCGACCTTCCTGGTGGTGGACCCGGCGACCGAGCGCGCCGTCCTGAAGTGGCTCGGGACGGCCACCGCGCCCGACCTCGCGAAACTGCTCGCCGACGGGGAGCGGGCGGTCAAGGGAGGCGAGGGCGACACGCCCGCGGCCCTGCTCGCCCGCGCCGACCGGGCCAACGGCGCCGGCAACGTCGAGGAGGCCGTCGCCGCCTGGCGCGAGGCACTCGCGAGGGGCGGGCCGCGCTGGGAGCGGCGCCCCCGCGTGCTCGAGTCGCTCGCCATGGCCCTGCAGTCGGCGTCGCAGCTGCAGGCGTGCGCCGACCTGGCGATCGCCGAGGCGCCGGGTATGGCACGCACGCAGTCCTTCGCCAACGTGGTCTCGATCGGACTCTCCTGCGCGACCTCGGCGGAGGACGCCCCGTGGGCGCCCAAGGCCGTGGCGGCGCTCGAGCCGCTGGCGCTCGAGGCGGTGAAGCTCGAGGGGGTGCTCGCCGACGACCGCGCCGGCCTCTACGAGGGCCTGGTGGAGGCTCGCAAGGAGGCGAAGGACGAGAAGGGGGCGCGGGCGCTCGCCGAGGAGTGGTGGAGGTTCCTCGTGGCCGAGCGGGCCCGGGCGAAGGACGCGGCCGGGCGCGTCATGCTCGACTCCTGGATCGTGAGCGCGGCGCTGGCCCTCGGCGACCCGGGGCGGGCGGTTCCGCTCCTCCAGGCCTCGGTGAAGGCGGCGCCGGAGGACTACAACCCGCCCTATCGGCTCGCCGCCCTCTACCTGGAGCTCCACCGGGCCGACGAGGCGCTCCCGGCCTCCGCGCAGGCGCTGCGGCTCGCGTACGGTCCCAGGAAGGTGCGCGTGCTCGCCCAGCGCGCCACCATCCTCGAGGAGCTCGGCCGCGTGGCGGAGGCGCGGCGCGCCGTCGAGGACGCCATTCGCTACTCGGCCACCCTTCCCAAGGCGCAGCAGAGCTCCAGGCTCGTGGAGCGTCTCCAGGCCAGGCTGGAGAAGCTCGGGGGCGGCTGAGGTGCCTTCCCCCGCGGAGAAGGGCTTCGGCCAGGGGGATCCCGCGCTGGGGCGGTGGGCCGAGGAGGTCTACGGGGCGGACGACGAGCTGCTCGCCGACGTGAGGCGTCGCGGCGAGGAGGCGGGGCTGCCGCCCATCCACGTCGGGCCGATGGACGCCCTGCACCTCGAGGTGATCGCGCGCGCGTGCACCGCGCGCCGGGCCGTCGAGATCGGCACCCTGGCCGGGCTCTCCGGCATCTCGCTGCTGCGCGGGATGGGGCCTGAGGGCCGGCTGCACACCTTCGAGAGCGACCCTCGACACGCCGAGGTGGCGCGGGAGTCCTTCGCGCGGGCGGGCCTCGCCCGCCAGGTCCGCATCCACGTGGGGCCGGCGCTCAAGATGCTCCGGGGCGTGGAGGGCGAGGGCCCCTTCGACCTCGTCTTCATCGACGCCGACAAGGGCGGCTACCCGGGGTACCTCGCGTGGGCCGAGCGGCACCTGCGCGTGGGCGGCGTCGTGCTCGCCGACAACGCCTTCGGGTTCGGGCACGTTCACGAGGGCGACTACCGCGGCCCGGACGCCGCCGCGATGGAGGCCCTGCGGAGGTTCTCGGAGCGGCTCGCCCGCGGTGGCCGGTTCCGCGCCACAATGCTGCCGACCGGCGAGGGACTCGCCATGGGCGTGAAGGTCGGCTAGAAGGCCCAGCCGGCCTGCGCCACGAAGGACTTCTCCCCGAGCGGGGCCCACTCGACGAGCGCGTCGAGCCCGAGCGGCAGCGCCGCCGCCGCCCCGATCGCGACCTGCCAGTGGTGGATGTCGGTGCCGGTGACGGCCGCGCCGGAGAGATTCCAGAACACTGGCCCCCCGAACACCTTGGCCCCGAGGTAGGGCGCCACCGCGCCGAAGAAGGCCTTGCCCACGCTCGCCGAGAGCCCGACGTCCACCGAGGTGAGCGGCTCGGCGGTCCGCCCGGGGGCGGTGGTGCGGACCCCGGAAGCCGCCAGGCTCGCCGAGACGGCCACGAAGGGCCAGTCGCCGCGGCCGTCGAGGGCGAGCCAGGTCGCCCCGAGCCGGGCGAGCCAGCCCGGCTGCATCTGGTAGTCGACCCCGAGCGCGTCGATCCCGCCCCCGACGACGGCGCCGGCCCCGGCCTGGACGGTGAAGCGCTCGCCCAGGCTGCGGGTGAGAGAGACCGCCACGCTTCGCTGGTAGAAGGGCGCCTCGGTGCCGCCGAAGCGGAGCTCGGAGGAGAGCCAGCCGTACGAGGCGGCCACCCGCCAGGGCGACTCCTGCTCGCCCTTCAGGCTGCAGTAGTCCTTGGCGATGGCCGTGGGACCCACGGGCGAGGAGACCCCTCACCCCCAGGTGGTGCGCGGCCAGGCCGCGAGGAGCGCGGCGGCGAGCAGCGGTGCGAGGAGCGGTGCGAGGAGCGCTCGGGGCATCGGGACGAGGCCTTCCGCGCGGGCGAGGCGCCCGCGGGCCGGCCCCGGGACCGGAGCGGGCCCCCGCTCTCCGAGGCGAAGGCCCGCGGCCACCAGGAGATCCCCAGGGCTAGTGGACGAGGATCCCGGCCCTGGCGAGGTCGGCCACCAGCGAGGCGGCCACGGACGACGCGGCGCCCTGGGCGCCCTCGAAGTTGAAGGTGTCCGAGTTGCCGCTCCAGATCAGGCTCTCCGGGTTCGTCTTGGCGGCGTACACGTTGGTCTCCGCCTGGACCGTGGTGTTCTCGGTGTAGTAGCCCGGCGAGTAGACCGCGCCGTAGCCGTACCCGTAGTAGCCGTACCAGCCGCCGTAGTACGGGGCCGGCGGGACGTAGGCGACGCTCGGCGGGACGTACTCGGTCTGGGTCTTCTTGGCGAGCCGCTGCACGACCACGAGGTCGACGTTCTTCTCCTTC
>Ga0335071_10002259_pt1 | contig 20691 bp, 25 predicted proteins | sample Lox_Sample_15_FD_206724 | JGI IMG/M metagenome (GOLD analysis project Ga0335071, IMG submission 206724) | Soil microbial communities from Loxahatchee National Wildlife Refuge, Florida, United States - Lox_Sample_1.5 | ecosystem: Environmental > Terrestrial > Soil > Wetlands | place: USA...
TAACTAACACGTCCAAAATGCGGCTCGGTGCCCATTGTCAATTAATTATAAAAAAGTCTTTGTGAGCCTCCGTGCTCTTCGTGCCTTTGTGGTGAAAAATAGTGCCCCCGTCACCGTTGTGCCTTAAAGAGAAGCAAACCATCCCGGAGCTCACATGTTATGCCGTCTGGGAAACTCCAGGAAGGCATAGGGGAAAAGCGGGAATATGCGAAACGACATGCGCAGCCTACAGCGCCCGGGCCTCGTCCGGCCGACCGGCCGCGGCGGGCTCGGCGTCGAAGGCCGCGCCCGCCTCGGCCAGGCGTACGGCTGTTTTACACCTGGGGCACCTCGTCACGTCGCCCGTGGCCGTGCCCTCGGGGAGCGGCGTCTCGAGGCCGCAGGCCGGGCAGAAGTACTCCAGGTTACCGTAGATGGACGTGACAGGCCGCGGGCCCTGGACCGATAAGAGCGTGGCGCCCTTCTCGCAGGATAGCACGGCGTGGCCGGCGCCCGAGGGCACGTAGACTGCGTGGCCCGGGCCGACGGGCCTCGTCTCGCTGCCCACGTAGAAAAGACACCGGCCGCCGACGACGTAGAACACCTCGTCACTGTTGGTGTGGCGGTGCATTGAAAGCGCCTGCCATGGCTGGAAAGAATAAACGCTAAAGGCGACCTTATCCGTCTTTATAGGGCAGGATCGCAGGCTGATTGGCCCTCCATCCTCCGGCATATCTACTGGGAAAACGTCCATTTTTACCCTCAAATAATATTATATATTAAAATATATAAAACATGATGGCGGTCAGCGCCTGCGGTATGTGGCCAGTGCCAGCAGGCCGATGGCCATCCCGAGAAGGCCCGGCAGCGGGCACCACGATGACGAGGGGGTAGACGATGGGACTAAGGTCACGACGACCGGCGTCACGGTCGGCGCAGGGGTCGGCGTCGGCGGCACCGTGGGCGCCGGCGTGGGCGTGACGATGGTCAGGTTCTCGGGAAGCGTGAGCGAGTACACGGTGCCTCCGCCCGTGCTCGTGCCGTAGGAGCTGAAGTACAGCTTGCCGTTGGCCATGACGGGCGTCGAATAGACGGGCGAGTCGGCCTTGAACTTCCAGTAGGGCAGGCCGTACCGGGCGTCCACGGCGTGCAGGTACTGGTCGCCGGAGCCAACGTAGATTATCCCTTTTGACTTGTCGATGAACGGGGCCGCCTTGATGGGGCCCCCGGTGGCGTATTGCCAGACGGGCCTGCCGTTCGTCGCGTTGAAGCAGTACAGCTTGCCGTCCCAGGAGCCGGCGTAGATGTTGCCGTCGTAGTAAACGGGCGTCGAGCTCACGGCGCCGCCTGTCTGGTTCTTCCAGTTGACGCTGCCCTGGTTGTGGTCCAGGGAGACGATGTACCCGTCATATGTGCCGATATACAGGGTGCCGTCGTCGGTGGCAAGGGGCGAGTAGGCCCTCTCCCCCACCTTAACGGACCACTTGACCTTTGGAGTATACGGGTCGATGGCGACCAGGCTGCCGTCGGAGGTGCCCACGTACAGGACGTTTTCGTAGCTCTCCAGGGCCGTGGACACGCCGCTGCCCACGCTGACGTTCCAGATCTGGTTCCCGTTGTTGGGGTCGAGCGCGTAGACCCGGCCGTCGTCAGAGCCCACGAACAAGATGCCGTTCATGAGCAGGGGCGTGGAGTCGACATTGGCGTACGCCTTGAACCGCCACTTCTCCTTGCCATAAAGCGTCTCGATTGCGTATAAGGTGCCGTTGCTCGAGCCCACGTAGAGAGTGCTGTCCTTGTACACGGGCGTGGAGAAGGTGGTGCCGGCGTTGAACTTCCAGAGGGGAGCGCTGTTCATCGTCTGGAGCGCATAGACGGTGCCGTCGTAGGAGCACACGTAAAGGATGCCGTTGCTATAAATGGGCGACGCCGAGATGTAGGCCCCGCCCTGGCCCTCCTGGCCGAGCTGCTTCGTCCAGTCGGCCGTGGGCCCCTGGGCGGCGAGCGCCGGGGCGATGAAAAGCCCGACGATCAGAGTTGTGATAAATAGCCTGTATATCGATGACATTGTTTGACCCGCCAATATGGATGTGTTTTAAGCGATGTGATAATAAGCTTTGCGTTAAATCGGCCGCGCAGGCCGGTTTCCAGAGGAAATAAAGGGGTAGAGGCGTTTTTTAATCCATTGTATCTATTTTAGGAGCCTGGCGATGGTATTCCACGACCGCGTCGTGGCCTTTTGCCCGAACTTCTTTTCGATGACGCCCATAAGCTCTGCCGCGCCGGTGCCATATAGCAGGATGCATATCATGCCGTTCGTTGCGCACAGGACACGATAGCCTTCCTCTTCCACCAGGAATGGGGTCCCGGCACTCTCCGGGAGGAACGTGACGAACAGCCTGACACCGGGCTCGTTCTCGACGCCTTTAAATCTGCCGGGGAGCTCGCGGAGGTCGTCAAGGCGGCGCACAATGACGACCACATCCCTTCCCAGCGCACGGCTTAATATTCTCTCAATATTCTCCGTCAGCGTTGCCGCATCCCCCTCAGGCGCCCGAAAAAGTACATTGCCGCTCGCCAGAACGGTCCTCACGTCCCGGAAGCCGGACGCTGTGAGCGCATTCCGCAGGTCCTCCATCCTTATAAGTGAGCGCCCGCCGACGTTGATGCCCCTGAGTAAAGCTACATATGTGCTTAGGCCGTTCTCCACGGAAGCCTGCTTCATGACAAGTATCGTCGTCAAAATTTAAGATAAGCCTTTTCCTTCCAGCGCTTCCAGGTACTCGATGACGGCCAGCATGAAGGTCGAGTGAGACCAGGCGAGCGGCAGCACGGAAACGGGTTCCCCGCCCGGGCCCGTCTGCTCCGGCATGAGGCCGGTGGGCGCCGCGGCCTTCGCGCACCACTCGATGAGCTCCAGGGCCCGGGGAAGCTCCCGCCTGCGGATGTGCCACTGGGCCAGCCACAGCGTGCACAGCGGCCAGCTATTCATGTGTCCCTGGTATCCGTCCCCTGCATACCGGGCGACGCCGCCACCGGGCCCCATGAGCTCTTTTTCGATGGCGGCCATCGTGCCCGCGGCCATGGGGCTCTCTGGCTCAACCAGCCCCAGGTACCACGCGGCGAAGGTGGAGGCGTCCACGGTGTCGTCGAACACGCCTCTCCGGAACCGGCCAAGGGCCTGGTCATAGAGCCTCTCCAGCGCGGCGCCCTTTAGCTTCGCCGCGGCGCCGTCCCAGGCCGCGGCGCTGCCCTCGTCCCCTAAAACGCGGCCGATGGCCGCGGCGCTCCGGAGGCCCGAGTACACGGACGCGCAGGAGTAAGTGTAGATGCCCTTCCGCTCCTCCCAGAGGTCGAAGCTCGGCTTCGGCATCCCGTCCTTTAAAAAGCCCATGAGGGAGTCGGCGGCGGGCTTGACCAGCGGCTCATATAAGGAAGAAAGCTCATTTACGTCCCGGGTCTCCTGCCAGTGCACATAGATGGCGTATATCGGCGTGGCGGTCTCGTCGATCTGGACCATGGGCAGCGGGTGCCAGGTGCTCCCCAGGTCGCCGGCGGGCGTGTACTTGTGCCTGAAATACCCCTTCGGGTCGACGATCTTCTTGAAAAAGCGGTACGTATGCATGCTCAGGTGGCCGTACCCGGCCCGGTCAAGCGCGACCGCGGCCCAGGCGGCATCCCGGGGCCAGCAGTACGTGTAATAGTCGGCGCCCTGCTGCTTTATCTGCGAGTCGCAGGAGGCAATGATAGAGCCCCCCCGGTCCAGGTGGCAGGCCACGGTCAGGAGGCTCCGGGTGAACGCCTCGCGCACGGGCGGGGGCAGCTTATCGAGCCCCGGGCGGGCGGCCCTGGTGCAGAACGCCTCCCAGAATTTTTTACAGGAGCAGTAGATCGTCTCGACGTCCCTGGCCTTTATCCAGTCGTTGATGCGCTTCGCCTCGGGGAAGTTATGGCCTACGCATGCCCAGAAGTGCACCGTGGCCGCCTCGCCCGGCCGCAGCTCCGGCAGGGTCCAGCCCAGGGCCGAGTCCGCGGAGCCGTGGGCCACGACGTTGCCGGCCAGTACGCCGTCCTCGGCGTCCTTCCAGGTGCCCTCCATGCCCCGCCACTCGGAGATGCCCGCCGTGAACTGGTCGAAGGCCGGCGAGGAGCTCTGCAGGATGAACCGGTCCCGCTTGTAGTGGCTCATCATGTCGCCGTCCCGCACGGCCGTGTTCGCGTAGTTGTTCTCCAGGATATGGTAGTTCTGCGCCGAAAAAAGCCGGAAGTGTTTCGGCCTGTCCGAGACGTTCCTCACCTCGAACGAGCGCAGGAAAAAGTTGAGCTCGTGGTGGACGGTCTCCCTGACCTTTACGGCCGCGGCGAAGCCCTTACTCGTGTACCCGGTCTCGCCGACGAGCGAGGCGCCGTCGTACCGCTGCTCTATCTCCCAGCAGTCCAGCCAGGAGAACTTTTTCATGTCAATGTCGAAGAGCCCGAGGCGTATGTTGCCCCCGTGGTTCTCCATGCCGGCGTAGGGATAGTAAAAGTCCCGGGCCACGCCGCGCTCGTCGACGCAGACCAGCAGCGTGCCGTTGCCATATATGAGGGGTCTCATGCCAGAAGTCAATACCCGCCGCAGTTTCAAATAGCTTTGGAATAAAAGCTCAGCGTTCGAGCAGGCGGTCCACGAACCAGTTCGGGTCGAACTTCTTGAGGTCCTTGTATTCCTGGCCCACGCCTAAAAATAAAATCGGCTTGCCGGTGATGTGGGCGATGGATATGGCCGCCCCGCCCTTGGAGTCGGCGTCGGCCTTCGTTAAAATCGAGCCGCTGATGGGCACCGCATCATTAAACAGCCTGGCCCGCTCCACGGCGTCGTTCCCGGCGATGGCCTCGTCCACGAAAATGACGAGGTCGGGCTTGATGACGCGGCTGATCTTTCTTAACTGTTCCATGAGGTTGACGTTGGTGTGCAGCCGGCCCGCCGTGTCCGCCAGCACCACGTCTTTTTTGTTCGATCTCGCGTAGGCCACCGCATCGTAGATCACGGCCGCCGGGTCCGAGCCCTGCTCGTGCTTGACGATCTTCACGCCCAGCCTGTCGGCGTGCTTTTCTAATTGCTCTATGGCGCCGGCCCGGAACGTGTCGCCCGCCGCGATGACCACGCCCATATTATTCTCCTTCAGGCGCTCCGCCAGTTTGGCTATTGTCGTGGTCTTGCCCGTGCCGTTGACGCCGGTGAATACGGCCACGACGGGCTTCTCGTGGCTTTTGACGTACTCGTCGAAGTCGAGCGTGTGCGCGCTCAGGATATTGAGAATAGAGTCCCTGAGGGCGTCCTCGGCCAGGTCGCCGGTGGAGCGTAAAAATTTCTTGTGCTGGCCGCTCAGGTCCTTTTTGATGCGGTCGATGATGGAGTCGGCGACGGGCAGCGCCACGTCGCTCTCCAGGAGCGCCATTTCAAGCTCCCAGAGGGGACCCTCAAGGTCCTTCTCGCTCAGGATGACCTCGCCCCGGGTGATCGCCGCGGCCCTGTCCAGTATGCCGGCCTTCGGCCCCTCCGGCGGGGCCTCGCTCTTCACTTCAGCGGCCACTTCGGCTTCCTGTTCCTGCCCAGGCGAGGCTTTCAGCTTCTCGTCGATGGATTTTCTAAAGTCGCCGAGCCGCTCCCTGAGCTTATCGAACATTCCATCTCACTGGTACTTCTGGGCTTCCTGCTGCAGGCCCGCGAGCTCCGCGGCCACCTGGTCGATGGCGCTCGTCGTCTCCAGCAGGGCCTTCTCCAGCTCCGTCCTCCTGGACTGGATGATGCCCTTCGAGTCGGCGAAGCTCTTCTCGACGCTCACGCCGGCGCCGAGGCCGATGATGGCCTTGTCCGGGCTCGCCAGCTTCGTGTGGACGTACGACCCCGCGCCGATGGGCACGAGAATTTCCTGGTCTTCGCCCCTGCCCTCCAGCGTGGACAGCGCCTTGAGCGCGTTGTCCATGTCGGCCAGCGACATCTGCACCAGGCCCGCCTGCTGCTGGAGCGCGTCCATGCGCTGCTGGCTGACCTGAATGCGGGCGATGAGCTCCCTGATCTGCTCCTCGTTGTCTGCCGGTGCTGCGTCTGCCATAGCTGTTCTCCTTACGCCTTCTTGACGGATTCGATCTTGATGAGGTTCCTGTTGATGCCGTGCCTGCTGCCGAGCGTGGACAGGACTTTTTCACGGGCGGTGTTCTCGTTCACCGACTCGACTTCCTTGGAGAACTTCTCCCACTGGACGCCTGCCTTGAACGTGCCCTCTACGATGTAATTAGCCATGTTTAATTCACTCTCCCAGTTGTAACGCGTCCTCGATCCTCCCCAGCTCGGGGCCGGACGTCTTCGTGCCCGTCACCAGGCCCTTCGAGGTGGCCAGGATGGCGGACCCCACTAGCGGCGAGCCGAAGCTCACCGTGCCGATGTCTACCGGCAGTCTGAATAGCTCTTCCAGCGCGCTTAGCTCTTCCTCCGTGGCCCTCGGGTGCACCAGCAGGCCCTTATTCGTGGCCACGCCGGCCATTCCGACGGTCTTCAGGCCGCCGATGGTCCCCCGTCGCACGTCCACCTTGAGCGTGTCCCGGATGACCCCCAGGTGCCGGTCGCTCAGCGCCGGGTGCACTAGCGCCGCCGTATCGTTGGCCAGGATGATGTTCCCGGCGGCGGTCATCTTCCCCTTCAGGCGGGCTACGGGCAGTGCTTTCTCGAGCGCGGCGACCTCCCTTTCCAGGGCCAGGTCGCTCACTATGAAGCCGCTGCTGTTCCCGGCCATCATGGAGCCGATGAGCGAGCTGTCGTTGATTAGCGTACGGATGATGCCCACCGCGCCCAGCGCCTCCGCGACCTCGTCGGCCGTGTGCGCGGGCAGGTCGGGGGGCAGCACTACGTAGTTCTCCGTGTTGGCCCCATAGATCCCGACGTACGGGTAGCCGTAAAAGTCAAGCTGCCGGATCACGCTATCACGTGCTTACGCGCCGACTTTGTCGGTGTCGACGATGTCGGCCTCGACTACGCCGTCCTCGACCCGGGTCGCCTTGACCCTGATCTTGCGGGGCGGCTTGCGGATGCCGTGCTCCCAGATGGTCTCGTTGAGAGGGGCGTTGATCTTGATCTTATCCTCGTCCACCTTCATGTGCCTGGACAGGTACTCCCTGACCTTCTTGATGGCCAGGTTGCCCTTCTTCCAGTGGGGGTATCCCTCGGTGTCCAGAGGAATCGTGTATATCTGCTCTGACTTCTCGTCTGCCATGTTACCACCTTACTCGGGTAGGCTGGTCCTGCGCCAGCTTCTGCGCTTCGGGTGGGTCATGACGGCCCTGTTGGTCTTCATGATGACCCACGCCGGGACTCTTCGGTTCTGGTTGGTGTACTTGGCCAACCGGATCTTCTTGCCCTTTGACTTCTTCGTCATTTTTGTAACCTTCTCATCACCCTCGACTGGGGGTGCTCTAGCGGGAAGAGCCTGCTTACGGTCTCCTTCCCGTATTTTTCCATGATCGATGATCGTATCTCGGACTCGTAGTCCGACTTTTCGATGGCCGCGCCCTCGACGATTTCGAAGTGTTTTTTTACGAGCGCGTCGATGGCGTGCCTGCCGTACCCGGCCAGGGGCCGGATATACTGCGCCCCGGTCCGCATCTCGAGGCTCTTTATCTCGGGCATCGAGAGCACAGGCGAATGGTCGTCCCGCCGGGTGCCGTCCGCGATATATTCTGAATCGGCGGCGGCCGCCTCCAGCGCCTTCATGTGCACGTAGTTAATGCCGTAGCGCGGGTAGCCGTGTTTCAATATCAGGCCGATACAGCCGTCCATGACCTCCGGGCCGAGCTTTACCGTCCTGAAGGGAAAGCCGATGGCCCCTGCGGCCTTTTGGGCGTGCTTCCATGCCGGGGAGCCGAACGAGCAGGTAACGAGCTCCACTTCGAAGAAAGGCTCGAGCAGGACCGCGGCCAGCGAGCTGTCCTGGCCGCCGCTGTAAAGGACCTGTATCCTCATCTCAGACGCGGCGTATCTTGATATCGCGCTTCTTGGGCGTGACCTGCTCCAGGATCTTGACGAGCTGTGCGTCGTCGATCTGCGCCTTGAGCCGGCCCGACTGGGCCAGGGATATGAGCTGCATCTCGACGCTGGCCACGAACTCGGGCCGGGTCATGCGTATGGTATTTAGACGCTCGCGGGCTTCCGGAGTGAGGATCTGCCGCATGACAGCCGCCTTCTGCTGCTCCAGCTGCTGGCGCTGCTGCTCCTGCGCGAATGCGTCGGACTGCGCCCTCTGGAGCTCCTCCATCTTGCGCCGCCTTATCTCATCCAGTTCATCGCCGCTCATCAGCATCACTTCGTTCTATATGGGTATAAACCTGTTTGGCGGAAAGCCTTACGTCTGCGCTTCGGGCGTGGCCGGCTTCGCCGCGGACATCTCGGTGGCCACCTTGTCCAGGAACGCCATGCCCTGGGGGGTCACGACCCTGCCGCCCTTGACGGCCTTGACGAGCCCGGCCTTCTCGAGCTGCTGGAGGGCGTCCCGGATGATGGAGCCGCCGCCCCTCTCGTGCCGGTCCGGCCTTACGCCGCGGTTCTTCTTGCCGCCGTAGAGGCTCCTGAGCCTCTGGACGCCGACGGGGCCGTCAATGTATATACGCCTCAGGATGGAGGCGCACCTCGTGTACCACCAGTCGGCCTGGGCCGGGGGGTACTGCCTGTGCGTGCCGGTCTTTACGAACGCGGCCCACTCGGGGGCCTGGACTTTGCCTGACTCCTTGAGTTTTTGTCCCGCCTGTACGACGAACGCGGTGGCGGGTACATCATAGACTACTGCCAATCTGATTCCTCCGATAAACGGATTCAACGCCTTATGGAACCAATGATATGTATGGAGCGCACACAAAACGTGCCATAACTCTATCGGTTGCGAAGGGGTTTTACGTACTTATAGTTACTTATACTTTTTCATGTTTCTGCGCTGCGTAATCTGAGTTGTGTCGCGCGATTTTATTGATACCGGATGATATGGAGAGTATAAAAAGGTTTGTCCGGATTCATGGAGAGCTTATGATTCCTCGTTTAACCTGTATGTGCCCGGCTTTACCGGCCTTCCGGAAGTTAATCTATCGATGATCTTCTCGTAGAGGTCGGGGTCCTTACCGTCCTCGAGGTCCGCATAAAAGCTCGGGTTGTCGTTGATCTCGATGCAGTAGAACTTGCCGTCGATCTCCTTTATATCCAGCCCATAGAGCCCGTCGCCCACGCACTTCGAGACTTTCACCGCAAGCTCCTCCAGCTTCTTCGGGGCGTTCTTCCGTAAAATAGGCACAACGCGGCCCCACTGATTCTTGCCGTCGATGAGCGATCGGACCTTCCAGCCGCCCCTGGGCATGTAGTACTTACACAGGTACAGGACCTTATTATCCAGCATGCCGACCCGCCAGTCGAAGCCCGAGGGCATGTACTCCTGCAGCACGATCGGCGTGGCGTGCTTCAGGTAGCGGGCCGCGATGAGGCGGAACTCGGGCTCGTCGTGGGCCTTTTCCACGTGCGAGGAGAATTTCGTGTAGGGGGCCTTGAGGACGAGGGGAAAACCGAGGTAGTCGAATATGTGCCTCAGGTTCCCGTCGCTAAAGTCGCCGCCGAAAAGCAGCGACTTCGGCGAGGGGATCTCGTTATGCCGGAACAGGTCGTCTAAGACCACTTTAGAAGAGCAGATCCGGATCGAGTGGGGGTCGTCGATGACTACCTTGCCCAGGGCGTCGGCCATCCTCGACACCACGTAGGCCGTGTTCATCGGGTCCGTCGTGGCGCGTATGAAGACCGCGTCGTAGTCGGGAATGCGGTTCATGTCCTTTTTGAAAAGGAAGTCGAAGAGGTGGCCCTTGGCCGCGGCCGTCCTCCTGAAGCGGTCGAGAGCTGTGGATTCCTCCTTAGTGTGGAAACTATACTTCTCCACGAAACACCCGATCTTCATGATTAACCCGTTTTTTTACGCGATCAGCGGCACCTGGCGGCGTGCACCTTTTCCCTGACCAGAGCCCAGTCCACCTCTTTCTTCGTCGCGGGCTCGAAGTGGCACAGCTTTGCCTCGCCGTCCGCCATCTGCACGATCAGCTTGCCGATGGGTATCCGGAAGGTCTCGTAGAACTTCCTCGCGATGGAGCGCGCCTCGGGCACGTCCGTCTCGCCGAACACCTGCACGGCCTCCTTTACCTCTCCCACCAGGGGCTGCACGGAGACCGGGTAGCGGTTGTTCACGCTCAGGCTCTTCAGCGTCCGGTACATCTGGGACTCGGTCTTTACCTGAGTCACCGAGTTGCACGTGTACGGGTTCACGGCAAAGCATAAAGCCGGATAGCCCATATTGCGCTCGTAGCCGGAGACCAGCGTGTACGGCAGGCACGGGATGTCCGCCTTCGCCGCCCGGATCATCAGGAGAGGGTTGCGGTGCGTGTCCAGGATGTCCGAGCAGCGCGGCGTCACGCTACAGCCGCAGAGTTCGGCGTGCATGGAAACGTAGTACCCCATTTTCTGGTACCGGTAATCGTGCGATACGTTCAAAATGTCGTCCTTGACCGTCGTTTCTAAAAAAGTAAACGGACTATAATCCGCATCTTCGTCGTCTTCACTAACAACAATTGTCACTAATGGACACTTCCATTGTTATCGCGGTATTGTGGAATCATCATATATCAATTTAATGGTCGGGGCAGGCCGGATATTGAAAAACAAAGCGGGTTTACCGCGGCCGGCCCGGGCCGCTTAGCCGTCTACCGAGATGGTCTCAAGCTGGCTCGCGATGTTCCAGATGAGGGTGCGAGTGTGCAGCGGGATGTTGGGGTCGTTCGAGATCTCGTCCAGGATGGAGATGCTGGAGGCGGCCCGCACCGCGGGGCTCTCCTTAGAGTTGAGCAGTATGGTTTTCACGCTATCCGCACTGCGCCTGATGTTGCGGGGCACCGTGTCGTCGTCCTTGATCCTGGACAGCACGTCCACGCATTGCTTTATGACGGCTTCAACGTTTGACATATTCTCACCTTATTAGCCGGTCTTAATTATCGTAAAATTAGCACCGTATGGGTATCCTATGCACCGCCATCCGAGAAAAGATTTTCGGTTATATTAAGCACGCGAAGTTGCCAGAGCCCGCCATGACCCAAAAAAAGAATAAGGTAGAAGAAACAACGAAGATAAAAAAAAATTATGGAATGGTCCCTCGAGCCAGGAACCGCTGCTTGGGGTCGTCCAGCTTCGTCAGCAGGAACACGTCCCCGGGGCTGTACGCCACCTCTTTGTCCGTCTTCACCTCGACCTCGAACTGGCCGCCTGAAAGGGTGGACTCGGCGCCCCTGCCCTCGACGGCGATCCTCCGCACGAGCGCGGGAGTCGATTGCAGGCCCGCGTAGAGGTGCACCTTATCGTCCTGGCTGAACTCGCCCTTGATGCGGGCCGTCGTGCAGCTCAGCCTCAAAAGGTCGCCGACGGTCTCGGACTGCGATATGATGAAGCCGCGGTCCAGGTCCTTGCTCTGGACGCCCTTGAGCGAGAGGCCGACGCGGTCTCCCGCCTTTGCCTGCTTCACGTCCACGTCCTGCATCTGGATGGAGCGGACCTCGGCCTCGTGCCTGAGCGGGTATATCGTGAGCTTGTCGTGGACGCTCACGCTGCCCTGGCGCACATAGCCCAGGATGACGGTGCCGATGCCCGTCACGTTGAAGTGATGGTCGATGGGGATGCGCACGGGCCTGTCCACGAGCGCCTCGTACTCTTTTTTAAGTATGTTGTCCAGCTCGAACAGGCGGTCCTTCAGGCGGTCGACGCCCTCGAACGTCTTCGTCGAGGTGGGCAGGATCTCCCAGCTTTCCATTGCCGTGCCCCTGGTTAAGGCTTTTATTTTTTTCGCCAGCTCCTCGACGGCGGGCGGGTTCGACTCGTCCGTCCGGGTTATCGTTATGATGCCGTGCTTCGGCCGGAGCAGGTCCATTAAAATGATGCACTCGCCGGCCCGGGCGTCCAGGCCCGTGGCGGAAACGCAGAAGACCACTACGTCGGCCATGCTGACGCCGTTCACCAGCGGCTTCGGGGACTTCGGGTAGCCGATGGGGTCCACGATCGTCAGGATGTTCTCGCCCTTGGTGAAATTATACAGGGTGATGTCGGACTCGGTGCCTTTTTTGCCCAGCTTCGAGGCCAGCATCGTCTTGCCGCTCTTCTCTCCGCCTGCCATTGCCACGTTGACCATGAATATTACCTCTGTGAAAGTTGAGACATACAATGAAAAAGGTGGCTTATATATGTTACCATGAAAACGGTCACTGGCGCAGGGCGTCCCGGACCTCGGCGATGGCCCGGTCGATGCCCGCGAGGGCCTCCTCGTAGCTGGCGCCCGTGCGGATGAGCGCGACCACCAGGGCCTTCGGGCCCGCGCCCACGGCGACGAGCCTCTTGTCGCCCACCTCCATGACCACGCGCCTGGGGATGCCCATCCGGAGCTCGGAGCTGGCCTCCTCGGCGGCGCCCAGCATCGCGGCGTACATGGGGGCGAAGATCCTGTGCTCCTCCCCGGGGGCGGTGTCCGCGGCTAAAAGCGTGCCGTCCCGGGATATCACGGCCGAGGCCTCGATGCCGGAGCCCTTCAGCCTTGACAGGGCCGACTTCAGCCGTTCCGCCTTCTCCTGCTCGCTGTTCATATCCATGATGAATACGCGCCGTTCGCATATTACGCTTTGGGCTTAGCCTTAAAGGCCCGCGCCTCGCGCTCGCTGCCCGTGACGTTCACGTAGCCCTCGGCCAGTTTTTCCCGCACGTTGACCGTCTCCGAATAGCCGTAGGCGAAGTTGTCGCCCTTGAGGAACACGGTCTTCCCCTTGAACCGGGGCTTCAGGGCCTCTACGGCCTTCATGACGGTGCCGAAGTCGCCCGCCGGCAGCGACAGATCGACGGTTTCGCTGTTTAATGAGCCTTCGATGAGCGCCCGCACCATCTGGGACTGCAGCTCCTTATTCTGCTTGGAGAGCTCCTTCCACTCGTTGAAGAAACGCGACGCCGTCTTCGGGATGTCGTCATAGCCGACGCCCCAGAGGTCGGAGACCTCCTTGAGCAGCCTATCGTGGTGCTGGACCTCTTTTAGCGAATTGTCCAGCGACTTGAACTCGAGCCGCACGACGCCGTCCTGGATGCGCTCGGAGGACAGCATCTTGATGAAGCCTACCTTGGCCGTATTATCGACGTGGATGCCGCCGCAGGCCTCGACGTCGTAGCCGGGTATCCTGATTATTCTAAGCAATTTGCCGGGCACGGCCCCGCCCTGGTAGATGCGCATGGAGTAGCGCCTCTCGGCCTCCGTCCTGGGTAATTCCTCGACGTGCACCGGCACGTTCTCCATGACCAGGCCGTTGGCGACCCTCTCGATCTCCTGCAATTGCTCGAAGCTGAGCGACTCGTAGTGGGTGATGTCCAGCCTGGCCTTCTCCGGCGTCTTCTCGGCGCCCGCCTGCCACACGTGGTCGCCCAGGACCTTTCTGGCCGCGTAGTTGACGATGTGCGTCGACGTGTGGTGGGCCGAAAGTATCCGGCGCCTCTCGCGGTCGACCTCCCCGACGACCCTCTTCGTGTCGGCGGGGAGGGGGGCCTCCAGGACGTGGACTATGACTCCGTCCTGCTTGTAGACGTCTTTTACTTTTATCCCGTTCATGAAGCCCGTATCGCTGGCCTGGCCTCCGCCCAGCGGGTAGAACAGCGTCTCGTCGAGGACGACCTTCTCGGGCGTGATGAGCTTGGCCACGCTCGCCTCGAACCTGAACTCGTGGGGCTTTTCATAATAAAGTGGCACGGTCTTGGGCAGCCCGGCGGTCTCGCTGGCCTCGGCCTTGCGCTCCTGCCGGCGGTCGTGCCTGGCCTGCACCCGGACGTAGAAGTCCTCGGGGATCTCCAGGTCGGGCTTCGACTCTTTTATCATTTCGGGCGCGATGCCCTGGGAGTCGTAGAGCTCGACGAGCTTCTCGGGCGTGAACGCCTCCCTGGACTTCACCATGCGCTTGATGATGTTCTGGCTTTTCTGTCTGGATTCCTCGTAGCGCTTCCGCTCCACGCCGATGATGTCGAATAAGCTGCCGTAGTCCCTGAGCTCCGTGTACCAGGAGCCGAACTCGCCGATGTGGCGCTTGAACACGTCGTCCAGGTCGATGTCGAAGTCATATTGATCGATGAGGGTCCAGCAGCGCCTCAGCAGATTGCGCAGGTTGTAGCCGCCCCCGACGTTTGAGGGCAGGGCGCCGTCGTGGATGGCGACCAGCAGGCTCCTCGTGTGGTCTGCAATGGCGTACAAAGCTCTGTTCTTATACACGACGCCCTTCAATTCATCTAAGCTCATGCCCATCTGCCCGGCGATGCCGTTCCAGGCCGAGTGGGCGTCGTCGAGCTCGTCCACGTTGAGGATGCCCGCGTGCCTGGCGAACTTCGCCTGGAAGGCGGGGTCCGGGCGGTAGCCCGTCTTCGAGTATAAGAAGTCCATGGTCTTCGGGAACGTGGCGTCGTAGGACATCGGCAGGCCCTGGCTGAACCAGGCCCAGCGCTCTAAGCCTGCGCCCATGTCGATGACCTTGGTGCGAAGCTCCCTGAAGCCGTCCGGAAGCTGCTCGTACTGCATGTACACCTGGTTGCCCAGCTCCAGGCCCCTCGAGAAGTACTCGATGGAGGGGCCGAAGTTGCCTCCGCCTGCCCAGACGTCCTCGTGGAACACGATCTCGTGGGCGGGGATGCCCAGGCCCTTCGTGAGGAATTCCTGGATCTGGGCGATGCCCTCCTCCTTGAAGTAGACGTGCTTCTCCGGCGTGTTGAACGTGTGCTGGCCGACCATGATGAAGCCCGTGTAGTGCCGGCCCGTGATGCCCACGTTGTCGATGTCGTTGAAGCGCAGACAGAACTGGGGCTCCAGGACGGCGGGCGCCGGCGGCTCCAGCTCGCCCGAGACCACGTACGGCTGAAAGTCGTTGATGCCCGCCGCGACGAAGTAAAGGTCCTCATACCAGCGGGCGACGGTCGGGTACCGCTCCAGGGGCACATAGCCCCACCGCTTAAAAGTGTTCACGTAAGTGTCCCAGGCTTCCTTGTAGGCGAACTTCTTCCGGGTGAGCGACTCGCCGATGAAGCGGTATCCGCCGCTGCACTCCGCCTCATCGCAGAAGTCCCGGGGCGCCTGGCTCCAGAACCCCCGGCCGCACTTCTTACACACATACCTCTCGTAACCCAATGAGCGTAAAGTTTTCACCGGATAGTACTTCCCATAGTTCTTTGCGAACTCCGGCTTCATGAGCTTTTTAATCTGTTTATCGTCCATGGATACCTCTTCCGGAAAAATGAATGTAAATGGCTCTCTTCGCCCTATGTTGTGGAGGGCGTATAAATTTATCGGTTTTTTGTAGTAACGAAAAGGTTTATGACATAACAGCCGTAATCAAGTAAAAGCTCTCACCGGGGTTAAAACCATGGATTCGGATACAGGCGGCAAGTCAAAGCACGATTTTAGCGACATCATGTCCATGCTGGGCGATGAGAAGAAGCCCGCGCCAGCCGCCGCCAAAAAGCACGAGACGCCGAAGCCCCGGGACGACTCGTTCGTCAAGAAGCTGCTCGCGGATATCGAGCAGAAGAACGCCGAAATTTTAAAACTCAACTCGGACAACATGGCCCTAAAATACTCCATGAGCGAGAAAGAGATGGAAATAAAAAGACTCCAGGGCCAGTCCGACACCCTGCGCGAGCAGTCCGAGAGCCTGAAGGCCCAGGTGATGGCCCTCAACCAGCAGATCGAGGACCTCAACCGGTTCGTCAACGACGCCCGCCTGAAGCTCGGGGAGATGGACGCGGACCGGGCGAAGCTAACGGCCCGCATCGCGAAGGAGGAGGAAGCCCCGCCCGAGGAAGAGGACGTGGAGTCGATCTTCAAGCGCATCGCACTCAAGAGGGATGAGCCTGAAGAGGGGGCGGCGGATAACGGCGCCGATAAGAATTCCCGGAAAAAAACTGGCACCGCCAAGCTCTACGACCTTTAGGCGGTCGGGGCTATCAATGCTTTTTATAATTCCTGCCCGGAAATGATATTCCGACATTAAAATAATAATCTACGGTCGCATATTTTTCAGCATGAGCAAAATCACTAAAGAGTCTATTTTAAATATGGCTCAAGACCTCGACGTAAAATTCATCAAGCTACAGTTCACCGACGTGTTCGGGACTACCAAGAACGTGGCCATACCCGTCCAGCAGCTGGAAAAGGCGCTTGACGGGGACATCATGTTCGACGGGTCGTCGATCGAGGGGTTCGTCCGCATCGAGGAGTCGGACATGTACCTCAGGCCGGACGTGAACACCTTTTCTCTCATACCCTGGCAGAGCGAGTACGGCAACGTCGCCAGGCTCATATGCGACGTGTACAGCCCGGACGGCAAGCCGTTCGAGGGCAGCCCGCGGAACATCCTGAAAAAAGTCATCAAGGAGGCGGAGGAGAAGGGCTTCAGCATGAACGCCGGGCCCGAGGCGGAGTTCTATCTTTTTGAAAGGGACATGGACGACATGCCGACGACGAACTCCAAAGACCACGGCGGCTACTTCGACCTGTCGCCCGTGGACCTGGGCGACGAGGTGCGCCGGGCCATGGTCACCGCGCTGCAGAGCATGGGGTTCGAGATCGAGGCCTCCCACCACGAGGTGGGCGAGGGCCAGCACGAGATCGACTTCAAGTACGCCGATGCGCTGACCACGGCGGACAACGTCGTCACTTTTAAGTTCGTCGTGCGGAAGATCGCCATGCAGTACGGGCTCCACGCCTCGTTCATGCCCAAGCCCCTGTTCGGCAAAGCCGGCTCGGGCATGCACACCCACCAGTCCCTCTTCAAGGGCAGGAACACGAACGCCTTCTACGACGAGAACGCGAAGTACCAGCTCAGCAGGACCGCCATGCACTACATCGGCGGGCTGCTGGACCACGCGAGGGGCTTCACGGCGATCACCAACCCGCTCATCAACTCGTATAAGCGGCTGGTGCCCGGCTACGAGGCGCCCGTGTACATCGCCTGGTCCGAGAAGAACCGCTCGCCCTTAGTGCGCATACCTGCCCGCCGGGGCCTGGGCACGAGGGCAGAGCTTCGGAACCCGGACCCGGCCTGCAACCCGTACCTCGCGCTGGCCGTGACCCTCAGGGCCGGCCTGGACGGCATCAAGAAAAGGACCGACCCCGGAGATCCGGTCAACCTCAACATCTACCACCTGACCGAAAAGCAGAAGAAGGACCTTAACATCAAGAGCCTGCCCGCGAATCTGAGCGAGGCGCTTGACGAGCTCGAGGCCGACGACGTCATCCGGAGCGCCCTGGGGCCCCACGTCTATGAGAATTTCATGACCGCCAAGCGCATCGAGTGGGACGATTACCGGACGCAGGTGCACCAGTGGGAGATCGACCAGTACCTGAGCGTCATATAAACCGGGAGCTTTCCCCTGTTTCCCTTTTTAATAGATTACAAGGTACTTTTCATATAGGCTGGGGTCATACTCGTACTCGATGGTTAGCTCATACCGCCCTCCGCCCAGGATGGACCGGTAATTCCCGGACGGCACCATGATGCCTCCCTTTTCGACGCCCTCGCTGAACCTCACGCCGTCCAGGACGAGAGCTTTTCGGCTGCCTTGCACCTCGTAGAAGATCGTGCCCCCGGCCTCGCTGGAGCCGAAGGTGACGTTCGTCCCTGAAGGCAGGGAGAGCATTATCGTCTTTGTGGCGCCGGGCGGGGAGGCCGGGTCCGCCAGGTTCCGCGGGGCCGAGGCGAGGAGCGCCTTACAGTCGATGGAAAGATCTAAAAGCTGCCGGTCCGCGGACGCAGTGCTCACCAGTGGCATGGCCCGGCTCAGCCCCAGGCCCGTGAGGCCGGCGATTGACGCAAGGACCAGGAGGGATGCCGTGAGCGCCACGGGCAGAGAGTCTACCAGGGCAACGCCCCCAGCAGCACGACGGAGGAGACGTAGGCGAAGAGCAGGGAAGGGCCCATTGGCATTCCCGGGCCTTCTTTTAGAGAAGCGATGTCCTCGGCCGACAGGGGGCCGCCCTTCGTGCTGGCCGGAGAGGGATCTGCCATCGCCCTCCGGGCGGGCATGTAGACCCCGTGCTTTAGCAGAAGCGCAAGCGCGAGGCAGAGCGTATAAGCCGCGATAAAGTATAGAGGCGGGTAGCCTGGCGACAGGAGCAGGAACAGCGCGAGGACGAGCTTCGCGTCACCGCCTCCCCATAAATGGCATCTCCACAGCCCGTAAACGAGCCCGTACGATATGACGCCCGTGAGGATTGCCATATCCATGGGATACCCAAGCATGCAGCGGAACATCATCAATGCCAGCCCCGACAGGATGAGCGGAAAAGTCAGGCGGTTCGGTATCCTCATGGTCCGGCGGTCTATGGCCGCCGCGGCGGCCGCCGAAAGGCCTCCCAGCGCGACGCAGGCGATGTCAGCCCATATAAACATCCGGCTCGCCTCCCCCGTGCTCGCTTTCCCTCGGCCGTATCTTAATGACGTGGTATGACTCGGTGGCGTCGTCGATGACCACGGCTGCGCCCCTGCCGGTGCCCAGGCGGGCCATGGCCTCGGGAACGGGCTCGTTCACGTACGTCGGCCGGGCCGATTCCAGCGCCTCCAGGTCGTCCTGTAGCGTTAAACGATGGCAAATAATGAGGTCCGCCTGGGAGAGGACCTCCTTTCCCAGGGCCGAGGGCCGCTGGGTTGCAAGCACCAGCGACAGCCCAGGCTGCCGGCCCTGGCGCAGCCACTCGCCGTTGAGCGCCCGGGATGCCCCCGTGTCGGCGCCTGCGTCCATGAACATGTGGGCCTCGTCGATGAGCAGCCAGACCAGCGGCTTCTCTCTCCTGCCGGCCTCAAGACGGCGGGCTTCAACGCGCACGTCGTAGAGCGCCCGCGCCATCGAGGCCACGATGGCCGATCTTATTTGAGGCTCGTGGCCATAGCCACTCAAATCGAGTATGTTCACCGAGCCGGGCTTCAGCAGCCCGTCGAACGCGGCGCCCCTCGAAAAAAGCCTCCATGACGCCACCATCCGCAGCAGGCCCGCCAGCGTGCCACCGGGCTTTACCTTTTTAATGAGTTCCTCTATATCGAAAGGCCCGTCGTCCAGGGTGTTCATGAGCTCGACGCCGGGATCACTTAACGGCTCGATGTCCATGAGCTCGCAATAGTCGTAAAAAGACAGGGAGCCCGCGGGGATCTCCAGCGGCAGCGTGCCTTTATGCCGGTGGGCGGGCGGGGCAAACACCCTTACGGTATCCGGCTTCCACCGGCCCATCCCGGTAAACACGCCCATGGTGTCGACGACTATGACGCAGAAGTTATCCCTTATCCTCTGCGGCAGGGAAGCCATCTCTTCGATGATGACGCCCATCGTATAGGATTTTCCGTAGCCCCGCTTGCCGCAGATGAGCACTGCGTGCGGCTTGAGGACGTCCAGGTACAGGCCGGCGCCCTGGGAGCCGTCCAGGGCAAGGTACCTCCCGAGGTACAGCAGGCCGTGCTCTCCTCCATCTCTCCGCCCCAGCAGATAGCGCTTCTCATCGGACATACTTATTTACAATATATTGAAAATAAATAAATCTATCCCCTGGCCCGCAAGTATTTATCGGGCGGCGAGAATTCTTTTCTCATGAAGTATCCGTGGAGGTTTTACGAGAAAAGCGTGGGGATGTGGATCGTCGAGTCCGGCCGCGGCGTCCACTCGTTCCCGCTGGAGACGAAGGGCCTTGACCTGGAGGGCGTGTCCCGGGAGTATTTCCACTATTTCGACGAGGCCATGGCGGCGCTGGGGGAGAGGTTCGCGCCGACCTCCATCGAGTATCCGCCCGGAGAGACAGTGACCGAAAGCCCCATACCGCTCTACCTTGTCCAGGCGAAGCAGCGGCTGTTCGAGGCCTGGCGGGAGGACGTGAAGCACTGCGACCGGTGGGCTCCCGGCGCCGTGTTCCGGGGCCTCTCCGAGGTGGCCGTCCAGGTGGAAGGCAAAGTGATCAGCACGCAGCTCCCGGGAATATTAAGCGTCATGTTCAGCGGCGTGCCTGGGAGCGACCGGTACGCGCTCGCGCTCTCGACGAACTGCGATATCTGGCTCGACAGGACCATATCCGGCGAGGCCAACCCGGTGGGCAGGGCAAACGCCCTCCGGCTCGAAAGATCGCTGAAAAAGCTGGAGGAGGCGCTGGACGGCAAGGTCGTCCACTACGCCACCGAGGTCGAGGGCGTGAAGCTGAGCGAGCACGGGTTCGCCTACGCGGCCGGCACCTGAGTAATGAGGCGCTTCACTTCCTCGTCGCTCAGATCAGGGAAACTCTCGTAGTAGCCGGCCACGGCGAACTGGCCGTACGGCTGAACGGCCAAGCTGACCACCTCGTCTGCCTCCTTCTCGAGCCTGCCCACGGAGGACTCGGGACTGCAGGGGACGGCGACGATGACCCTTTTTGGCCGCTCCCGCTTAACGGCCCGCACGGCGGCGACCATCGTGTATCCCGAGGCAAGGCCGTCGTCCACGATGATCACGTTCCTGTGCTTCAGCTCCGGCTGAGGCCTGTCGCCCCGGTACTCTCTTATCCGGCGCAGGACCTCGGCGAGCACCTCGCCCGCAATCCGCTCGATATCCTTCGCGGACAGCCCGCAATACGCTACCAGACGCTCGTT
>Ga0335071_10002260_pt1 | contig 20690 bp, 18 predicted proteins | sample Lox_Sample_15_FD_206724 | JGI IMG/M metagenome (GOLD analysis project Ga0335071, IMG submission 206724) | Soil microbial communities from Loxahatchee National Wildlife Refuge, Florida, United States - Lox_Sample_1.5 | ecosystem: Environmental > Terrestrial > Soil > Wetlands | place: USA...
TGTCGGCAAAGGTGACCACCGTGTAAGACTCGTCGTGAAGCATCGGTCCCTGGAGATATGCCAGGCGGTCGATCAGGCCCAGCAAGGTGACCGCCAGCATGGCAGCCAGGAAACCTTTTTCGGTTTTGGCGTCTTTGGGAGCTGTAAGAAAACCGCGACAATCGGCCCAGAGTTGTCCGAAAAAGTGGACGACCGCTTTCCAAAGCCGCCTGGCGGTCAGGTAGGCAAACCCGAGGACAACCAGGCCGACCGCCCCGACCAGCAGCCTGAAGACGATCGCGTTTCCCGGTTTCAGCATTTCGAGGTCGCCGTCCTTGGCGAGCAGGTCGAAAACTGCCTTCATCGACCCGTAAGGCAACAGGGCAACGGCCAGCAGCGACAGCCCCAACAAGGAAAACAAGGAGGCCAGCAGCCAGGAGAACCATTTCTGTCGAACCATTGGTCACCGATCCAGTTTCAGGCGTTTTGTACGCAGGCGGTCATACCACCCACGGATTTTTTGCAGACCCAGCAGACTGAAAAATGCCAGCAGGATATGTTTCCAATCCCGCAGGGCGGTAGGCGGATGCAGGCGGAACGAACGACCGTAAGCCCGCAGGGCAGCGCCCGGCTGGCCGGCATCAGTCAGGTAGAAGGCATCGAAACGCTCCACCCCGGAGAGGATGGTTTTTTCATTCTGCACGACGATCCCGGTAAAGTCGGGGCGGGCTTTCAAATCGTCGATCAGCACGCGGGCTTCCCGTCCGTAGGCGGCGCCGCGCGTGCGGTTCTTGGCCTGGTCGTGATAGCGGGCCGCCGCCCAGGTCTGCGGCACATAGACAATCGGGGCCTTCTGCGCCATGCACATCCAGAGCAGGTTGTCCATGAGCAAATGATAAGCCGGATCGAGGTAATTGACCTGTTCGAGCACCGAGCGGCGCATGAAGGCTGCCGGCTGGCAGATGATATTGAAAGCCATCAGGTCCGCCAGAGTATAAGGGCGGGCGCGCATCACGTTGAACGTCCTGCCGTCCGCGTCGATCGCCAGGGCATCCCCGTAGACCAGTCCCGCCTGCGGGTGGGACCGGAAGGCGGCCACCGCGGCGGTCACCGCCCCGGGCAGGTAAACGTCGTCGGAGTTCAGCCAGCCGATGAATTCCCCGCGCGCCCTCTTCAGGCCTTTGTTGATCGCCTCGGACTGGCCGGAATCCTTCTCGGAGACCCACCAGGCCAGCCGGTCGGCGTAACGGCGGATGATATCCACGCTGCCGTCGTTTGAGGCGCCATCCACGACCAGGTATTCGAGGTTGGGATAATCCTGATCGAGCACCGAGCGCAGGGTGGCCTCCAAGAAGCGCGCCTGGTTATAGGAGGGGGTAACAATCGTGACAAGAAGTTGTTCGCTCATCATTTGAAAAGAGAACTGTAATCCACTTTAGGAAACACCGTCAATCTCCCGCCGATGGTGGCATCCAGGACCTGCCGGCCGTCGGCCTCGTAGGCAGCTTTCGCCATGCGATAGGCCCTTTCGGAGGTCTCCAGGTCGGGCAGCTGCCACTTGAAACCCTTGCCGAAATAGTTCGGGGCAAAATGGTTGGGATCGTCGCCCTGGGAGGTGACGGTCTGGTTGGCCTCGCCCTTGGTGGAGAAATTATGGTCCACCCCGATCAGGATGACAGTTGCAAAGCCCATATGATAAGCCAGCTGCAGGGCCACGTTCGTGACCGTGGCCCCCTCCCATACCCGGCCGCAAATGTCTCGGGAAAATTTTGGGCCGGTATAGGTGGTGTACAGGAATTGGGTGTCCTCGGTTGGCTGGAAGAAGCGATGGGAGCGCCAGGTGAGGAACTTGGGAATCGGCAGGGCCCGGATTTCCTCTGCGCACTGCTCGATGACCAGATCGTTCATCGACAGAAAATAGGTGGTGGGGAAGCCCAGCTCCGGGAAGAGCAGGTAGATCCGGTTAACGCCGAAAGTGTACTCTTCCCGCAGCTTGGCAAGGTCGGTCTGGCGCAGGGACGGGCCGTTGCCGATGATGAAACAGCGTTCGCCCTTGTGGACATCCTTCAAGGCGGCCAGACGCTTCCGGCTGGCGACCCGCCAGGGGTGTAGGTAAGCCGCCGGCAGGTCGGGCAGGCGGGCGAGGGCATCGTATGTCGCCCGGGCCGCATTCCAGATTGGCTCAGGGGTGAGGCGCTTGAAAGTCTGTTTCATTCCGTGCTCAACCTGGCAGTCGCGCCGCCGTCGACGATCATGGCCTGGCCGGTCATGAAGGAAGATTGTGCCTCATCGGCGAGGAAGAAGATGGCATGGGCGATCTCGGCAGGCTTGCCGACCCGCCCGTTGACCGTCTTGCGGGCCAGGTTCTCGAGGCGGGCATGGATGTCGTCCCCCGAAACGTGGCCACGGTTCATCCCGGCCCGCAGCATGGGAGTGTCCACCGCCCCTGGAAGGATGGCGTTGACCCGGATGTTATCGCGGGCGAATTCGATCGCCATGGCGCGCGTCAGGGCCAGCATGCCGCCCTTGCTGGCCGCGTAGGCGGCAATATCGGCCGAGGTCTGCACCGCGTGAACGGATGAAACGTTGACGATGGCCCCGCCGTCCCCTGCCTTGAGCAACGGATAGGCCAGCTTGGCGCTCAGGAAAACCGAGCGCAGGTTGGACGCCATGACGGCGTCCCATTCCTGCACGCTCGTATCCAGGAGCGGCTTGGTGATCTGCATGGCGGCGTTGTTGACCAGGGCGTTCAGGCTGTCGGTATACCCATGCGCCTGGCGGAAGATGGCTTCCATCGCCGCCGGGTCGGATATGTCAGACTGGATGAACAGGCCGTCCTCGGGAAAATCCTCCCCGAAGGCAGACCGGTCCACGCCCATGACGCGCCAGCCCTTCTCGGCAAACAGGGCCACCGTGGCGCGGCCAATCCCGCCGGCCGCGCCGGTAATCAAGACGGTTTTCGAAGTTTTCGTTGACATCGTCAGACCTCTCTACGGATGGTTGCAGCCACTCGGAATGGCTTCGAAAGCATACTCCCGGTTGGTCGGGGAATACCAGCTAACGTCGTTCAAGAGTGGATAATTCTGTCCGAAATAGCTGTCCAGGATGAGACGAAAGGTGTTGACCGGGGAAATGGTTGGGTAAAGGGGTGCCTGCGCTCCCGGCAGGTAGTAGGCATTCAATATCGTCATCCGCTGCAGCGGGGAATGATACAGCGGCGCGGCATGGTCTCCCTGGATGACGATGATCGGCGGCGTCTTCGAATCGGCCAGGATGCGATCCACAACCTGGAGGATGGCCTGGTTGATGAAGGTAACCGAATTCCGGTAACCCTCCAGGCTGGTGGCGTTTTCCGCCCCGGCCGTCACCAGCCCGCCGGTGGGGCTGAAGACGAACGGCGGATGCGGGACCACCAGGTGGACGAAGACGAACTTCGGGCTGCGGACCGCCCCCGGCAGGGTTTTCAGGGTATCCAGCACGTAGAGAATGCGGTTGTGAGGAATGATGCCATAGGTCGCCGCCTGCTTGGCCTGGAGGGCGTCCAGCGGAAGCCGCAGGAGGGTAGTGTCCATGAACAAGGCCTCGAAGCCGTTGATGGCCCCGGCGTCCGGCCGATAGCGATAATAGAAGTCCGCGTCCTCCCACTGGCTCCAGCTAAATCCGGTCTCGAAGGCCACCACCGCGTAGCCGCGGGATTTGAGGAACTTGCGGACCGCGTTCTGCTGCAGGAGGGGATCGGCCTGGGTGTTGGATGTAACCGAAAGCGCATCCAGGTAATTCATGTTGAGCGAGGAGGTCAGCGAAGGCTGGGTATAGGCGTAGTTGCTCTGGCTGCATCCGGCCACGTAGAAGCCTCGTCCGGCCAGGGCGTCCACGAAAGCAGAATTGTCGTAATCATACACTACCTTGAGGGTATCGGCGCGCTCGTAAGCATCCAGGATGATGTAGTAGATGTCCGGATCGGCCGGCTGAGAGATGCCTGAGGCGGCCGCGGCCGGTGCGGCGTGCATCCGCAGTTCATGGCGCAGGATCTGGAAGAGTGGGAAGACCAGCAGCAAGGCAAAAACCAGGTTCAGGGGAAGCGTGAAGCCGGCCAGGTTGCTTTTTTTTCGCACGGCAGTCCAGGTCGCCCCGCCCGCCAGGGCAGCCCAGGCTGCCAGGAGAAGGTAGTACCCGGCAGGTGAAGCCCCGAGGATGCCCCCGCTTTTCAGCAAGTTATAGACATGCCCGTAAGTAAAGAAAAGGACCAGCAGAAGAAAGGACAGGAAGGCGGCCCGGACCCAATCACGCAAGGCCAGGCGGAGAATCCCTGCCAGGGCCAGCACGAGCAGGATCGAAACCAGGATGGAACGATACGTCGACGAAAGATCGATCTGGGAAATATTGAATGCCGCCAGGGCCAGGGCAGGATAGATCCCAAATAGAAGGGGATAGACGGGAAATCCCCCACTCATTTTCCCATGCCGGCCTCGCGCGCCACGATCAGACATTTTTCCCGTCGGGGGCCTCGATAAAGGCGATGCCCAGCCCGTCCAGCAGGTTGCGGATGGTGTTCCAGTGAACGCGCTCCCAGGCCGCCGGGCTGGAGTTGGCATTGTGCGGGGCCAGCATGACATTGTCCATCTTGTTGAGAGGGCTGTCCGCAGGCAACGGCTCGGCCTCGAACACATCCAGGGCGGCGCCTGCCAGCGCGCCGGACTGCAGCGCGGCGATCAAGGCGGCCTCGTCCACGATTGGACCGCGGGCGGTGTTGACCAGCACAGCCGTCTTGCGCATCCTTCCAATCGTCCGGGCGTTGATCAAATGCCGGCTGGTCGGGTTCAGGTCACAGTTGACCGAGACGAAATCGGATCCGGCCAGGAGCGAGTCGAGGTCCATCATCTGGATGCCGGTCTCGGCGATGAAGACGTGGTCGACCTCGACGATATCGTTGCCGAGCAGCTGCATCCCGAAGGCGCGTGCCCGGCGGGCGAGGGTCTTGCCGATCGTCCCCACGCCGATGATGCCCAGCGTGCACTCGTGCAGGGCCCGCCCGGGGAGTTTTTCCCATACGCCCGCCTTGACGGCCCGGTCCATCCAGGGCTGGCGACGGGCGTAGGCCAGGAGGTAGCCCATGACGGTATCGGCGACCGGCAGGGTGAAAGCGTTGGGCGTCCGGCAGAGGCGGATTCCCAGGCGGGAGCAGGCCTCGGCGTCGATCGAGTCGACCCCGGTCCCCCACTTGGAGATGACCTTCAGGCGCGGCGCACAGGCTTCCAGGGCGCGGGCAGTGTAGCGGTCGTCCCCGCAGATGGCCCCATCGAATCGACCGGCGTATTTCAGCAGGGTCTCCTCCTCGAGCCGTTCATGGACCTCGGGGACGATCAATTCCAGCCCGTGCTGTTCGAGCAGCGGCCGGAAGCGATCGAGGAAGGGAATCATATAGGGAGCGGAAAAAAGGACAGTTGGCATGAGGAATCTACGGGGCCGCGCAGGGATTGGGAACTTTCGAGAAATCGAAAACGTTGGGAATGGGAGAGGCGTAGCTGGTATCGTCCAGCAATTGGTAATGGGCGCCCAGATAAGTATCGAAGATCAGCCGGAAGGTGTTGACGGGCGAGATGGTTGGGTAGAGCAGGTCATTGTGGCCGGGCAGGTAATAGGCATTCAGGATCTTGAACTGGTCGCTGCCCTGCTGCAGCCAGGGAGCATGGTCGCCCTGGATGACGATGACCGGGGGATTGGGCGACTCAGCCAGAAGCGTGCCCACGGCCGTATCCAGCTGGCCCGAAATATAAGCAGCCTGATTCCGGTAGCCCTGATAATAATTGACCTGCGAATAGATTCCGTTGGCATCCATGAAAGAGGCCGGGTCGGTGGGCGAGCCGTCGGGGGCAAAGACGAAGAGCGGGTGCGGAATGACCAGGTGGATGAAGACGAATTTCGGTCCCGGCATGTGGGCCAGCTTATCCATGCTGTTCAGGATCAGCTCGGTCCGCTCCCGATAGCGCTCGCCGTCAATCTGGGTCAGGTTGACCAATCCGAGATCCTCCAGGTGGCGGAGGGGGGTGGTGCGGATCAGGAGGGTTTCGAACTCGCTCATCGACGACCCGAACGACGAAGGCGCCAGATAGACATCCGAGGAGGTCATCTCCGTAAAGGCGAAGCCGGTGGCAAAGGCGACTGTCTTGTAACCGGCCTTCTCCAGCTCATAGCGGACCGTGCTGTGCAGGATGGACTGCCAGAGCTGGGTGCGGTCCTCGTTCTTGGGGTCGAACTTGTCGTTCAGGTCCTGGAGGTAATCCAGGTTTAGCGAGGAACCCATCGAGACGTCCGTGCGGGGATAGTTGCTCTGGCTGCACTGGGCGACGTAAAAACCCTTTGCCTCCAGATCGGAGATGAACTTGCTGTTGTCATAATTCAGGTTGGCGCTGAGCAGGTCGGATCGCCCGTACGAATCCGGGATGAAATAGTAGATGTCCGGAGGGGTCTCCCCACTGGGAACCTGCAGCGCCTGGATCGGGGCCTTCGGATCGGCAGGCAGGATCGTCCTGCCCCCGTCTGGCGGGACTGCAATGGCCACCTGCACCATGGCGTAGACCGTCAGGCCGAGTGAGACGACATTCAAGGTCAGCGCGGCGCCCTGGAAGTGAGCCTTCGGCCGTCCGGCCCAGACCAGGCCGAACACCAGGAGGATCAGCCAGAGCGATCCCAGCCAGGCAGGCAAGGCAGGGACCTTCCACCTTTTCTGGATCTGGTCGAAAACCTGGCCGTAGGTATAGAACAGGACCGTAAAAATGGCCGTGGCGAAAGCCGCCCGGTGCCAATCCCTGTAGGCCAGCCGGAAGAGCAGGAACAAGAGTGCGCCCGCGGCGACTGAAACGACCAGCGGCCGGGTCCCGGCGGTATAACGGACCTGGGAAATGTTGTACGCCAACAGGGCCAGGACCGGATAGGCAGCGAAGAAGACGAAGTACCAGGGGGCATTCAAAATCTTGAGCAAGGTCCTTTTCATGGGTTCACCTGTAAAGAGGGCGCGCGCGGCCATCATGAGCGCCGGCGCATCAGGAAGTCGGAGATGGCAAAATCCAGCTCCTCGTCGATATCCCAGGCCTCCGAGGCGTCGATCTCGAACATGAGCGGGTGCTCGCCGAGACGGTTGCGCCGCCGGGCCAGGTTTTGACGGGTGAAGATATACAGACAGGAATTCTCTTCATAGACGGGCGGGAGGTCCTGGGTCTGGAGCAGGACGTTCGGGTCGTGGTTCATCGCCCGGCCGTGCTGGTCATAGAGACGGGTCTGCAGGCGGGTGACCGAGAAAAGCGAGTCATGGGCGGGGAAATCGGCCAGGAAGGTCTGGATGGCCTTCGAAACGGTCCCCGGGCGCAGCAGCGGGTTGGTGCTGTGGGTCTGTAGATAGAAATCGGCTTCGGCCTGGGCAGTGTCATAAAGGAGGATTTCGTTCATCGGGATCGTATCGGCGCGCAGCGATTCGGGCCGTTCGAGGACGGTTACCTGTGGGAAGTCCCGGCGCAGGCCATCCATGACCGGCTGCGAATCCGTGTCCACCAGGATCCCGCCGATCTCAGGGACGGCCAGCAGCGTTTCGACGATATGCTGGTAGAGCGGCTTACCGGCCAGTGGACGGTAGTTCTTGCCAGGCACGCGCTGGCTGTGATGGCGCATCGGAACGAGGGCGACGATCTTGGTCATAGGTCACTCATTATACCGAATCGGTTCCACGTCCCGCCGCGCCGGGTGATCCTTCTCCCAGCCGACGTGATAATAGAAAGTCTGGCGCAGCTCGGGCGTCAGCGTGCTGGAATGGCGATAGCCCTGGTAGGTGCCCCAGAATTGGGCCGTGCGGAACCAGAAAATGCTGAACAGGCTGCGGAAGAAGATCTTCAGGCGGGCAGCGTGCAGGAGGTCGAATCCGATGCTCGCCAGGGTGTTGCGGGAAAAATCGTAGAGGTTGAAATGAGCCTCTGGGTAGAGACGCTTGAACGCCATCCCCTCACGCTGGTAGCGATTGAACACACCCCGGGATGTCTCAGCGTGGACGTGAACCACCTCGGCTGTCGGGACGTAGGCAATGTTGTAGCCTTTTTCCTGTACTCGCTTAGCCCAGGCCAGGTCTTCCAGGCCGGTCAGCGTCTCGTCATACGGGAAGGCATCCCAGACCGAGCGCCGGATGACGGCGTTGGCATTATTGCAAAAAGGATGCTTCTGGGCAGGGTCGGGCTGGTCGGGGTACCAGCGTGAGAAAATCTGGTGCTCGGAGAACTTCGAGTGGGCGTCGCCGCGCTGCCTGCCATAGGCCAGGGCCACCTTCGGATCGGTGAAGGGCTCGAGCAGGCGCTCCAGCCAGTCCGGGTAGACCGGGTAAACGTGGGCGCTGGCGATGGCCGTCAGCTCGTGGGAGGCGGAAGCCAGCCCCAGGTTCAGGGACCGGCCGAAGGTGAATTCGGCCGGGTCGATGTGCACCACCTTCGCCCCGTAGCGGGCGGCGATGGCTGCGGTCGCGTCGGTCGAGCCGGAATCCACCAGGATGACTTCCACGTCCTGGACGGTCTGGTGGCGGACGCCCTCCAAAAGGCGTCCGATGTGCTCTTCCTCGTTATAGGCGCGGACCACCAACGAACAACGCACGACTCACTCTTTCAGCAGGAAATCCCCGCCGTGCAGGATGCCGTCCACCAGGGCGCGCATGACCGGCGAGGCGGCAGGGCTCAAGGACTGCGGGGTGAAATTCTTGAACTTGACGAAGCCGCGCTGGGCGGCCGGCTCGACGAAATCCCCAAAACGCAGGGAGGCGACGAAATAGTGGAAGTAGAAGAAACGCCGGGAGTTGCGGGGATGTTCCGGTAGGATCTTTACTTCAGCCGCCGAGAGGAATTTTTCCAGTTGTTTGAGATATGCCGGGGCCGTAGCCGGAAAGAAGACCGTCCCGAAATCCGTGAAACGGGCGCTCCCGGCGCACAGCACCGGCACCCCCATGATCGAAGCTTCCAGCCCGATGGTCGAGTTGTAGATCATGACGAACTTCGAGCGGCGGATGAGCTCGTAGGAGCTGATGTATTCGTCGGGGGCGACGAAGACGAAATTGGGCAGCGCCGTCGCTCCGGTCCGTTCGACCCACATCGCCACGCTCTCCCGGCTGACCTTGCCGGGCCGGGCCTCGTCGGGGTGGGCCCGGACGATGAAGAGCGTCTCGGGGTGTTTCCTGGCCGTCTCCAAAACCCGGTCCAGCCAGGTGAACATGTCGGGGAAGAGGGCGTTCGAGTGCTGCTGGGTGGTGTCGAAGATGACGTTGGTAAAGACCGGCACGATCTGCTTGAAACCGGCCGCCTTCTTCATGAAAGCTTCGTCGAGGCCTTTCATCTCCGGGAAGAAGCGGATGCCGGCCATGCTGAACTTGCCCTGGAAACGCTCCTGCATCAGGGCGTCCAGGCGGGCGTTCTGCTCGGGGCTGAGCTCGAAGTCCTTGGCGATCGGCATCGGCAGGGCGGTGGCCTGGCCGGCAGTGAAGAATCCACTCAGCGGGTACATGCTGACTTCATGGGTGATGACCCGCACGCCCCGGCGGGTCGCCAGCCAGTAGACGGTCGCTTCGGGGAAGGTCTGGCCGTTGAAGACGACGACCGCCTGCGGCCGGGTCCGCTCGAGCAGCCGGTCGAACTCACGGGCAACGTTCCAGGCCGAGAGGATGAACTCGCGGACCAGGAAACGGGTCGGCTCGTCGTCGGCCAGGGTCAGGCGGCGCAGCCGCCAGCGGACCGAGGGCAGGACCAGCGCGCCGAGGGGCATGCTCCCGTCTTCGAACGGGTGCTCGTACTGCATCAGGGCCCGAACATCCAGAGGGGCCAGGGCAGCCGCCAGGGCCGGGTCGCGCTGGTAGGAAAAGTAGTCGGCCTGGGCGGCCGTGAAATTCGCCCGGGACTGGCGCAGGCACAATTGGCAGGGCATCGACCGGTAGACATCGTCCTGGTCCGTACCCTGCAGACAGCGACTCATCCCCGCTTGGCAAACGAAATGGACGACCGGCGCGCCTTCGAGCCGGACGGCCCAGGAGGCCAGCAGGGAAAAGGCCGCGTTCAGGCTGTGGCCGCGAATGCGGGTGGAGGCGTTGAAAAAGATGACCGGTCTTTGCGATCCGCCTTTGGCGCGGTGTGCCACAGCGCGCGCCAGGCGGGCAGTCTGCCAATCGTTCTTCAGGCTGGCCGTCCCGGTCTGCATCCGGCGGAGGAGTTTTTGGACCGGGTTCACTTGGCTTCCCGGGCCTTGAAATACGCCTCGGAGAGGCGCTGGATGGCCAGCAGGAAACCCTGTCCGGCGTGCTGGTGGCCGCGCCAGATCTCCGGGATCATGGTGCCGTGATAATCCTTCGTGACGCGGAAGAAATGGACCCAGTCGATGTTGCCTTCACCGATTTGCAGGCCTTCCCCATCCAGGCCGGAGCCGTCCGAAAGGTGCAGGTGATGCGTGTACGGCAGCAAGGTCTGGACCTGCTCGTAGAAATCCACGTGGGCCCAGTTGCAGTAAAGTTTGTTATGGGAGGTATCGAAGCAGACATTCAGGCCGCGCGGAACGATGAAATCGCGGATCTCGCCGGCGTCCATGAAGGCATTGGTGACCCACTGGCCGCCGAAATACCACGGGTGCGGCGGCAGGTTCTCGAGCAGGATCTCCACGCCCGCCGCGTCGATCTGCTCGACCGAGCGGCCCAGGTTGTCGTAGAGCTTGCGGTTGTCGTGGATGGGCTGATCGAGGGTCATGGCACCGGGATGGACGATGACCTTGGGCGTGCCCTTGAAGTGCCTGGCCATCTCCCGAGTCCGGTCGATGGACTTCTGGATCAGCGCGATGGAATCGAGGCGCTGCTTCTCGTCCTTCGCGCACAGGTCCACCAGGGTACGCTCCCAGAATTCCGGGGCATGGACCACCAGCGGCATGTCGTAGTCGTGGCCGGGATACTTGTCATCCAGGTCCTGGTCGGTGAAGTGGAACTCCAGCATGTGCGGCTGGTAGGCCAGGAGCTCCTCATAGTCGCGGAAACGGACGGTGAAACCCCATTCCATCGGCAGGGTGTGTTCGGTATCCAGCTCGGGGCGGATGCCCAGGTCGCCGTCGACGAAAGGCTCGTCGATTTCGATGTTCCTTTCGGCGCGCCGGCCGACCAGCTCCGGGTAACGCTGGGGCGAGAGGCCCAATCCCGGGCCCTTGACGGTCACCATGTCGGCCGTGATCTCCTCGCCGGCCTCGATCTTGCGGGCGGCCACCAGGCTCTTGGCCAGGGTTTCGCGGTTGAGGATCTCGCCGCGCGAGAAATACTTCTCCTCGCCTGTCCCAAGCGCCAGGGTCACCAGGCGGATATCGCGGACCATCTTCTTGAAGCCCTGCGGCTCCAGGCTGGCAGCGTGGTCGGGGCCATCCATGGCCCGGTCGAGGGTGATGTGCCGCTCGAGGATGTTCGCCCCCAGGGCGGCCGCGACGATCGAGACGGCGATGCCGCGCTCATGGCCTGAATACCCGACCGGCACGCCGTACTTGCGCAATTGGTCCATATAACGCAGGTTGATGTCCTCGAAGGCGGCCGGGTAGGTGCTGTTGCAGTGCAACAGGGCGAACTGCGCCTTGCGTTCCTCGAGGAATTTCACGGTAAAGTCGACCTCGTCCGGCCGGCACATGCCGGTGGACAGGATCAGCGGTTTGCCCTTCTTGGTCAAATGGTCCAGCAGGGGCAGGTTGGTCAAGTCGGCCGAGGCCACCTTAAAAGCCGGGACATCCAGGCCTTCCAGGAAATCGGCGCTTTCCTTGTCGAAGGGCGTGCAAAGGAAAGTCACGCCTTTCTTCCTGCAGTGCTCGGCGATCTCGTGGTAGGTGCTTTCCGGCAGTTCCACCCGCTGCAGGATCGGCAGCAGGTAACGCAGGCTCTTCTCGCCGGCGTTGACGTTGTCCAGATACTTTTGCGGATAAATGGTATCGAGCTTGCGCTTCTGGAACTTGACCGCATCCACGCCCGCATCCGCAGCAATGTCGATCAGCTCGAAGGCCAGCTGGGGGATGCCGTTGTGGTTGACGCCGATCTCCGCAATGATGTAAGTAGGATGACCGTCCCCGATCAGGCGATCGCCGATTTTGATCTCTTGCATGGCTACCTCTGTTTTTCTCCGGCCTCAGTCATCCGAGACGACCCGGCGGAGCTTTTTGAGGGAGGGCTGTTCGCTATCGTAGACGCGCTTGACGCCGTCGCCCAGGGAGGCCTCGCTGACCCGCACGTACATGACCAGGCGGGCGAAGCCGGCCGGTTCGACCGAGGCGGCCTGGTCCGTTCCCCACATGGCCCGGTCGAGGGTCAGGTGGCGCTCCACCATGCAGGCGCCCAGGGCCACCGCCACCCCCGGCGGGATCAGTCCCACTTCGTGGCCGGAATAGCCGATCGGGCATTCGAATTCCTTGCGCAAGGACTGGATGACGCGCAGGTTCAATTCCTCCGGTTCGCATGGGTAGGTGCTGGTGCAGTGGGTGATGACGAGGTTCCCGGTGCCGATCACCTTGACCGCGGCTTTGATCTGCTCCATGGTCGACATGCCGGTGGATACGATCAACGGCCGGCCGGTCTTGCGGACGTAGCGCAGCAGGTCGTGGTCGGTCAGGGAGGCGGATGGGATCTTGTAGACCAGGGGATCGAAGGCCTCCATGAAATCCACCGAAGGCTCATCCCAGACCGAAGCAAACCAGGCGATGCCTTTTTCCTTGCAATAACTGTCGATCTGGCGATATTCCGCCTCGCCGAATTCGACCTTGTGCCTGTATTCCAGGTAGGAAATGTATCCCCAGGGGGTATCCCGCATCTGCTTCTGCTGGTCGGGCGGGGTGCAGATCTCGGGGGTGCGTTTCTGGAATTTCACCGCATCCACACCCGCATGGACCGCCGCGTCGATCATCTGCTTGGCAATTTCGACGTTCCCGTTGTGATTGATGCCGATCTCGGCAATGATGTAAACAGGATGACCGTCCCCCACCAGGCGATCACCAATTTTAATTTCAGCCATACCTACCTCCAAACGATAAATCAGAATGAAAACCGGATCGACGTGATCCCAGGATCACGTTATTGCGGAAAGAGCTCGCGCTCCACGATCCCGCAGATGACGTGCCAGGCGAACTCGTGCACTTCCTGGACCCGGGGCGTGTCGGGCGACGGGACGACCAGGCACAGGTCGCACTTCGGCGCCATGGTCTGGCGGCCCTTCTCGCCGGTGAAGCCGATCGTCTTCAGGCCGCGGCTGTGGGCCACTTCCAGCGCCTTGAGCACATTGGGCGAGCCGCCGCTGGTGCTGATCGCCGCCAGGACGTCGCCGGGCTTGCCGAGCGCCTCCACCTGGCGCGAGAAGGTGAACTCGTAAGACGAATCGTTGCCGATGGCCGTCAGGATCGAGGTGTCCACCGTCAGGGCGATCGCCGGCAGGGCTGCCCGGTCGATGCGGAAACGGTTGACGAATTCGGCGGCCATATGCTGCGAGTCGGCCGCGCTGCCGCCGTTGCCGCACAACAGGACCTTGTTGCCTTGGCGGAAGCAGTCCAGGAGGCTCCCGGCGATGGCATCGATGACCGGGGCGCACTGTTCAACGGTCTGCTCCATCAGGCGGGCGTGGATTTGCAATTCGTCTTGCAGTTGCTTGACGCTCATTATCTGTTTTCCCTGCTGCTACCAGCAGCTCCTGCCGCCGTCGATGACCAGGTTGGCGCCGGTCATGTACGAAGAGGCGTCCGAGCAAAGGAACAGGATGGCGGCCTGGTACTCGTTGGTGTTCGCCATGCGCCCCAGCGGGATCAGCTTGGCCAGGCGCTCGACGAAATCATCCGGCTGGTTGTTGTAGACCCCGCCGGGGGAGATGGCGTTGACGCGGATGCCGCAGTCGGCCCAATACGTTGCCAGGTAGCGGGTCAGCCCGACCAGCCCGGTCTTGACCACGGAATAAGTGACCGGCTTGACCGGCTGCTGGTCCTCGGGCAGGCCCGGCTTGCGGTACAGGCGCTGGTCCGGGGCGATGACCGCCAGGTCGGAGGCCACGTTGACGATCACGCCGCCCTTGCGGCGGGCCATCTCGCTCCCGATGACCTGCGAACACAGGAAGGCGCCCTTCAAACCGACGTTCAGGTCGGCGTCCCACTGCTCGAGCGGGAAGTTCTCCAGGCGGGAGAATTCCACATCGGCGTTGTTCTCCATCTTGGGGTTGTTGGCGGCGTTATTGACCAGGATGTCGATCCGGCCATATTGATCCAGGACTGTAGCCAACAAGGCTTTGACGCTCCGCGGGTCGGTGATGTCGGCCTGGACCGCACTGGCCCGCTCGCCAAAGCGCTCCTTCCAGGCAGCGCTTCGCGGATCGACCCCGCTGACCCGGATGTCCGCCAGGACGGGAACGCCGCCGGCCCGGGCGATCGCCTCGGCGTGCTGCTGACCCAGGAGCCCGGTCCCGCCTGTGATGACCGCCACCCGGCCGGTCAGGTCGAATAAATTCGGTTGGGAGTTTTCCATTCCACTACCTTCCAAGCTCGACGACCTTGCCGGTCGTCAGGGATTCTTTGGCCGCCAGCGCCATGCGCAGGCTCTGCACCCCGTCGAACAGGCTGACCAGGGGCGCCGGTTTTCCCTGGATGGAATCCAGGAAATATTGCATCTCGTCCAGGAACAACTGGTTGCGCGGGAAGCCCTCGAAGGAACTGGCCTCGACCTGGTTGCCCTGGCCGTCGAAAACGGTCACGCTGAGCGCCCGGATGTCCATGCGGATCTTCCCGGCCTCTCCGTAGACTTCACAGAAACGGCTGAGCGGCCGCTGGAGGTAATCCTGGTGCAGGGTCACCGGCAGGGGCCGGCCGTCCAGCTCGCATTCCATCAGGCTGTCGGCGGTGTCCTCGACGTCGATTTCCAGGTCGCTCAGGTGCCCGCCGCGCGTGTAGATCGTACGCGGCAGCCCGAACAGCCAGTAGAGATAATCGAACTCGTGGATCTGCGAGAGGATCACTCCGCCGCCCAGGTCCTGGCGCGCGGCATATATCTGGCGGTAATCCTCGTAGGTGTGCCAGCCGGGCATATACTCGCCGATCTCCGCCCGCACGGACAGGATCCGCCCAACCTTCTTCTCCCGGACCAGTTCGGCGAGGCGTTTCACGCACGGATGGAAGCGCATCTGGTAGCCGACGACCGCCGTCCGGCCGCTGCTTTCGACCAGGTGGACCAATTCATCGACCTTTTCGAGGTTGTGTGAGAGCGGCTTTTCGATGAAAAGGTGGCAGCCTGCCTGCGCCGCCCGGATCGCCGCCGGGACGTGCATGCTAGTGGGATTGCAAACGAAGGCGACGTCCGGCTTTTCAGCCAGGGCCTGCTCAAGATCCTGGTAGATGTGCAGGTTGTACTTGTCCTCGAGATTTGCCCCGGCTTCCACCAGGAGCTGGTCGGTCAGGACGGGCGGGTCGCGGCGGGGATCGAAGGCAATGATGTCCACGCTCGCTCCCATCACCGTCCGCAAGTTGCGCAGGTGACGCTGGCCGATCCCGCCGAGTCCCATGATCAATACTTTCATCATCGCATTCCTATCGATTTTCCACGAAATTTTTCAGGACGAATTCCCGGTTCTGCTTTGCCCAGGCGACTTCGTCCCCGCTGGCCCCGCGAGCCACCTGCAGGATGAAATCACCGCGGTATGCGACCTTCTTCAGGCTCTCCGCCAGGGCAGGGAAATCCGCGTCCCCTGTCCCGAGCGGGACCGTGCTGGCGCCCAGCAGACGGTCCTTGATGTGGACACTGCCCACCCGCCTGCCGTAGGCGGAAAATTCTTCGCGGGGGGCATAGCCAAGCGAAGAGCTGTTGCCGGAATCGTAATTGGCCTTCAGCAACGGATCGGGAAGCTGGTCGAGCAGCTCGGCAAAGCGAGCCGGGTTCAGGGAAGTCTCCAGGTGGATCTCGATGCCGGTCTTGTGGGCTTCTTGCAGGACGCGCTTCAGCAGGGCGATCACGCCGTCGAACTCCGCCTGGGTATCGATCCGGGAGGCGTCCACGAACGGGATGACCATCCGGTTGATGCCAAGGCGATGGCCGCGTTCCAGCAGCCAGAAGAGGCTGGCGAGGCGTTCATCCAGCTCCACCTGGCTGGCCCGCACGAGCGGCTTATCCATGAAATAGTCCGCGCAAATGGACAGGACCTTGACCGCGTGCTGGCGGGAAAGCTCCTGGAGCTTTTGCAGCCCGGAGTCCGTCGCCAGGGGATTGACGTCCGCTCCGTACAGGTCATAGATCCATTCGATGCAATCCAACCCGGCCTGGGCAGCCAGGGGGAACTCGTCCGCCCAGCGCTCGCGGGGAAAACACTGGATGCGGTTGTCGGTCGGGGGGACCAGGCGGCCTTGCATGATGCCGATATGTGTCATTCGATCTCCAGTTCCGTTTCGAATGCCCCGCAGCCAAGGCCGGGGGCATTCGGAGCCAAAACCAATCCTGCGGGCCGGCTTGTCTGGCCGGTCCTAGCCTGCATGGCCGCCTTTGGTATCGACGCGGCGCAGCTTCTGCATGATCGGCACCTCGCGCTCGATGACGCGCTTGACGCCGTCGCCCATGGCCGTCTCGACCAGGCGAATATCCCGGACGAGGTGGGCGAAACCCTGCGGCTCGACCGAGGCGGCCTGGTCGGAACCCCACATGGCCCGGTCCAGGGTGACGTGGCGCTCCAGCATACAGGCGCCCAGCGCAACCGTGGAGATCGAGGTGGAAAGGCCGGTTTCATGCCCGGAATATCCGACCGGCACGCCATAACGCTGTTTCAACATCGGTATGACCTTCAAATTAAGCTCTTCGTACAACGCCGGATAAGTACTCGTGGTATGAAGGACGACCAGGTTCTCTTTTCCCAGCACTTCGACCGCGTGATCGACCTGTTCCAAGGTGCTCATCCCGGTCGAAAGAAAGATTGGGCGGCCCTTGGAACGGGTATGGCGAAGCAAATTGTCGTCGGTCAGGGAGGCCGAGGCGATCTTGTAGCAGGGCACCTTGAACTGGTCGATGAAATCGACCGACTGTTCGTCCCAGCAGGAAGCGAACCAGGTGATGTTCTTTTCCTTGCAGTAACGGTCGATTTCGGCATACTCGTCGCGGCCGAATTCGAGCCCGTACTTGAGGTCGCCGTTGGTCGTCCCGAAGGGGCTTTCGCGCGGGCGGGCCAATTCCTCGGCCGAATAGACGACATCGACGGTCCGCTTCTGGAATTTGACCGCGTTGCATTTGGCGGTAACGGCTACGTCAATAAGCTTTTTCGCGATATCGAGATCACCATTATGGTTGATACCTATCTCTGCGATTACATAGCAGGGATGCCCGTCTCCAATGATGTCATTATTGATCTTGATGTCTTTCACGTTTAACCTCCGAAAAATTGAATTTCATCCAACGCTGGTTGGTCAATCACTCTTCAAAACCTGCTGAGGCAATTGTAATTCAGAAACTCTTGATTAGAAAAAGGTGGCTTCCTCCGGCCCGCTAAGGCAGACCATAGACATAGTCCGATCCGCTGACGTGCAGCAGGCGCAGCCCGAGGGCTTGAATGGCCTGGTCGGCGCCGGGGAAATCCGAGTACTGGCTCGAATCCACGACGACGTAAGCGACCCCGAGCTGTTTGAGCAGGTTGACGCTCTCGGCGGAAGGAAAAGCATCCATCGTCGGATAGATGCGGCTGTATTGTTCCGGCTGGTTGGCATTGAAATATCCGCCAAGGTAGGGCTTGTCGTAGACGAGGGTATCGTAGACGCCCTGCTGGCTGGACTCATCCCTGAAGGGGAATACCGCCACCGCCCCCGTATCCGGCTGAGTGGCCAGCCAGGCAACTGCCGGGGAGGTTTTTATCGGAGCCATGTTCATCAATGGACCGGGGTAGAAATCGACGAAGACCAACACCAGCAGGATCACTGCGACCCAGCTCCTGGTTTTGGAAGAGAAAAGCTCCAGGAGCGTGTACGCGCCCAGGCCGGCCATCAGGCTCGTAAAGACCAGCGTGAACAAGCCGAAGCGCATCAGGACGCGCATCTTCGAGAAAAAGGGCAGATAAAGGAACAGGTAATAGGCCGGCAGGTGAATCTCCGGCATGCTGGTGCGGTGGAACAGCGGCTGGAGGATCCGGGGCAGCGAGACCACCTTGGCGCCCAACCAGTGAGGGTCGATGCCCAGGGCGAGGACGAATGCCGACAACGCCGCCAGGCTTGCGATCCACAACAATTCCGGATGGGCCAGCTTCCGGCGGCGGACCCAGGCGATCACGAGCAGGGTGAATGAAACGATCCCGATATACAACGTGGCCTCGTGGGCGAATTGGGGATGGAAATGGGAGATCACCCATTTTCCCCACAGGAAACTCCACACGGAAGGAAGGACGAAATCCGTGGGGCTGGCGGAATACCGGGAAGCATAATCCACGGAGCGGGAGGCCAATCCGCCCTGGCTGTTGAGCTTCAGGTACGGCAGCATGGCCAAACCGACCAGCGCGACCGTGATCACGCCAAAGGCCGCCAGGCTCTTCCAGAATACCGGGCTCTTGAGGCGTTTGTAGCCTCTGAAAACGAGGAATCCGGCCAGGAAAACGCCCGAGATCAGGGTCGTCATGTAAACGTAATACGGGCTGGAGAAGCCGATCAGGCCGATGGAAATACCCGCCAGGAGAATGGGACGCCAGGAAAACTTTTCCTGCTTCAACAGCTTGAACAAACCCCAAAAATAGAAGGGGAACCATTGCATTGCCGAGAGACTCAAATGGCCGACGATGTAATGGGCCATGTGGAAGGGCAGGTAAGCGTAGATCGTCCCGGCGACGACGCCGGCGAGGTCGCTCCCGGTCAGATCCCTGATCCACAGGTACATCCCCAGGCCGGCCAGGACGAAGCTGGCCAGAATCGCAAAATTGAATCCCCAGGCCGGTCCGAACAACAGGCTGGCCGGCAGAGCCAGCGCCACCATGGCCGGGGTGAGATCGGTGGAGGCCAGGTACCAGCCCTGAGGGTAGTTCAGATAGGGATTGAAGAAAGGCGAGATATGCAACTCGAACAACGCCTTCTGGTACCAGCGGATCAGCCAGACGAAATACGTCCCGTCGCCGCCTCCGCCCCCAATGATCTTGTTCATCTGGAAAACGACCGGGTATGTCATTACACAGGTGAGAACGGCAAAATAAACGCACACCAGCACGGGCGGTCGTTTGACGAAATTCAGGAGGCGCTTGAAAAAATTTGGCATGGTTAAATCACCCGGAACGATTGCGCATTCCATCCAAGATCAAATCGCAAAGCTCGCGGACCGCCGCATGGCCTCCGGGGCGGGCGAGCACATGGTCGGCCAGGCGGACCACCTGTGGCAGCGCGTCGGCCACCGCCACGGCCCAACCGACCAGCGGGAAGCATGGCAGATCGTTGACATCGTTTCCCAGGTAGACCACCCGGGAAGCGTCGATCTTGCGTTCCTTCAGGAGGTTGGTCAAGGCCGAGGCTTTGTCGTTCTCGCCCTGGATGCAGGCGATCTTCATTTTCCGGCAGCGCGCCGCCACGACAGGATTCGTTTCCATCGAAATGACCATCGTCTCGACACCCGCCTGGCGGAGCTGGTTGATCCCCAGGCTGTCGCTGCGGTTGGCGGCGACCATTTCCCGCCCGTTCTCGTCCACCCAAACGCGATTATCGGTCAATACGCCGTCAAAATCGAGGAGGAGCAACTCGACCAGGTCGGGCATCCGGCGCGGCGGCTTCCCCGGCCAGACCATGACCGGGCCGCCGGCCGCCAATCGTTCTTCGGCCCGCCGCCAGTCATCGAGGCTATCCAGGTCGATATCATAGCCCGGATCGAACAGCACTGGCAGGATTACCTTCCCGCTCATCGAATTCTTCTCCAGCATCGTCGCCGGGCGGATGATGTCGATCAGGCCGGTGTGGGCATAGGCGGCCGGCAAAACCTGGCGGGGGGCATTGTACGACTCGTCGATCCCGGAGGCGGTCGTCAGCGGATGGATAGGCTTGTCCTCGCCGTCCATCAGCCACATCTTGAATGGGTTCTGGTGGGCCGGGGTAAGGCCTCGCACCGAATCCGCTTCGGGATGCTCGAGCAGAATGCGCACGGCCCGGTCCACCAGGTCCGGATGGCGCAGAGGCGTGGTGGGCCGCAGGTGGACCACCGCTTCGGGGCAATAGCCCTCGTGTTCAGCCAGCCAGTTCAGGGCATGCTGGAAGACCGGTAGGTCCAGGGTGCGATCTCCGGCCAATTCGGCAGGGCGCATGAAAGGAACCTCGGCGCCGGACTGGCGGGCGACTTCGGCAATCTCTTCATCATCGGTCGTCACGATCACCCGTGTCACCGTCTCCGCCTGCCGCCCGGCTGCGATGCTGTAAGCGATCAATGGGTGACCCGCAAAGAGGCGAATATTCTTGCGCGGGATACCCTTGGAGCCGCCACGCGCCGGAATGATTGCCAAGACTTCCCCGGATTTCTTTGGTCGATCGATCTTCTTCATTAGCAAACCCTGTCATTCACGAATATAGTAAGATACTGGCGCTAACACCCTGCCAAGGATGGAAAGTTAATGGGCAGGCAGATAGCGGAATAAAACCAGGCCTTCCGAAGTGACAACTTCCTGTCCCAGGCGGGCATCCAACATCCGCTGGTACGGGTCGGTGGCGGTCAGCACGTATTTATTTCCGAA
>Ga0335071_10002262_pt1 | contig 20685 bp, 17 predicted proteins | sample Lox_Sample_15_FD_206724 | JGI IMG/M metagenome (GOLD analysis project Ga0335071, IMG submission 206724) | Soil microbial communities from Loxahatchee National Wildlife Refuge, Florida, United States - Lox_Sample_1.5 | ecosystem: Environmental > Terrestrial > Soil > Wetlands | place: USA...
GAGTACGGATCACTTTGGCAAATGTAAGCCTCAAAAAGGGGACTCTCTCGGACATACTCCGTGCCGTTGACGAGACCGGAAGCAAGGCAAGAGCCATTTTCACTGTTCCGGAAGGAACAAATGACAACGTCAGAGTCGTATTACGTGCCGAATCCGACAACCCGGAGGCAATTCGCAAGGCGCTTGAGGACAGGGGATTCAATATTCTTGAGTTCGGCTCTTGATGCACGTGGGGTTTGACTCAGTCGCGGGGGGATAAGGATCAGGGTTGCCCGCGGGGTCCGCAGTTGCCGAACAACTTGGGCGCACGCACACGGGGGGGACCCAGTGCTTCCCTGGAAACTATTCCAACTTACTTCAATTGCCGCAACATGTGCGGTCATTTCAAAGTAAGGGGGTACGCATCATGGGAAACGGAAAGATAGGTATTGGACCCAGCGGTCCGACTGCCGGGTTCATTCAATTCATTGTCTTCGCTGTTGTCGGTGTCATTGTGTTCGTCTACGCAATCCCCGTTGGACTGATTATCTTGAAAATCATCCCTGCAACACTCCTGATGCTCGTCGCACTTGGCTCTCTTGTCCTTCTTGGTGACAATTTTCCGCTGGCCCCGCCGGGGGGACAGTGGTGGACCCCGGACAAGCCGCGCTACTCGGCAGGAACAGGGATGACCCTTTTGTGGGTCGTATTCACCTTTGTCATCCTACTCTTCATGAGGTTCATCTATCCGGGGTGGCCTGTTGGACCATTGTATCTTTGGTTCGGGGTGATAGCCTTTTGGCTCACTCTCCTCTACGGGGTCAACTGGAACGGTTGGCCCTTCAAGGGACGCCTTCACCCGTGGGGCACAATGGCGGTCGGATTCATCATCATCATGGGGCTTACCATCGTTGTCTGGAATCTACTGACCAATCTTGACGGGACGCCTTTTGCCGATACGCCTATGAATCATAAGGGGCCGTGGAACGTCAACTGGTTGACCGGATTCCTGGTCTGGTGCATTGCCTGGTTCTTCGTGTTCAATCCGGTTTTCGTTACGCAGGGGTGGCCTTTTGGGACATGGGGGCAACCGGGTATGGCGATCGGTCAGACCGTGCTGGCTCATATCCTCGGGTACATTTTTTGGCAGGGGAGCTTGGCCGTGGGCCTTAATCCTACCTTCTCCTTCGGAGCGGTCGCTTCATCCATCATTTTCTGGTCTCTCATCTATTCGTGGCATCTTCAATTCTGGGGGATCACTCGATTCACGCATTTCACGAGGGCGATATTGGCGTTCATTGTCGTGTGTGTCTTGACGATTATCTGGATCGCGATCCTTAGCGTGGTTCTCGGACCCGCGGCCGACCAAATCGCCGCGGCAAAATTGCCTGCCGATGTAAGTATCCTCATCATTTACGTTAATCTCTGTATAGTGGCTCCGGCTCTCATCCCGCACAACGCTTTCTTCTTGAGATGGCCGTTGACGCTACCCACTCCTCCGGGTACGCCACCGCCCGATCAAGCTGCTTCTTGACGTACAACATCAAAGAAAAGGAGACATATGCTTGTACCAAAATTTGCATATCACGAGCCATAGACGGTCGAGGAGGCTTTACATTTGATGTCCGAACTGGGTGAGAATGCCCGGGTGCTTACGGGAGGCACTGATCTCCTTGTGCAGATGAAGCTGAAAATAGAGAAATGGATGCATGGGATCTCTGTGGTCCGTGTTCCTGGAATGGATCAAATTACGCCGAGCAATCGCCATTCGGTCAGCATAGGACCGACAGTAACCATTGCCGCGTGTCTGGAGATTTTTCGCCAGCCCGGATCCCCGACTCACACATGGTCTAAGAACTGATTGGAGGAGTAAAAGATGATAAACACAGTTTGTTTTTTCGAGATCCCTGCTGACGACCTGGAGTCGCTGCAAGGATTCTATCGAGAAATGTTCAAGTGGACTTTTGAAAAGATTCCAGGAGGTTTTAGATATTACAGAATCCATATGGGCCAGGACATCCCGAAAGGTGGGATGACGGCCAGACAGGACAGCACTCACACACCGATTAATTATGTAAAAGTTGAGTCCGTGGAAACCTCTGTGGCAAAGGCCCAAAAACTGGGCGCAACGGTTGTCGTCCCGAGGAACTCCGTACCCGGAGCCGGCTGGTTTGCTGTTCTACTCGATCCCCAAGGCAACCGATTGGGTTTGTGGGAGGAAGATCCCAAGGCCGGCAAACCATAACCGTTCAACCCGGACTGCGAAATGCGTATGAGCCTCAATTGGGCGGATCTCCGCCACCAAAATAGGCATGCACATGAACTTCTTGACGTATAACCTCAAAGAAAGGGAAGCATATGCTTTTACCGAGATTTGAATATCACGAGCCCTCGACGCTCGAGGAGGCCTTGCATTTGATGTCAGAGCTTGGGGGGAACGCCCGGGTGCTTGCAGGGGGGACAGACCTTCTTGTGCGGATGAAGCTGAAAATAGACAAACCGACGCATGTGATTTCATTGGCGCGTGTGCCGGGGATGGATGAGATTATACCGAGAAACGGTCATGCGGTGAGCATAGGATCGGCAGTGACAGCTGCGACACTTGCCGGGCATGAATTGATGCGAGATCGGTTTGCGCCTTTGGCATTGGCTGCGAGTCGGCTCGGGGCCCCTATGATAAGGAACCTGGCGACCATAGGCGGAAATTTGGTGAATGCCAGGCCCGCTGCGGACCTTCCGCCGCCGTGCATGGTGCTCAATGCGGAGCTGAAGCTCAAGAGCGCGGCCGGAGAACGTCAGGTGTCTGTGAACGAGTTCTTTCTCGGGCCGGGAGAGACGGTAATCGAGCCGCACGAACTGCTGTTATCGGTGCATGTGGAGACTCCTCCTCCCTGGAGCGGCGGTTCTTATATAAAGCTTGGCGCTCGTAAGACCCTGGAGATCTCGATGGTAAATGTGGCAACGCTGCTGACGCTCGAGTCTCCGGACGGGCCGATCGTAGATGTGCGCATTGCCTTGGGAGCGGTGGCGCCTACGCCAGTGCGCGCGTACGGGGCTGAGCAGCTATTGATCGGGGAGCAGCCGTCTGAGGAATTATTCCAGCGCGCGGGCGAGGTGGGTGTGGGACTATGTAGCCCCATAACAGATCATCGCGGCACGATGGAGTATCGGTGCATGATGATCGAGGTGCTCACCAAACGGGCGCTCAGGTCTGCTCTGGAACAGGCCCGCTCGTGGAAACCATAAGCCGTTCCGGTTGTTAAAGTTTGACTATTGGGAGAAAAGAATATGAAGAGTTTAATTCAATTGACTGTTAACGGCCGGCTTGTGGAAGCGGCTGTGGAACCCAATCGGACCTTGCTCCAATTCTTGCGGGAAGACCTGGAATTGACTGGATCAAAGCATGGTTGCGGTCTTGGAGATTGCGGCGCTTGCACGGTAATCCTGGACGGGAAGCCGGTTAATTCGTGCCTTGTGCTTGCGGTACAGGCCAATGGGAGAGAGGTGCTTACCATAGAGGGGTTGGCCGAAAATGGTAAGTTGCATCCGATCCAGCAAGCCTTCGTAGACAAAGGCGCCATACAGTGCGGATTTTGTACACCGGGAATGATTCTTTCCGCCAAGGCCCTACTTGACGCCAATCCCAGACCTACCGAACAAGAGATTCGCCTGGCCATATCCGGAAATTTGTGTCGCTGCACCGGTTATCAAAAAATAGTGGAAGCCATCGGAGAGGCCGCCAAGACAATTCAGGGAATGGAGGTGTCCTGACAATGACTCAGTTCCAAGTTCTCAACACTAGGGCCCCCAGACTGGACGCTCCTGCCAAGGCCACCGGACAGGCCAAGTATGCGGATGATTTAGCCATGCCTGGAATGCTCTGGGGCGCGATACTGCATAGCCCGTATGCTCATGCAAAAATACTTCACATAGACACCTCCAAGGCGCTTAAGCTGCCGGGTGTAAAGGCAGTGGTTACAGCTAAAGAAGCAGGTCTCGTAAAATACGGTGTGTCGCCTGCCAGGTACGATGAAACTCTTTTCGCCTATGAAAAAGTCCGTTACGTGGGGGACGAGATAGCCGCGGTGGCCGCGGTGGACCAAGCCACCGCACAAGAGGCGGTGGATCTGATCAAGGTCGATTACGAAGAGCTGCCCGCGGTGTTTGATATGTTCGAGGCGATGAAAGAGGGCGCTCCTCAAATACACGACGAGTTTCCGGGAAACCTCAATGCGGAAGTACATCAGGAATTTGGAGATGTGGATGCGGCCATGGCCGGGGCCGATCTGGTCATCTCCCATACTTTTCTTAACAAACGTCAGGACGCTGCGTTCATAGAACCTCACGCGTGCATGGCTGTTTTCGATTCGGACGGCAGACTCACGGTTCACTCGTCCACACAGGTGCCTCACTATGCCCAAAGAACCATTGCCATGGTGTTGCAGATGCCCATTGGCAAAGTTCGCGTTGTGAAGCCCTATGTTGGGGGAGGATTCGGGCCGAAAGCCGAGGCGACACCGCTGGAGATGAGCGCGGCGCTCCTCTCTCGCCTTTCGGGAAAACCGGTAAAGATGACTTATACCAGGGAAGAGGTTTTCCTCCACTCCAGGGCCCGTCATCAATTCTATGCGGAAATGAGCCTTGGCGTGAAGAAAGATGGGACCATGCTGGGCTTGAAGAACAAAGCGGTCCTGGATGGCGGCGCGTACACCAGCTTCGGGATCGCCACGGTTTATTACTCGGGTTCGCTTCTGGGAGGTCCGTATAAGCTCCAGGGTATGAAATATGACGGGTACCGCGTTTACACCAACAAGCCCGCATGCGGAGCACAGAGAGGACACGGTGGTGTGGTCCATCGGGCGGCGTTCGAGCAGCTCCTTGATATGACCGCGGAAAAGCTTGGAATGGACCCGATTGAAATGCGACTCAAGAACATCATGAAACGAGGAGACACCACGGTCAATGAGTTGGACATGTCCAGTCTGGGCATGGAGGAATGCATCCAAGCGGTCAGAGAAGCTTCCAAGTGGGACGAGAAGAAAGGCAGGCTACCCAAAGGCAAGGGTATAGGGGCGGCATGCGGCTTTTTCGTTTCCGGCGCCGGTTATCCCATCTACAGATCGGACACGTATCATTCAACTGTGGTGATCAAGGTCAGTGAGGATGGTGGGATAGCCACGGTGCTGACAGGTTCCGCTGAAATAGGTCAGGGTTCGGACACCATGGTGGCCATGTTCGCCGCGGAGACACTGGGTATCACCTTGGACAATGTTCGGGTGGTATCCGGCGATACCGACCTGAGCGTGGACCTGGGAGCGTATTCCAGTCGACAGACGCTTATGACGGGACACGCGACCAAAGAGGCCGCGGAACAGGTGCGAGAACAAATTGCACAGGTATTGGCCGAAGATCTGGGTTGTGAGGCTTCATCCATAACATTCCGAGACGGGATCGTCCTGTTTGACGGAGGTCCGGGAAATTTTGAGAAGATCCGGACCATGTATATCAAAGAGCATCGAGGATGGACCGATCCTCCCCATGGTGAATACCTGACATTCCGGGAAGCCGCTCGGCTGGCCTACCTTAAGAAAGGCACACTGGTAGGGACCGGGAAGTATAAGCCCCCAAAACTGGGCGGGTCGTACAAAGGGGCCGCTGTGGGCACTTCGCCTGCTTATGGATGTTCGGCCCAAGTGGCGGAAGTCAGTGTGGACATGGAGACGGGAGAGGTGACCGTAGACAGGATGTACGATGCCCATGACTGCGGCTTGGCCGTCAACCGGACGCAGGTGGAAGGTCAGATGCAGGGATCGCTTTCCATGGGGCTGGGTGAAACTCTCTTTGAAGAGGTGAAATTCGATTCCCGCGGCCGCATACTCAACGCGTCATTGGGTGAGTACCGAATCCCGACCGCACTGGATATGCCCAATGTTGACACGGTAATTGTAGAGTCCAATGAACCCAAGGGGCCGTATGGCGCCAAGGAAGTGGGGGAAGGGGCGATCATGCCCACCATCCCCGCAATACTCAACGCCATTTACGACGCCACAGGGATCCGCGTCAACGAACTGCCGTCCAGCTCCGAAAGACTATATATGAAATTGAAGTCAAAAGAGTAGGGCGTGAACTGTCGAAACGATCATTGTCGGGTAGAAGGAAGGTCAAGAGGAGGCGTGCAGATCTCGGGCCGTGTCGTATCACAAATTTCTTGAGATAATTACTTGAGATTTTATCTGGATCTCGTATAGTAGAAATTAGGAGAAAAGGTACGTCGGTCTAAAAGGAGCGGACGATCCGTCCGGCCAAACTTGGAGGAAGCAAGCCTCCCGCGGCCAAGGGATTTGATCATTCGGCCGTGAGAAAAGCTATACCTGAACGAAAGAGAGGGTTTGCCGTATGAAGATTAGTGACACCGCCCTGGAAAAGGCGGCTACGGACACGGGCACGTGGATGTTCATGACCGGTGTTCTGATTCTTGGACCTGTGGGCTTCTTATTACTAGTGGTATTGTTCTATTCCATGCTGGTTGAGAACTTGGCGTTAGGGATTTTGTCCGGGCTACTTGTTGCCTCTCCTGCGATTCTGCTCGCAATTTGGGCTTCGCTAAAGTGGACTTCCGTGATTCGAGAGCGTTTCGCCCGGAAAGTAGTACTTGTCCCAGGTCCTGAACCGACCTCCGAGTAACGAAAGAGATTGATTGCGGAAAACGTCTCCTGACCGCCAAGACAGTTTGTGCAATCGCCGGCAGCGGACTGCGGCTTGAAGTTCAAGGTTGCGGCTTGACTGCCGGCGGCCGGAATGTTCAAACAATTATCTAACTTATCGGTTAGGGTAGCCGATGGAATGAGAGCGACGAGAGTTTCTCGATGGGGGGTAGAAGTTGCTTTCCTCATTACTACGATTGCGTTTGGCTGCCCATGTGAGGGGGCTGTTCCGACCGATGCTGAGTGCATCGCGTGCCATGACAATGCCCATCTGACCTCGACCCGAGGCGAAAGCAGATTTATTGACCCAGCGCGTTTTGCGAGTTCCGTTCACGGCAAGATAGGATTTGGTTGTACATCCTGTCATGAAGGCATTACTGCCATCACCAACAAGAGAATTCCACATCGCACCGGAATAGAGCCTAAATGTCCCGAGTGCCACCAGAGTGAAACCAAAGCTTACTCAAAGAGCCTTCACGCCCAGGTATCCAAAAAGATATGTTATTCCTGCCACAATCCTCACTATAGCCTTTCGTTCCGACAAATGTCGGGGCGTGAGAGGCAGAAGATTTGCCTGAAGTGTCACGAGTCCGCCGGGACACATAGATGGCTTCCTCAGAAAGAACTCCATTTTGATTACTTGGAATGCACTTCATGCCATGATGTCAACGCTCAAATCGGCATGGTCTTCTTCTTCGTGGACAAAAATGCGCCATCTGCTGACGCAATGCTTGATTACAGCCGTCTCTCGCCCATCGTACGCGGGGGAAAAGCAGGGCTGGTCGAGACGCTGGACCAAGACCGAAACGGTTCGCTTTCGGAATTAGAACTTGCATCGTTCATGAAGAAGCTGAGGGAGAACGGGATTCCAGGGCTTTCTCTACAGGTCAGGATACTCGTCTTGAATCCTACGCACAATTTTACCAACAGAGGGGAAGAGACTCGCGATTGTAGTCTTTGTCATTCGAGGAACGCCAAATTCTATTCCAAACTGTTTCTGGAGGTCCCTGAACGGGATGGAGGATTGAGGACGATTCCTGTCGAGAAACAAATTCTGGCGCTTCATGGAGGGGGCTCTTTCCTCAGGAATTATTATCTCCTCGGAGAATCCAAAATCCGGGCGGAGGACCTGAGCGAATTGATGGCTCAGGTCAAACGCATTGGATTTAAATGGCTGGACCTGATCGGAGCTTTCATGCTCGTTTCGGCTCTGGCGGCAGTTTCTCTTCATGCCGTGATCATGTTTCTCACCAGGAAGCTGAGAGCGCGCTTACTTTCATTTGGAAAAGCGGAACCGCTTCCTGTTGGTGTCAGGGTCTGGCATTGGATTCACGGATTTTTCGTGTTCATGTTGATGCTGACCGGTATTCATTTGAGGCTGCCAGACCTTCTACCCATCTTCGCTACGTTCCTGAATGCCGTGAATCTTCACAATCTCAGTGCCGCCATTGTGATCCTCGATTACGTGTTTTGGCTCTCGTACCACATTTGGAGAAGAGAGTTTAAAAGCCGCTTTTTTATATCACCGAGGGATTTTTTCAAGGATACGACAGAGATCCTACACTACTACAATTATCTAATTTTCGTGGGCGAGAGGTATCCGAGCGGCTGCCTTCACGGCTCGGATTTTGATCCTTTAGAAAAGGCCTTTTTTCTAACAATTATGCTGTTTTTCATTCCCGTCCAAATCCTTACCGGCATAATGCTCTACGACTTGTACACCATGATGCCCGTGATCAATTTCGTAGGAGGTCTACGTATCGTTGATGCCGCGCATCTGTTCACAGCTTACTTGTTAGGCGCATTCATAATCATTCACACATACCTGCATTCGCTCAAGAAATACCGATTTGTTGCCCGGTGACATCATGGCAGGAACTAATTACCGCGGGCGTCATGCGGCCATATATACCTGTGGAGCTGCAACTGAAACCTTGCTTTCAAGCGGTCTTCGAGCATCCATTCCACGAGGTTGCGGGGGGGTAACTCTCCGTAGACTGTAGAGAGGAGTATTCTTGTATTTCGATGAGCAAACTGTTCCATAATGATGCCTCTGGCCCATTCATAGTCCAGTCTGTCCGCAATCACGAATTTGACCTCATCCTGCCATGATAGCTTCCACACGTTCTCCCACATCATCCTGTGACTCTCGCCGCTAGAGGGGCATTTAATATCCATTATTCTTATTACGCCTTCGGGAAGAACAGATATGTCCATGCTGCCGTTGGTTTCCAGAAGTACCGTATGACCACGGCCCAGAAGGGTTGAAGCGAGGTCAGATGTTTCTTCCTGAAAAAGAGGTTCCCCGCCGGTAATTTCCACCAACTCGACACCGAAATCGGTAATCTGTTCTATAATTTCCTCAGAAGAGATCTCCTCGCCGCCTTCCTGAGCGTAACGGGTGTCACAATAACGGCAACGGAGATTGCACCCTGCCAGTCTCACAAACGCGCACGGAAGCCCCGCAAAAGACGATTCACCCTGAATACTCTTGAAGATTTCCGATATTTTCAAATTTCGCCTCTCTGCTGTCCATAGCGTACCAGAAAATCTTGAAAAAGTCGTTCTTGATGATATGAAAGTCGTGTGTCGAACCAGTTGCTGCCATTTGAAGGAGTCAATTTTGGGAAAAGCTCAGATTAGGTTTCTGCCTGATGATGTGACGTTCGAGGCCGCTCTTGGGACCACGCTTTTGGATGCGGCCTTGGACGCCGGAATTTTTGTGCCGGCTTCCTGTGGCGGCGCAGGCGCTTGTGGTCGGTGTAAACTCAAGGTGTTGGAAGGATCGGTCGAAACGTCGGAGCTTGAAAAAATAACTGCAAAGGAGAGAACCGAAGGTTTTGTCCTCGCGTGCCGGTCCACCCTCACCGGGGATGTTACAGTGAGCGTGCCGGGGGTCAAAGGCGTCCGTAAAGTAATCCCCAGAGATGAAGCAGATCGCATGCGCGTAACCGCTGCGGCCATGGAACCGTTGGAAACCGGAGAGATCAATCCCATGACCTTCAGGGTGTTGATGGAACCGCCTCCACCTAGTCCCAAAGATAATATAAGCGACTACGAGCGAATCTTGCGAACCCTAAAAGTTACACATGGAATATATCCGGTAACCTCGGACCTTGGGGTCCTTCGCGAACTGCCGTTTCAGGTGCGAAAGCAAGACTGGAAAATAACGGCCTCTCTAAAATTGGAGCAAGCTTCAGGACCCAACGCGAGATCTGTCCGACTTTTTCGAGTCTCCGCCGGGCATGTCACCGGACCTCCGACGGCAGTGGCCGTGGACATCGGGACAACATCGTTGTGGGGAGAGCTTATTAACCTGGAAAATGGTCGGGTTCTCGCCCGCGCATCACGGTACAATCCCCAGATTTCCATGGGCGACGATGTGATCAGCCGCATTGTATTTGCCCTCAGAAAGGATGGACTGGAGAAGCTTCAACAGCAAGTGGTACGCGGTCTTAACGAAATTATAGATGAAATCCTGGTAACCGGCGGCCAGTCCCGAGAGTCGATCCAGTACGTAGTGGCCGCGGGAAACACAGTCATGACGCATCTCTTCTTGGCCTTGTATCCTAAATTTCTACGGGAATCACCCTATGTTCCGGCGGCTCAGAACGTGGGGCCTGTGTCGGCCTCCGATTTGGGGATGAATCTACCTTACCAATCTCTGATTATGGTTTATCCCGGCGTGGCTTCTTACGTTGGCGGGGACATAGTTAGCGGCGTGTTGGCCAACGGCATGTGGGATTCCGATGAGATGACTCTTTTCATAGATATCGGCACCAACGGCGAAATAGTTGCGGGAAACAGAGACCTCCTGATGACCGCGTCATGCTCCGCCGGTCCGGCTTTCGAGGGAGGCGGACTGGAGTACGGCATGCGAGCCGCTCCAGGAGCCATCGAAGGGGTCTTGATCGATCCGGACAGTCTCGAACCAATGATCAAGACCATGGATGCAAAGCCTGCAGCAGGCATTTGCGGGTCCGGAATCATCAACATCATATCCCAGATGCTCAAGATAGGCGTGCTGGATCAGAACGGCAAATTCGCTCAACATCTAGATACCGATAGGATACGACAGGGACGTAGCGGATATGAGTATGTCGTGTGTCGCGCGCCCGAGACCGCTATAAATGAAGACATAGTGTTAACAGAAGTGGACCTGGACAACATTTTGAGGGCCAAAGCCGCCATGTTTTCCGGATATACCTGTCTGCTGGACAAAATCGGCCTGCGGGTCGAAGACCTGGATCGTGTCATCATCGCGGGAGCGTTTGGTAGTTTCATAAATCTCGAGCACGCTATCACTATTGGACTGTTGCCCGACATCCCCAGGAAAAAATTTCGATTTATTGGAAATTCGTCTCTGAAAGGAGCTCGTCTGGCCTGCATCGATAAGAACCTCTTCGAACGAGCCCGAGAGATAGCCCGTTCCATGACTAACGTTGAACTCTCCGAAGACCCACGGTACATGGATAATTTCATGGCGGCTCTCTTTTTTCCGCATACCCGAGCAGAGCTGTTCCCATCGGTGCGGCTGGCCATGTATGGCAAGCTCTAGAGGCAGGCCCCACGGATTTCTTGACATAGCGACTTTGCGGGTGATAGCATAACCGCACTTTTCGTGGCCTGCGTATTAATAGGCATTGCTGTTGCCGGTCAGGGGGACCGATATGAGAGTCGGAAAGTCTTTGATATGTGTCACTCTCGCTGTGGTTTTGATAGGGGTGTGCGCATACTCGTTTGCAGGCGGCCCCGGCGCGCGTCCTTGCTATCCTGATCGGCCAATTCCCCCGGAAACCGTGGGACCAATATCTATTCCATTCGATCTTCCCGTCTGGCCTACACTCCTGAAAACCGAATTCCACATATTTCCGTGGATAAGCCTGGGCAAGGCATCGGTGTGTATTCCGGGCACTTGCAAGGCCATTGAGTTTCCTGCTCCATGCTTATCATTAAAACCAATTCCTGTCTGGTTTCCCTGGCTTCGGCCCCTGGACGTAGAGTGCAAAGACAGTGAATGCGTGGTCTTGCCTTGCCGGTGATTCTGCCGGCCGTTCATGGAATTAGATTCAACTGAGAAGACCGGGAGGCGGCGCTGAGTTACGACTTGGCCGATTGATCGGCACGCCGTCTTTAGGTTCGCCTGTGCTTGTCCGACGAGCCGAATACAGGTACAATGCATCTGTGCTCATCGGCTAGAAAACATTCTATGTTGGATTATTTCTCTCCTCTCAGGCATATGGAAACAGCGTTGAATCGTTCAGCTATCGCTATCTTGCTCGAAGGCATGTTGCGCTTCCTCGAACAGGATGCGACTGTCCTCCTTGTCGAAGAAAAGCGAATACCCTTTATCGGCAAGGTCCAAGCGCTCTTGGAGAAAGCGCTGTTGCCCGGAGAAGTCCTCTATGTGGGTATCATGGGGGGAACCGGTGTAGGAAAATCTACTCTGATTAATGCCTTGGCGCGCGACGAGATTTCTCCTGCATCGGATAAGAGGCCGTTTACTGATCGCGCAGTGGTTTACCGTCATCGGGAGAGGCTTCGGGGATTGGAAGAAATCTCGAACCTGTTGCGCGAGTCAGACGCTATCCATGATTCTGAAATGATAAGAGACTTTATTCTTTTGGATCTACCTGATTTTGACAGCAAGGATGAGCACAACAGACGGAACACGATCAAGATTTTGTCGGCCCTTGATGGGGTAGTATGGGTGACAAGTCCCGAGAAATATGGCGATGCAATCTTTTATGAATTTATCCAGCAGACCGCTTTCGATCAAAAGAATTTCAGCTTTGTCCTCAATAAGTCGGATGAATTGATCGATAATGAGTCGGCGGATCCATACTGGAATCTCAAGAAAATCCTCGGTGATTTAACCCTGCGCCTTAAACAGGAAGCAAATGTGCAGGAGCCGAGGATTTTCACGGTTTCGGCGGCTCGGGAATATGAACGGCGAAACGGGATCCCTCTACTGGACGCGGAATTCACCCGGTTCAGGAACTTCTTGATCTCGGAGAGAGATGCCAAGGAAATAGCTCTTGCCAAGACCGCGAATCTTCAAGAAGAAACCCGACGCGTGCTTGATGAAATACGACGATCTGTTCGCCCGGACGAAAAGATCAGACTTCTTAAGGAGATTCGAGATATTCGCCTGGAAGCATCACCAGAGACGGCGCATAGCGTCAAATATATGCCCAACGTGAAACATGGGTTGTTCGAATACATATCTCCTATTCTGCTGAACGCGGACGCATCGATAGCTCCGGTAAGATTTGCTATGAGACTGCTCAAATTCCGACGCTCAAGAGATCAAAAAGATTTGTATCGGGACATGGAAAGGGCCTTTGAATCGGTTGCCGATACCGTGGCAAGGGACAGGCGCGTGGGTCTCGAAAAAATGGCTGCGAGCGTGAGTTCTGAGCTACTGCTGGCATTTCCGGAAGGGGCTACCGTGATTGGCGTCCAGTCGGCTGAAGAACTGATTTCCAGCGCCAAGGAGACAGCCTACCAACTGTTTTCGCAGTCCCTTCAGAGGATCACACAATCATTGAAGGGGGCATTTTCCGTTTGGACACGGCTTTGGCAAAAAACCGTGCTGGCTCTGCCCGCGGCGCTCTTGATCATGAAGCTCCTCAGCCCGGATTCTATCGAGGCGTGGCTTGACTATCCGAGTCTCGCGGGTGGCTTGAAAATCTTTCTGGGCTTCCTGACTTCGCTGTTCGGCTCTGAAGGTTTGATCGGTCTCGCGGTGCTCATAATTTTCGAAGTTTTGGTAATATGGCGCCTTGCCGCGAGTAGGTTGCGGAAGATTGAGAGAATGGCGCAAGGACTGTCCGATTCCGCTATCAACTATCTCGAAGCAGCATTGGATTCGGTTTTTCTTAGGATTCAGGAAGACAAGACCATCTCGATGAAACGCGTTGAGGACGGGATTGAGAAACTCAAGGCCCTTGACGCCGCTCTCCCCTGAAAAAGAACCGGGGCCGGCGACCACTACAAGACAAACCTGGATTTAGGTGAGAAACGTGGGCGAAGGAAACTTTTATATAGAAACTTACGGTTGCCAGATGAATGAGCACGATTCCGAAAAAATGGCGGCCCTCCTGGAGGACTTCGGTCTGAGAGGAGTTTCGTCCGCGGACTCTGCCGATGTCGTGGTTATCAACACCTGCTCCATCAGGGAGAAAGCGGAGCACAAGGTCTACAGCGTTCTGGGCAAACTCAAGTCACTGAAGAAAAAGAACCCGAACATGATTACCGTGGTAGCAGGATGTGTGGCTCAACAGGAAGGGGACAAGCTTCTCAATAGGGTCGCCCACCTGGATCTGGTCCTGGGTACGCACTCTATAGCTCAACTCCCGAAGCTGGTGGCCAAGATAAGAGAGACAAGGAAAAGATTCGATCGCGTTGACTTTTCGACGGATGTGGAGTCCCTGCACATGCCCGCTCCGTGCAAGGGCAAAAGTAAGGTCTGTTCGTACGTGACTATAATGCAAGGATGCTCGAATTTTTGCACTTATTGCGTCGTTCCTTTTACACGGGGGCCTGAACAGAGCCGGTTACAAACCGAAGTAGTCGATGAAGTGCGGCATCTCGTACAACATGGGATCAAAGAAATCACCTTATTGGGTCAGAATGTGAACGCGTACGGCAAAGATCTGGCCAACGGGAGTTCGTTTACCAGCCTACTCATCGAACTGGACCGGCTCCCTGGCTTATCGAGGGTTCGGTTCACTACCTCTCATCCGCGCGATTTCCGTGACGATATGGCTGGAGCAATGGCCGATCTGGAATCGGTTTGCCAGCACATTCACCTGCCACTTCAGAGCGGGTCGGATCGAATCTTGAGCGCCATGAATCGGAGATACAAATTCGCCGAGTATCTGAATAAGATTCACATGTTAAGGGAACGCGTGCCGGGCGTGGCGATCACGACCGATATTATCGTCGGCTTTCCCGGTGAGACCGAGTCGGATTTCCGAGACACCCGGAAGGTGCTTGAAGAAGTCCGCTTCGACCAGATCTTCTCATTCAAGTTTTCACCACGGCCGGGGACCGCAGCCGGCAAGTTGCCCGATCAGATTCCGGAAAACGTTAAGGCCGACCGCTTGGCCGCAATTCATGCAATCCAAGATGTGATAACCCAAAACTATCATAAAGAAGCGGAAGGCACTGTCGAGGAAGTGCTGGTGGAGGGAACCAGGGACGGGACCGGCCAGTTCTTTGGTCGAACCAGGACCAACAAGATAGTGAATCTCGCACCCTCGGCGGGCATTCAAGAAGGAGACCTGATAAACGTCAGGATAATCCGAGGTCTCAAACATTCGCTGGTGGGAGAAAAAGCTTTCTAGCGAGCACCAAAATTATAACCGTTGCAGAAAGTCATGGCCTCTCACGACCGTCACCCCGGCGAAGGCCGGGGTCCAGTCGCGCGCTTTACCTCAAAAGACCGGACTCCTGTTTCCGCCTGAATGCCGTGATCTGCTAAGATGAATTGGACGTTATTCTTGACGTAGCTGTAATAACCGAAATTTCAGCAACTGTCATAAACCGCACAGTAACCGACACGCATGTACACTGCCGGCAATCGGTTCCCCGCGACACTTGTCATAGCATCTAAAGTTGGCTTTGGTCGGCGTATAAACCTGAGGGGCCGGAGCCGGTTGTTGATACGGGGGATATAAGAAGAAATCACCGCCCCCTGGCTGGTCGGGCTCGGTGACCGATGGCGGCGGACCGAATGACTGAGCCAGTCTCAGCGGCACTGTTTGTTTTGCAGCGCTGAACTCGGTTTCACCTCGGTGAATGCTGCTGAATAACTCGAACACGGCCCCGTCGGGCCCTCGCTGGTCGGCGGCTTGGAAACTCTCTTGCGCGCCCATTGTAACGGCTGATGCGGGATCAACCGAAGAAGCAGCTATAAACAGCGAAAACCCTGCTAAAACCAGTATCAAACTATAACATCCTTTGATCATCATCGTAAGCCCCCCAATGAGCTTTTGTTCCGCGCTTTGCAGACAGACTGTGCGCGGCGTCATCCGTTTGAACAACTTAGATGCGTTTTGGGGATTGAGGATTCAGGAATTGCGCGTACGGCGGTAAGGGCATCATGCCATCCGGCCTTAGGCGAAGAAAAAGCGCGAGAGAACTCATCGTGATCCGAGTGGAAGGTCCATTACGGCGCGGATGATTTTGTCCGCGTGATCAATAAAGGCGGTCCCTTTTTGCAAACTATTGACGAGGACCGCGAAGACAAAGACCTTTCCGTCAGGGGAAGTACCGTAACCCACCAGCGAATTGACCCCGCGCAAGTTTCCGGTCTTTGCCCTAATACGTCTTCTGGCCTTCTGGTCCGTGAATTTCTCTTTCATGGTCCCATCGACGCCCGCGACGCTCAGAGATGCCATAAATTCCGGACTGCAAGAAAAGTCGTTGGCTGCGCCAAGCAGGACTTTCACAAGACCGGAAGCGCTTACGCGATTGCTTCGGGACAGTCCGCTCGCCTCTGCTAATGAGAACTTCGAGTCATCTGTTCCCGTAGCCAGGAGAAAATTACGGATTACCGCCAAGCCTTTTTCCCGTGTGCCTGGAGGGCCGTACACCTCGGCCCCCATGGCCATGCAAATCTGTTCGGCCATGAAGTTGTTGCTGAATTTGTTTAACCAATAGATGGTCGAGGCCAGGGGGCGTGAATTGAACTGGAAATAGCACACTGCCGATGCCGGGACTGTTCCGGGAATCACCTTTCCCGTGACCTTGATCCCTTCGCGCAGCAGGAACTCCTTAAAAACGTCTCCCGTGTATAAGCTCGGCGTATGCACGTTCACATACCGGCCCTTGACCGTGGCTTGCGTACCGATCACCCCGTCAACTCGGATTATTTCTCGCCCGTCGGGCTTGATTTCTTTAGAAATCTCGATGTCCGCCGGTCGGCTTCCCTTAATCGTATTCACCTCAGCCTTGATCACCGCGTACTCGGAAACGGGGTCGATGATGACACGCGCGGGTTGATCAGGCCGAGACGCAGGCAGCACCACGATTTTAAGAGAGTTGAAGTTCAAAGAAAGCGCACTGTAAGGAGCGTGATATGACCTATTCCCGAGCTTTTCATTTTCATCGAGAGGTTTGCTTGGCACAAAATAAGAATCATCCACCACTATGTTTCCGCGAACTTCCTTTAGGCCCTTTTCCCTTAGAGAGCGGGTTAGCGCGAAAAGCTCTTCGCTGACCAAGTAAGGGTCGCCATAGCCTTTCAGGAACAGATTGCCAACCGACCCGCCTCGAATATTGTCTGCCCATGCCTCTGTGAGAAAAGTGTAATCCGGATTGAGTGCTCGGAGGGCCGCGGCTGTCGTTACCACCTTCAGGGTGGAAGCCGGGACAAGAGGTAAATCCGGGTCTTTTTCCATGAGAACGCGGCCGGAATCGCGATCAACAACTTGTATGGAAATAGCAGAATTCGGCGGCAGTTCCCGCGTGATGATATTTTCGAGTTCAGCGTTGAAGGGTGGAGGTCCGGAAGCAAACGACAGGACATGACCGAAAATCGCCGGTACCAAGAAGAACAGGACGTGCAGGACCAACGTTCGGCCGCGTGACACCGGCAGGTGCCTGTGCAGCATGAATCGAGGGGGGGTGCTTTTCACTAATAGCCTGCAGATCATGAGATTCGACTCCAATAAATTGGCATGATGCTCTGAAATAATTTGGTTATTTACCTAATGCACTATCAGCATGGGGCCGGACCGGGGGGCACCGGCTGCGCGCTCATTACAGCGCTTGTATATTGATTTGTAAGGGTTATCGGATTCCCTGGTGAGTGTCAAGTCGGTGAGAAAATTGGTCGGACAAGCGCGGACCTGGACGAAAAGCCGGCCTGATTCACAACAGCATAATAACCACTAACATTAATATGTTATGGCATGTTGGTTCCTAGTTTCTAGAAAATCTTTTTAAGTAATGGAAAAATAATTTCATTTTTTCCTTGACAAAAAATTCCACCTCCTATTAATGCAATATCCAACATTTCGAGCTGGGAGGAAGGGTATGTTGAGAAGAATACCTACTACGCCATTGGTTTATCTTGTCATTTTATCGATAACCCTCTTTGTGGCCGCCTCTTGGGCCGCTGGTCCTGAAGAATCAATGGAGATCCTGCTCAAACCCAGTCCCACGAGCGGTTCTCCGGTACCGGCGGCTAACAGGGCAAGGCCACATCAAGCCACCCGAACAAGGCATGCAGTGGATTACGGCCCGAGCGCGGTCTACATGTATCCTCTGCCGCCCATCATGAAGGTCAAACCGGAACTATGTGGTGTGTTCCCGGTAACAGCCGGCTGCATACTACCCTCGCCCGTAATGGGTCAATGGGAAGTAAGCGCTCAGGCCTTCTTCGCCCACGTCCGAGGCACGATGCAATGGCCCCGCAATTCGTGGTGGATGACCGGATTTGGATGGGGCAATAACGTCGGTTTCACCGACAACTTGCAGCTTCCCGCGCACCAGACCGTTGGGGACTTCTCGATCAGCTACCAGTTCCGGCCAAACTGGTCGTTTCGCTACTCGATACTCTCCGCGGAGCTTAACGGAGGCGGTTGGCCGCAGGACCAATTTTGGTTCGGCTGGCAGCTGTTCTCCTTCGGGCAATCGCTCCAAAGCAAATGGACTCACTATTATAGCCGGCTGAGTCTTGTATACGATGCAATCCACAATTGCAAGGCCAAGGTGAGCGTATTTGCCGGTTGGGTCCACACAGACGACAAAGTGACGCTGAATTGCTCCACGTGCGGTTTCCTAGCTTCGCCGACGTTTAGCAAGAACGGTGATTCAATGATGGTGGGACTTGAGCTTCAGCGGTGCGTGCGGACGTTCGCCAACGGCGGCACATTCTCCACGGATTGCAAGGGAGCTGCGATCTTCATCGATGACGTCGAGGGGTGGGACGCTGAGGCCGCCGGCCGTTACTCTGTGCCCCTCAATTGCGGACGTTGGGGCTATGTAAAAGGTGGTTACCGCTTGATTGATATAAAGAAATCACAATCGGAATTCATCTTCAACCACGCACTGGAGGGTGGATTCGTGGAATTTGGTCTTATATTCTGATCTTGGGATTGCCGTGGGCCGGTAGATGAACGGGAGAGCTCACAACAACTCCGGGCCTCCTCAGGATGAAAATGCTCCAACACTCCGGAGTTTACTCCTTACGCAAGGAGACTGATCTCTCAACGATTACCGGCCATTAATTTTGGTGAGCCCGGCCGAATGACGGCGTCTCCCAGCTCGACTCTCACGGTCGGGCTTCTTTTCTTTGGCCGGGCCGTCAAAGCAGCATCCGACCGGCCGTTTCAAAATCACTATTCATCAGCCATCTTCGAGACAACAAGCTCCTTGCCCTTGATGAGCCGCTCTACGACTTTCTCACGGTCAAGTGTTTCCAACATCTCGAAAAGGCCCGGTCCGACAGACGTGCCCGATACCGCAGTACGGGCCGCGTTTATTATCAGGCCCGCCTTGACATCTTTCTCTTCCGCGAAAGAGCGAAAGACAGCCTCAGCGGCTGACGCTGAGAATTCTGGAATGGTCTGCAATCGTGCCGCCAATTCCGGCAGAAAGTCGGCCAGCCTCTGATCCTTCAGGTTCTTTTTCACTGCATCCGGATCAAAATCGTAATCATCCGCAAAATAGCAACGACCTCTGGTCGAAAAATCCTTCAAGGTGAAGAATCGCGCACGAATCAATTCCACTGTTCTTGCAAACCAATCACGCTTCTCATGGTTGAAAGATTCAGTCCACAATCCGGATTCCTTGAGCTCTTGCTCGACCAGAGGGAGTAGGTCTGCGAGAGGCATAGTGCGAATGTAGGTCGAGTTAAAGTGTATGGCTTTGGGATCGGTCCAATTCTTGGGGTCGCCCGGAACATAGTTGAAGATGGAATTAGCCCGATTTATGCGTGAAAGGTCAAAAGCCTCTATGAGTTCCTGGCGGGTAAAAAATTCCCGGCCGTCCGCGGGTGACCAACCCAGTAGAGCCAGGAAATTACAGAGGGCCCACGGAAGAAAACCCATACGTCTGTAGTAAGCGACAGTGGCAACTTCACCGTGAGCCCTTTTGGAGAGTTTTGCCTTTTTAATGTCCAGCGTCAAAGGCATGTGAGCGAACAGAGGCAGTTCAACTCCCAAAGCCCTGTAGATAAGGACCTGTTTCGGAGTATTGGCGAGTCCGTCGGCGCCGCGTATCACATGAGTGACGCGGTCCAAAGAGTCGTCGACCGCGTTGCTTAGTATGTATAGAGGGCGGCCATCGGATCGCACAATTACGAAGTCTTCAATGTCAACAGCTCTTTTTTCTACGCGACCATAAACCGCATCTTCAAAAGACACTGCTACCGTGGGGTCGCGGGGTACCCGGAATCGGACCACGTGGGGCATTCCGCGGCTCAGATTTTCCTGCACTTGCTCGGGGGACAGTTCGCGGCAGCGGCCGTCGTACATAAACGCGATTCGACTGGCCTCAGCCGCCTGTCGCTGTTGGTCCAATTCCTCCCGCGTGCAGAAACAACGGTACGCATGGCCTCGAGTGAGCAGTTCATCGGCCGCTTCCACGTGCTTAGGAAGATTGTTGGTTTGATAAAAGGGGCCCTCGTCCCAGTCCAACCCGAGCCAAGTCAAGCCATCGAGTATTTCCTGGACAGAACCTTCTGTGGAGCGCTCCACATCCGTGTCCTCAATCCGTAGGATAAACACTCCATGGTTCTTCCTTGCCCAGAGCCAATTATATAGGGCCGTACGCGCTCCCCCAAGGTGCAAGTAGCCTGTGGGTGACGGAGCGAATCGTACCCTGACCTGTTTTTGCATGTCGGTTCTTTCTGAGTTCATCTATCTGTAGGGTCCAAAACTACCACAGTCGCTGCTGAGGAAGACTTGAATGCATTACGGTCGTCCAAGGTACCCACAATATCGCCGCAATGCATGGGCACGGCAACTTTCGGAGCTATTTTCTTCAC
>Ga0335071_10002263_pt1 | contig 20678 bp, 15 predicted proteins | sample Lox_Sample_15_FD_206724 | JGI IMG/M metagenome (GOLD analysis project Ga0335071, IMG submission 206724) | Soil microbial communities from Loxahatchee National Wildlife Refuge, Florida, United States - Lox_Sample_1.5 | ecosystem: Environmental > Terrestrial > Soil > Wetlands | place: USA...
ACGCAGGTTGAGATAGCCGCTCATTCGCGCTCCTGGGAAGCCGCTGGAGCTTCTTCTGCCGGAGCGGCTTCAGCTGGCTTGGGCGCCGGCGCTAGGCTCTGGCCCAGCCGCGCTTTCTTATCCACGAAGGCTTTGATCACGTCGCGCACCAGGGCTGCGGTGTAGTAACTCTTTTCGCCGCCTTCGTATAGACCGGCAACCACAATTTCGGGATGTTCCGGCGGCGTAAAACCAACAAACCATGCATTGTCTTTGGGCGCGTGGCCGCCTTTGCGGAGAAACTCGTTCGAAGCAAGCTGCGCAGTGCCCGTTTTGCCGCACACGGTAATACCGGGAAGACGCGCACGGCCGCCGGTTCCGCCCGCCTCGTTGACCACACCGCACATGCCGGAGACGACCTTGGCAACGTTCTCAGGATTCAGGGGATAAGTGTGCGGCGGGTCGGGTTTAGCGGTTTTGACCAAGTGCGGTTTGTACCAGATGCCGCCCATGGCGATTCCGCCGATGGCACGCGCTAACTGTAGCGGAGTCACGGTGGTAGCGCCCTGCCCGATGGCTACCGAGATGGTTTCCCCCGCGTACCATTTCTGGCGGAAATTGCGGATTTTCCACTCTGAGGACGGAACCACGCCGGACGCTTCGTTGGGCAAGTCGATACCGGTCGGCTCTCCGTAGCCGGCCTCATGGGCGAACTTGGCGATCTGATCGATGCCGAGTTTATTGCCGACGTTGTAGAAATAAACGTCGCAGGATTGGACGATGCCCTTATGGAGAGAAACGACGCCATCCCGTTGATGGCATTTGTAAAAATGCCCGTAGAAGGTCGCTCCCCCGGGACACGTGATGGTGTACTGATCGTCGATGGTTCCGGTTTCGAGGCCCGCGATGGCGATGAGTGGCTTGAATGTCGAGCCCGGCGCGAACTGGGCTTGAATGGCGCGATTTAGCAGCGGGTGATCGGGATTGTCCAGCAACTGCTTCCAGTCGGAAGTCTTGATGCGCACGGAAAACTTGTTCGGATCGAAGGTGGGGCGGTTAGCCATGGCCAGCACCTCGCCGTTCCGCGGATCGAGCGCGACGATCGCGCCCTTACGTCCTTCGAGCACCAGTTCGGCGACGGCCTGGACGTCCAGATCGATAGTGGTTTGCAGGTTTTTGCCAGGGATCGCCTCCTTAATGCCCAGCACCTGCCGCTCACGGCCGCGGTTATCGACCACGACTTCGCGCTGGCCGTCCACGCCCATGAGGCTATCGTTATACTGCTTCTCCAGACCGAACTTGCCGATTACCGCTCCGGTTTCGTACTTGGCAAACTCCGGCTGATCGAGTTCCGATTCGCTGATCTCACCGGTGTAGCCCATAACATGCGCCGCGAACCCATTTTGCGGGTACATGCGCCGTTGCGCGTGAATTAACTCGAGTTCCGGGAAAAAGTCGGCATCTTTATGGGATTCGACGAAGGCAATATCGGCCGGCGTGAGTTCCTGCTTAATGATGATGGGCTCGTACTTGGGGCGCGAACGGTAGCGTTTGAGCTGTAGTATCAAATCGTCATAATCAAGCCGCAAGCCGTCGGCGATGGGCCGCAGGTGCTCGGTCTTCATGCTCTCGCGCGAGAGAATGACGCTCCAGGACATGTGGTTGTCCACGATGACGCGGCCGTCGCGGTCGAGGATTTTGCCGCGCGGCGCGATGATGGGCAGCGACTTGATGCGGTTGCGTTCGGCGAGCTCATTATAAATCTCGGGATTTCGCACCTGGAGATCCCAGAAACCAGAGATCAGAAATAAAAAGATGGCGACGGTTGAGTACTGGAAGACCGCAATTCGCACAGCGGCGAACTTCGGGTCATCCCGCAGTACTGGTTTGGACGGCGCCTGATGCTGAGTTTCCGGCTCGATCGGAAGGAGCTTCACGGCAGGTTCTAGAACTCCACCTTCTATTTACCAGTCTATCTGAAAAGTGCCGCGAGAAGGCAGTATCTTTCGCAAACATATTTACAGAGAGTCCGGCCTGCCCACGGGCCACCTTATTAACGCGGCTTCGGAGCCGACGGCGAGGTCCTTTATGAGAAAAGTGCGGAAAATCGGGTTGGTTCTCGCGTTGTCGGTGCGGGCGGGTCTTCCCTGGGGAGCGGAGGGGCATCGCGTGATCGCGCGGATCGCAGCCCAACATTTGTCGCCGCGGGCGAAAGCCCGGGTGGCGGCTCTGCTGGCGGCAGATCCCCAGGCGGGACCGTTCCTGAATGCGGGTTCCGGCGGCGACGCGCTGGCCTCGGCCATGGCCGCGGTGGCGCCGTGGGCCGATACGATTAAGGGCACAAAGCTAGGCGCCGGTACCGACAACTGGCACTTTCTGGACCTGGCTTCAGCGGACGGCGCGGCGCAGATCGGCCAGCACTGCGCGAATAGCGATTGCGTCACCGCGCAGTTGAGTATTATGACTGCGAATCTCAAGGCCGGCAGCAGTTTGCCGAACGGGCCGAACACGTATTCGCCGGCCGACGAGCTCAAGTTCATCATTCATTTCATGGGCGACCTGCATCAGCCGCTGCACTGCGCGACCAATGCCGATGCCGGCGGCAACTGCCTGGCGACGCGCGGCTTCGGCGAACACGAGCTGCATGCGACATGGGATACGGGCCTGATCAACCAGACGATGAAGGATTCCAAGGGCCATGCGATCGACGAGGCGGGCTTCGCCGCTTCGATCGACAGCGAGTTCGCGTCGCAATTCGCCGGCTCGACGAATATCACGGATTTCGGGCAAATGGCGGTGGAATCGCATGACATTGCCTTCCAGGCGGCCTACGGCCCGATGCTGGCGCGCGGCATCTTGCCGGGCGTGGAGCCGCGAGGCTATCTCAACGTGGAGGTCAGCCGCTGCGCGAGCGAGGCGCCGGATTTTTACAATATGAATCCGCCGGTCGATCTGACGGTTCTGTATAACTCTGCGACGCTGGACGCAGTCCGGTGGCAACTGGCGAAAGCGGGATACAGGCTGGCAGTGGTGCTGAATCATGCGCTCGAGTGAAACGGGACGAGGAACACGAACCGACTGTTGTGACTGCCCGAGCTGGTGCGGCAGCTTACGCTTCAAATCCGGCCAAAATTCCTTCAGCACATTAGAAGCTGCATCAAAGCCCAATTGCAATACGTATCGACTCACATTATGTCCGGCGGTGCGGCCATCCGGGTAGTATGCGTTCGAGATAGCCAAGGAGCTGTCGCCCCAACCACCTCGGAATAGTTGAATTGACTTCTCGCTGAATCGCCGCGGGCGATGAAGAGCCGGCGGCCGCGTAACCTAGTCTCGACCATCGGGTGCCCTCGTGACGGCGAAAATAGCGCGGGTCCTGGTGCAGTAGCGTCGGGAAAATACCCTCAGTCATCGTGTTCTCAATGGCGAAATCAGCGTAGGTTATGAGATATCGCTTTGCGTACCCTTCGACCCCTTGCCCGAAGGAAGGATTTCCATTGGTTGCTTATCCGATCCCCGCAAGAACAGCAGTCTGGAAGAAGATCGCGCGGTCTGTCGCATCTCCCCAGGCGATAGCAAGCTTGCCGCCAGGAGTCAGTGTCGATAACTCCGCTGAGTCATCGGTTTTCCTGTGATTTGTAAAGATCCAAAGAATGCGCTTGTCCTCGGTTTCCGGTGGGGTGTTTTCTTGCGCGGCGATTTTCAGAGCAGCCGCTGTCAGTAGTGCGAAACTGCACAATGAAAAACGAATCATGCTCACTCCGCCCTCTTGAGTCGTTGGATGCCGGTGTTTGTGTTCGGTTGCTTTGTCGCGAGAGGAATCCGGCGTGATGGTCGCATCCAAAATCATGCACCGGTGGTGAAGCTAGTCGCATCAAAAACCGGTATGAAAGCTGCCGTCGTTCCCGCTGTGAGTAGTGCGTGGCAGGTGCAGGAAGTTCCGCAACCTCAGCCCGGGCCCAATCAAGTACTTGTGAAAATGCACGCCAGCGGCATCTGCTACACCGATGTGCATCTGACGCTCGGACACTTTCCCGGTGCATTTCCGCGGATCTTAGGTCATGAACCAGTGGGTGAGATCGTTGCGGTGGCTTCCGACGTCACCACGCGGAGGGTGGGCGATAGGGTTGGTACGGCGTGGATCCAGTCCACGTGTGGACGTTGCGAGTGGTGCTTGCGCGGCCGCAGAATGTTCTGTCCATATATGAAGGGCACTGGCGTCGATGTACAGGGCGGTCATGCGGAGTACATGCTGATGAATGCGGACGCCACCTATCTGATTCCCGATAAGGTTTCCTACGAACAAGCAGCGCCGATCTTCTGCGCGGGTTACACCGTCTACAGCGGACTTCGCTGGGCTGACCCCAAACCGCATGAGCGCGTAGCTGTCCTTGGAATCGGCGGCCTTGGTCACCTGGCAGTGCAATATGCGAAGGCTGCGGGCTTCGATACGATTGCCGTTTCGCACTCTCCGGATAAAGACAAGTTGATCCGCGACCTTGGCTCGGATGAGATTGTTCGCGATGGAAAGAGCCTTGCCGCGGCGGGAGGCGCCGATGTGATCCTCAGCACTTCCAATTCGACCAAGTCCATGGTGGATAGCATTCAGGGGCTGCGGCCGGATGGACGGCTCGTCGCGATGGGCGCGGATGTGGAGCCGCTTGCGATTTCGCTGATGGACCTCATTATGAAGCGCATTCGGGTGATTGGAAGTCAACAGAACGGCCCCGAATTTCTTTACGAAGCGCTCGATTTCGTAGCGCAAGGCAAAGTGAAAACGATCGTCGAGACCTACCCATTGGCCGAGGCGGCGAAGGCCTACGAGCGCGTTGCGGAGGGCAAGGCCCGGTTCCGCGCCGTCCTCACCATGTGATTTGCCGAAAGCGCGCGGCTCTGGCGGGTGTGTGCAGTAGACTTGGCAGATGGTCTGTCAGATTGCGCCTGTGTTCTTCACTGTAGACATTCCCGCGACGGTTGCTTACTACAAAGGCAAGCTTGGTTTCGAATGTCTGGGGACGTGGCAGGATCCCCCGGTGTATGCCATTGTGGCGCGCGACCAGCACGCGATTCACTTCCGCTGCGCTGCGTCGCCCACAGCCAACCCGGACAAATACCAGGAAGAACTGCTGGACGCCTACCTGTTCGTCGAAGACGCCGACGCACTCCATGCCGAGTATGCGGCCCGCGGCGTGGAATTCGTTCGGGGGCTTGCCAACATGCCATGGAACTCGCGCGAGTTCGTGGTGAAGGATTGCGATGGCCGTCTGCTGGCTTTCGGAGCGGACATCTAGTCCTCTTCGATCGTCTTGGAATATCGATTAACCTGAATCTGAGACCGGAAAATGGGCGACGAGACGCGCTGCGTGATTGCGGGAGCAGGACCCGGCGGCGCCATGCTGGCTCTGCTGCTTGCGCGGCAGAGCGTGCCGGTGACGTTGCTCGAGATGCACAAGGATTTTGACCGCGAGTTTCGCGGCGACACAGTTCATCCTTCTACTCTCGAGATCCTGGATCAACTCGGGCTGGCCGAGAAGGTGCACGAGATCCCGCATGCCAAGATCTACGGACCCAGCTTCGTCACCACCAAAGGGCTCTTTCAGCCTTTCGACCTGCGGCGGCTCAAAACAAAGTTCCCTTACATATTAATGATTCCGCAATCGAAGCTGCTGGAGCTACTCACAGCGGAGGCGGCCCGATACCCGGCGTTTGAGTTGAAGATGGGGGCCAACGTCTATGACCTCATCCGCGAGAATGGCGCCGTTCGCGGCGTGCGGTATCAGACGAGCGAGACGCAGGCGGAGGCGCGGGCGCTACTCACAGTGGGCGCCGACGGAAGACACTCGCGCGTGCGGCACCTGGCTGGATTCGAGCCGGTGAAGACCTCGCCGCCGATGGACGTGCTGTGGTTCAAGCTGCCCAAGATCGGCGCGGATATGGACACGGGGAGCGGTCTGCTGGGTAGCATACGGGCGGGTCGCATCCTGGTGGTGCTCGATCGCTTCGATCACTGGCAAGCGGGTTTTGTGTTTCCCAAGGGTCAGTACCAGCAGGTAAAGGCGACCGGTGTGGACGCGATGCGCCGGGCCATCGTGGAGTTGGAACCGCGGTTCGCCGAGCACGCGGAGACCCTGCGGGATTGGCAGCAGTTTACGCTGCTCTCCGTGGAATCGAGCCGCTGCCAGCGGTGGCACCAGCCGGGCCTGCTGCTGATCGGTGACGCGGCGCACGTGATGTCGCCGGTGGGCGGCGTGGGCATCAACTACGCGGTGCAGGACGCCGTCGTGGCGGCGAACATTCTGTCCAAGCCGCTGCTCGCAGGGCGCCTGGAAGAAAAGCATCTGGCCGAGGTGCAGAGGCGGCGCGAATTTCCGACCAAGTTTATTCAGGGATTCCAGGCGATGATGCAGAAACGCATCCTGGCGCCGGCGCTAGCCTCGACACAAACCAATCTTGAAGTGCCTGCCTTTGTCCGCTGGCTGGTGCGGATTCCCGTTCTGAGGGCCGTGCCTCCGCGGCTGATCGGGTTTGGGATCCAGCGAGTGCGGGTGGAAGGTTAGCGACTGCAGACACGACCGCACCGGCCGACACATCGCCATCCAGTGTGACAGCGTTCGAAATTCGAAACTCCGGAATGCCAACCGGGCTAGTCTGAAGATGCTATTGACTAGCTCCCCGGGCTGAAACATAATTCCGCCAAACACATCGCGACGGGCCTGTTTGGGTGAGGCTGTCGCAAGCTACGGTTTGGGGTATTCAGAGGCTAAATATTGAAAAAGGGAGGGACTATGAGGGCAAAAGTTCTCTCGCGGGGTGTGGCGGCAGCATGCGGTTTTGCTTTAGTGGCCTTAACGGCGGGAATTGTCACAGCACAGGAATATCGAGGCCGGGTGCAAGGAATTGTGACAGATCCGAGCCATGCAGCCGTTGCGAATGCACATTTGGTGCTGAAAAACGTGAACACGGGAGTGGAAGTAGCCCGGGAGTCCGATTCGGCAGGACACTACTTGTTCGACTTTGTGAATCCGGGGACGTATAGCGTCACGATTGAGACGTCCGGATTCCAGAAGTTCGTGCAGGAAAATGTGACAGTCCTGACGGGCGGCGATGTGACAGTGAACGCGATTCTGGTGGTCGGGGCTGTGAACCAAACCGTGAATGTGACAGAAGAAGTGGTGCAGGTGCAGTTCAACACGTCGACCATGACGACCACGGTGCAAGGGGCCATGCTGGAGAACCTGCCGGTGCTGGCGCGAAATCCTTTCACGCTGGCGATGCTGAATCCAGCAGTGGTCAATCAGTACTGGGACATCGCGCACCGCAATCCTTTCTACATGTGGTCGAACGGAGGGATGGACATTGGCGGCCCAACCGGAGGAAAGAACGAGCAATTGCTGGACGGCACGCCGCTGAACATTTCCGCGCGCGGTTCTTACAACCTGCCGATGGACGCAGTCTCGGAAGTGGCGGTGCAGCAGAACGCAATGGACTCGGAAATGGGCTTCTCGGCCGGCGGCACGCTGAACCTCTCGCAGAAATCGGGGACGAACGAGATTCATGGCACGGCTTACTATTTTGGCCGGAACCCGGCACTGGACTCTCTGGCGAACCGCATCACCCGGGACCCCGGCATCGTCCGGAACAACATTTGGGGCGCCAGCGGCGGCAACCCCATCATCAAGAACAAACTATTCAACTTCTTCGCCTATGAGCAATGGCGGGTAACGCAGCCCTCGAGCAAAGAAGAGACCTTGCCGACGGATGCGGAAAAGAACGGCGACTTTTCCCAGCAACTGACGCCACAGGGCGCGTTGCAGCCGATCTACGACCCCCTGACGACCGTCTTCGATCCCAACACGAACACGGCGACGCGGCAGCCGTTCGCCGGCAACATCATCCCACAGAGCCGTATGGACCCCACCGCGGTTAAGCTCATGTCCTATCTGTGGTCACCAAACAACCCGGGGGATGACCTTTCCGGCAAGTACAATTTCAAAAAAGCGTATCCGTGGTGGGAGAAGTATTGGAACATTTCCGACCGCGGAGACTACAACATCAGCGACAAATGGCGCCTCTTTGCGCGTTTCAGCAAGTTCCAGACGCGTTTAGACAACCCGAACTGGGGCGGGACGATCGCGGTTCCCTCCGACAACGGCGGCATCATGGATTCGCTCAACGCCGCCATGGACGTTTTGTGGACGCCGAATCCCCGCACGACAGTAGATATCCGGTTCGGCTCGACCTACGTGGAAGACGATTATGCTTCCGGGTGGGCTCAGGTGAACGAAAGCGTTTGGGCGGGATTGTTCCCCAACAGCAATTGGTATCAGGGCGTACTGCAAAAGTCGCAGGGCATCTATTTCCCCAATTTCAATTTCAACCAGAATGGCACCAACTTCGCCTACACCGGCATTGGCGGCTGGTGGCTGGTGCATGGACGCTCGCAGAACCCGACCATCAATGTCACGCACGATATGGGAAAGCACCATACCAAGTTCGGCTGGCAGCTGCGCTATTCCTACGACCAGGACAACGCCAACTCGGGACCTGGGTCCCTTTCGTTCGATTCGATCGATACCGGCAGTTCGTTCCTGGGCTACAATCCCACGCAATCAGGGAACATGTACGCGTCGGGACTGTTGGGCGTGCTGGACGACGTGAATAACGGCCGGGGCGGATATGCCAATATTGCCCCGAACCTGGACATGCGCCAGCAGCAATGGGCGTTCTATGGCCAGGATGACGTCAAGCTGACGCGCAACATCACGCTGAACCTCGGCTTGCGGTGGGAGCGCGAAACGGCTCCCGCGGAGCAGCAGCGCATGTTGGTCAAGACGCTGGACCTGACCAACCCGATTCCGGAACTTCAAAACATCGTGCTGCCACCGCAAGTGACCGCCATTGCAACCGCCGCGCCAAAGTTTGATGGCGCGATGATTTTTACGAGCAACAAAGACCCACGCATGTACGACGCGCCCTGGACGACCTTCCTGCCACGGGCGGGAATTGCGATCCGCATCAACGACAGGACCGCGTTCCGGGCCGGCTACGCGCGGTACGCGATTCCGTGGGTCACGATTCACCCGGAAACCGGAGGGTTGCCGACGAACGGTTTTTCGCAATCCACCAATGTGCTGGGACCGCTGGATGGTCTGCCTCGCGCATACGCCAGCAATCCATTCCCGAGCGGCGGAAACTACGTTAACCCAGTGGTTCTGCCCGTCGGCAGCAGCCTGGGCCGGTACCAGGACCTGGGGAACAGTATCAGCTTCTGGGACGGCAACCGGCTAAAAACGCCGCTCAACGATCGCTTCAACTTCACGATTCAGCGACAGGCCCCGTATCGGGTCTTCACGGAAGCGACGTTCTTTACGATGTTCTCGCACAACACGCAAGATCCGAGCATGTGGGGTGGCCACTACGACTACAACCTGAACCAGGTGGATCCCAATCTGATCTACCAGTACCAAGGCCTCACCAGCCAGACGGTACCAAATCCTTTCTATGGGCTGCCTGCCAACATCATGCCGGGAACGCTGCGCACAGAGCCGACGGTCACGGTAGCGCAGTTGTTGCGGCCTTATCCGCAATACGGAGATCTCAACCTGTACGGCTGGCCGGGGGCAAGAGACCATTACTATGCGCTGCAGATGCAGGCACAGCGCCCAATGGCCAATGGCCTGAACTTCCTGGTGGCATACAACTACAACCAGGAGTTCCACACGCAGTTCTTCAACGACATCGACACGTATGCCAACAAGCTGACGATGATGGATCGCGGGAATTCCCGCCATAATCTCCGCGTGGCCGGCACGTACGAGCTTCCGTTTGGCAAGGGACGCCAGTTTCTCAGCAGTATTCCGACGGCGGTCGACTATGTCATCGGCGGGTGGGCCACCAGCCACATCTGGATGTGGCGCAGCGGCTGCCTGCTGGGCTTCTGCGACGGCGGCAGCGGATTCGGCGCTGCGGAAGTAACCGGAGATCCGCGGCAGAACGTTCCCTCGGGCTACTATTTCAACCCGGCCGTGTTCCAGGTGCTGCCGGCGTACACGCCGCGCACAAATCCCTGGTACTACGATGGCCTGCGCGGACCCAACTTCTGGCAGCTCGATTCCACTCTGGTGAAGTACTTCAAGGTCACCGAGCGGGTGAAGTTTGAGCTGCGCATGGAGTTCTACAACCTGCCCAATGTGTTCATGCCCAGCAACCCGGATATCGGCATTGCCAGCGGCACCATGGGGAAGAGCACCTGGGTGGCTGGCGGCAACTACGGCCGCGAAATTCAGTACACGGGCCGCATACACTTCTGACGGAAACGCCGGCCGTCTGTGCCGGTTGTTGGGCCGTTACCCAGCGTGCGCCAGTTACTCTCCTGGCTGGCGTGCGCTGGGATCTCAGCGACTGCATATCAGCCCCGAATGCCGGAGGCGCACACGCGCCGCCGCCCTTGTGATAGATTCGCGCTCATGCGGATTCCACTCGTCTTCTGTTTGGTAGCATCGCTGGCGGCTGGCGCGAGTTTGCCGACCGGCGCTCCGGAGCAGGCCGGCTTCTCCCGCGATCGCCTGAACCGGATCAACACCGTGATGCAGGAGCACATCACCGCAGGGCGGCTGAATGGCGCTTCCGGCTTGATTGCACGGAACGGTAAAGTCATTTTTCGGGAGACTTGGGGTACGTACAAGGCCGACACGATCGTGCGTATGTACTCGATGACCAAAGCCATCACGGGCGTTGCCGCCATGATTCTTTACGAGGAGGGCAAGTTTTCGCTCACCGATCCGGTATCGAAATATCTTCCAGAGTTCGAGAGAATGAGGGTGGCTCAAGAGTCGTTTGACTCCTCCGGCAAACGGACGTACTACACCGTCCCGGCGGAGCACCCCATCACGGTGCGCGACCTGTTCCGGCACACCAGCGGCCTCGACTACGCGGGACCGAAAGATGAAAACGGCGAGCCTGCATATAAGAAGCTGGGTGTGGAGGGCGGAAACGGATGGGTGTCGTTCGATCTGGCGGAGGCGGTGAGACGGATAGCCACGGCGCCCTTAAACCACCAGCCGGGCACGACGTTTCACTACGGCCTTTCGATCGACGTGCTGGGGCGTCTGGTGGAAGTACTCTCCGGTAAACCGCTCGATCAATTTTTCGAAGAGCGGATTTTCCGTCCCCTGGGCATGAAAGACACGGCGTTCTTCGTGCCGGAAGAAAAATGGAACCGCCTGGCGACGCTGTATGCGCCGAAAAAAGGAGGCGGCGTAGAACCCTATGTAGGCGGCGCGCAGGACAACTATAAGAAGAAGCCGACGCTGCTATTGGGCGGAGCGGGCACGGTGTCGACCCTCGACGACTATGCGCGATTCGTCAGCATGTTGCTCAACGATGGCGAGCTGGATGGGGTTCGCATTCTGGGCCGCAAATCGGTCGAGCTGATGCGGAGCGATCACCTGGGTACGCTCGCGCGCTTTGGCGGCGTGCCAGCAGAAGGCTACGGTTTCGGCCTGACGTTTGCGGTGAATTTGGGGCCCGGCAAGTCAGGCAACGTCGGCTCCGAGGGCGAATACAATTGGGGCGGCGCAGCGGGAACCGGTTTCTGGATTGATCCGAAAGAACACATGATCGGCGTCTTCCTGGTCAATGTGCTGCCAAGCAACGAGGTAGTGGCCAACGGCCAGTTCAAGCGGATGGCGTACGAAGCGCTGGTGGATTGAAGGCGGCCCGCCTTCAGAAGCCGGTTGCGCACGACGGCACGAGACAGTATCGTAGGACTGGAATTTCCACCATGTTGAATACATTCAGAGTTGCCATATTGGCCGGAATGGTATTGCCAGGCCTGTTTGCACAACAGACGCACAAACCTTGCCCGCCGGAGGGATTCAGCGGCGGATTCACGTACGGTTGTCCGCAGAAGCAGTTTGCCAACCCGTCGGACATTTCGGGGCTGATGGCAGCGCTGCCGGATCGGCCGTTCGCAAAGCCACAGAGCCTTCGCCATGTACTCGTACTGTGCCGGGCGGCCGGCTGGGTGCACACTTCGATACCGCTGGCGGCGAAGATGGTGGAGTACCTCGGCGACAAGACAGGCGCGTGGATGACCGACATCACATACGATTCCGCCGCCATCACACCGGAGAATCTCAAGCATTACGATGCGATTTTTCTCGACAGCACTACCGCCGAGTTTCTGGATGATCCCAAAGACAAAGCGGTGACCGAGTTGCGCAGGCAGGCGCTGCTGAGTTTCGTGAAGGGCGGCAAGGGCCTGGCCGGCATTCATGCCGCGACGGATACGTACCATACGAGCGGCCGCAGCGAATCCGCGCCGGTGACGGGCACATGGCCGGAATTCAACGAAATGATGGGCGGGTTTTTCAAGTTTCACTGGAGCTATCCGACTTTGATTCCGGTGAAGATTGACGATCCGCACAGCCCGCTGACCTCCATGTTTCCCGCGGGCGGGTATGAGATTGTCGACGAGACCTACACGTTCGCGCAGGATTCATTCAGCCGCAAGCGTGTGCACGTGCTGACCAGCATCAACTACAAAAAGATGAGCGCGGAAGACAAGGCCAAGGAGCCCGCCGCCACGCGGCGCACCGATGGCGACTACGCACTGAGTTATATCCAACACGTCGGCGACGGCCGCGTATTCTACGAAGCGCACGGCCACGATGAGAAGATTTACTATTTGCGGCCTTTTGTGGCTCACATGCTCGCGGGAATCCAGTACGCAATCGGCGATCTGAAAGCCGACGACAGCCCGAGCGAAAAATAGAGGCCGCGCGCCTAGTTGGCAACCACGCCGATGGTTCGCAGCCACGTCTCGACTAACTGGGGCCATCGCGTGATCGGCAACTTCGTGGGACGCAGCCCAAAGCCATGCCCACCCTGCGCATATAAGTGCATCTCGACAGGAACTCCGGCGTTCTTCAGCGCAATGTAGTAGACGAGCGACTGGTTGACATTGTCCACGTGGTCATCCTCAGCCTGTAGCAGGAATGTCGGCGGCGTCCGTCGGGTGACGGGGACATCCGGATTCAACGTAAACCCCGTGCGTGAACTCCAGAGATGGCCGGGATAAAGCGCCACAGCGAAATCCGGCCGACAGCTTTGTTCGTCGGCGGCGTCTTGAGCCGGATACGAACGTTTGTCGAAGTGCGTGCTGATGTCGGCTACTAAGTGTCCGCCCGCGGAGAATCCCAACACACCGACCTTGTGCGGATCGATGTGGTACTCCGCGGCGTGAAGACGGACGAGCCCCATCGTCCTTTGCGCATCTTCGAGCGCCATCGGGGCTTTGGGCTTCACCTGGCAGTTGCATCCCTCTTCGTGATGCGGCCCCGTGTTCGGAACGCGGTACTTCAACAGCACACAGGTGATGCCCCTGGACGTCAGCCAGTCACAGACCTCCGTGCCTTCCAGATCAATGGCCAGAATCTGGTAGCCTCCGCCGGGAAAAACCACCATCGCCGCGCCGGTATTCTTTTCCCTCGGCGAATAGACGGTCATGGTGGGCCGGGAGACATTGCGAATGGCTCCATCCTCGATCATTTCGGTGTTTGGCGGCGGACCGAACTGCGCATCCGGCACCGCCCCCTGCCATATCGGCACTTGGGTGTGTCCCGAAGAAGGCTGCCAGGCCGACGTCTGCGCCCGCATCAGGCCCGACGCAAATACAACAGAGAGGATCAAGATCAAAGCCTGCCCGATATTCTCCACAGAGGCAGGATACAGCAGGATGACCGCGCTACGGCAGAGGAACGCGGAAAAGATTCGCGTGCATGGAAGGTTTGACGTAGGCGTAAGTCGAAGGACTGGTTCCGGGCACGATGTTATCGTGCTCCACGATCTTGACTCCGGGTATGTTGGCCCATTCCGCCGGTTGTTGGACTGCTGCGGGCGGCAATGGTGGTACAGTCTTCCCCGGAGGGATGGGAACCGCTATCGTTCTTCCAACCGGATGGTCGTGGGAGGCCAGCGCGACCTGCACGTAAAAATACCGGCCGTCCGGGGACCAGGTGGCCACACACAAACCGTAGCAGATTTTTTGCGGCGGACCGCCATCGAGCGGAACAGCGAGAGTCGGGGGGTTGGTCAGGTTTGGCTCTCCCGGTACGACAGCGTCGACAATCATGAAGCGGCGATCTGGAGAGACATCATGAAGGCCGAGGACCGGGCCGGGAAGAATCCTCCGCATACCGGTTCCGTCGCGTTTCACCGTGGCGAGGTAATACGCTTTTCCGTCCGTCAAACGGAAGAGTACATCGTTGTTGGGGCCGAAATGCGGGTCGGTTTCGCCTCCCGCCGTTATACGGCGCGGGGGACTGCTGTGGTCCAAAGGCGCGATCCAGAGTTGCGACGGTTGACCCGCCGGCCGGCTCCAAAAAACCACTTCCTTTTCGTCGCGCGAAATGTCATATCCAAGCATCGAGACTCCAGGCACGACAACCTCACTTTTGCCGGACGCGAGGTCGGCGCGCCAAAGCTCGGCAGGCGATTTCGGGGAATCGCGCCGCAACAGATAGTAGAGACGCTTTCCGTCCGAAGAGAACATCGGGGGAGTTGCTTCGGCGTAACCCTGACTGGAGAGGGCGCGGTCACCGTGAGCATCGTGAACCCAGACGGTGTTTTGCTGCGTGAATATTGAAGTAATGAGAGAGCGGCCGTCAGGCGCCATGGCGATGCCATCTTCCTCGGTGGGGCCGAACGTGAACTGTTCGGGTTGGCCGTCGGGAAAACGCTGCCGCCACAAATGGCGCTGCCCGGCCGCCTGAACTCCGAAGTACATCCAGTTGCCATCCGGCGACCAGGCCGCTGAGGTACAAGCGCCGGCTGGTCCCACTTGTCTTCCGAGCGAGTCACCCGCGAAAGGCACTAATCGACAATGCCATTCGGGGTCCATTTCCACCAACAGAACCCACTTCCTGTCCGGCGAAGGGTAGGAATAGTGCGCCATGCCGCGGTCCTGGGCCGGGAAGTAGATTTCGCGAAGGTTGGAACGGTCGGGTTTAGCGGTCACGATTCCCATATGAACGCCGGTCTTGACTTGCGAGAACAACAACTGACCGTCGTTCAGCCAGCTCAGCCCGGCCGCATTAGGAAGAAGCAGTTCCGAATCCCCGCCCAGCGAAGAGACGGTGTAGGTCGCATAGAGGTTATTCCCAAACGCGCTATACGCGATCCGGGTTTCGTCCAGGGTAAATGCAATGTTGTATTTCAAAGCTGGATCGTGGGTTATTTGTACCGGTTCGCCGTCGGGAAGCAGTTTCAGCCAGATTTGATCCGGAGTGTTGAACGAACTGTCGCTTCGGAAGAACGCGAGCATTCGTCCATCGGGCGAGAGGACAGGTCCAACGGCAGAGTCGGTGAAGCTGGTGAGTTGCGTGTAAGAGAGCGGGCTAATGGCGGCCGCACTTTGCCGTGGGATCGGCTGATGAGAGCGCCAATACCAAAATCCTCCCGCGGCAAGGGCGAGCAGCAATAAGACTGCGGGGGCGGCCAAGACTGGCCGCAACAGGGAGCGGACTCGCGAAGGCGGAGACGCTAACCGGTCAGCGAGCGCCACGAGTTCGCGAGCCACTTCGGCCGCGGATTGCGGGCGCTTAGCGGGGTCCTTTCGCAGCAGTTTAGCTACAACCGAGTCCAGATCAGGCGGGATACCGGCGCGCGCACTGGACGGCGGAGGCACAGCCAACTGCGAATTGCTGGCCAGCATCTGTCCCAACGACGCGCCGGGAAACGGAAGTCTTCCGGCGGCCATTTCATAGATCACTAATCCGAGCGAGAACAGGTCGCCCAAACCGTCCGGGGGATGGCCCTCCGCCTGCTCCGGCGACATGTATGCTGGCGTGCCCATCACCGAGCCTGTCTCGGTGATGCCGGGATCCGGGTGGGGCTGCGCTTCCGCAGTCGTCTTGGCCAGCCCGAAATCCAGTACCTTCACACCGTGGCGGGTGACCATGACGTTGGAGGGTTTCAGATCACGGTGCACGATTCCTAATGCGTGCGCCTCCGCCAGGGCGCCGGCAATCTGCGCACCGTAACGTGCCGCCGTCTCGGGGGCCAGCGGGCCTTTGGCGATTTCCTCAGCCAGCGTGGAACCTTGGATGAATTCCATCACCAGGTAATTGGGGCCGACATCGTAGAGCGTGCAAACGTGGGGATGGTTCAGCGTGGAGATCGCCCGAGCTTCCAATTGAGACCGTTCGCTATAGCGCTCCGACGCAGTTTTGACGGCAACCACGCGACCCAATCGCGTATCGATGGCACGGTAAACCGTGCCCATGCCGCCCGAGCCAATCCGGGCTTCGATTTTATAAGGGCCAAGCTGCGCGCCACTGCTGAGGACGGTTTGCGTGGGATCGGCGAAAAAGCCATCCGGCGGTTGGTCAAGAATCTGGCCGCCCGATTCCACTTCCAGCATTCGCTCTACGCGAGAGCGGATTTCCGGGTCGGCACGTTCAAGCAGCGCCGCGCGCTCACTCGGCTGACGCTTCTGGGCCGCGTAATAAAGGTCCTCGATCTGGCGCCAGCGATCGGGTGTCATTCTCCGTATCTCTAATGATCCACTACATGTTACGCTAACGGAACTCATTGCGGCGGCGGGCGGCTAAGCCTGAAAGCGACGGCCGAGGTGGCGAACGTCTCACCGATACCCTGGAATTACCACCAAAAATATTCTCCTCGATGATCCTAGTTTTTTCGCACGGATTGCGCTTTTCTGAGTGCACGCGGATTCGACCCGCGGCAGAAAGAGGAAACTCATGAAAGCAATTTCGCGAGCAATTACCATGACTCTCGGCGCGGGGATACTGGTCACGATGTGTGTCTCCACGGCCAGCGCCGGCTGCGGAGATTTGTCCGGCCTGGAAGGTCCCTTTGAATTCGCGCGGCCGGCTGTGGAAACCCGTTCGCTAGTGCCCGCGGCGGAAGCCGACAGCGGGTCCGAACACAGTTCGGGGGCATCCCTGGTTGGAATGTGGAACGTGCAATTCGTGTCCAAGGGCAACACCGCACACAATCCGTCGATCCCGGATGGCGCGATCATCGACTTTGGATACAACCAGATACACAGTGACGGAACAGAGATTCTCAATTCCGGCGGGCATGCTCCGGCGACCGAGAATTTCTGTTTAGGCGTCTGGGGGCAGACCGGATTCCTGACCTACGAGGTGAATCATTTTCCGTTGAGCTATAACGCGACGACGGGAGCGTTGGCCAACCTGATCAATCTCCGCGAACAGATCACACTATCTCCGAGCGGTGACTCCTATGCGGGAACATTCACCATCGACGTCTACGACAACAAGGCAAACCACCTCGACCACCTGGCGGGAACCATCGCCGCCTCGCGGGTCACGGTGGACACGACCGTGACGGCAGCGCCGTAGTTCTTATTGCGGAGGAGATGAACGGGTGCGCGCCGTTTCGACGGAGATGACGCGCACCTGGCAAACGTGGGTCAGAAATAGCCGTAAGCAAGCCAGCCGCCGTCCACGTAAAGCGATTGGCCGGTAATGAAGCTGGCCTGGCGACTGAGCAGGAATGACACGGCATCCGCGACGTCGCCGGGCTGAGCCAGGCGTCCCAACGGAATGCGAGCCTTGATCTGAGCCTCGCTGAGATTGCCTGCCGCAATGTTGCGCTGCGTCATCTCGGTGGCGACATACGCAGGGCCGACAGCGTTCACGCGAATGCGCTTCTCCGCCCACTCAATGGCCAGCACTTTGGTCAGCATGGCGACGCCGGCCTTGGCCGCGCAGTACGCAGCGCGGCGCGGAAAGGCAGCCTCCGCGTTGGTGCTGGTGATGAACACGATTGAGCCGCCCTCGGACCACATCCGCTTGGCGCACGCCTGTGCTATATAGAACGCGCCATTGAGCTGGACATCCACCATGCGGGCCCAGTCCGCGGGCGCGAGCGAGATGGAATCGTGAGGACGGCTGATGCCCGCGCAGTTCACGAGCCCGTCGAGACGTCCGAATTGATCGATGGCGGCGCGCGCCGCATCCTCGCAAGTTTCGGGATTGGCGATATCGCACGGCACAAAGACGGCATGGCCTCCGGCGGCGACGATTTCCGCGGCCTTTGCCTTGGCGGGTTCCGCATTCAGATCGGCGATCACAATCTTCGCGCCCGCGCAGGCCAGTCGCGCGCTGGTTTCGGCGCCGATACCGCTGGCGCCGCCGGTGACCAGAATGACGCGATCTTGCGTCGGGAAAATTTGTTCCGTTTGCATGCTGTTCGATCCGAACCCTATCTTATTGCAGGCTGCCCTTCCCGGCATGACCAACTCGGGCCTGCAAGGTGTATCCTTCGTAGTTCATATGACAAGCACAACATCGAAGCACAGGCCGATCGCTTGGTTGCTGGCCGCATCGCCGATTCTCTGCTTTGTGACATGGACACTAGCTGGGCGGCCGTTCGGCCTGCTGGCGGCTGCGTCCCCGGCGGCCACGCACGGACCGTACACCACCCATTTTTCGCGCGCGGAGAATCCTCTTTCAGAGGGCGGCCAATGGCTGAACGGCAAGGCCGACGGCCTGGATTGGACCGACGTGCGGACGACGCCCGGCTTCGTATTTGGGACCGAAATCGGCGGAAACCGGCCGGAGCCTCAAAAGTACGACGACTCGACGGCGCTGCTAAAGGGCACTTGGGGGCCGGATCAGACCGCACAAGCGACAGTCCATTCCGTGAATCCAAACCTGGACGGCAAGATTCTGGAGGAAGTGGAGTTGCGCCTGCGGAGCTCGATGTCTGCGCACAGTTGCACGGGCTACGAGGTGATGTTCCGCTGTACCAAAATCCCGCAGGCCTATTGCAACATCGCCCGGTGGGAAGGGCCGCTTGGAAAGTTCACCATGCTGAAAGAGACGCACGGCTCGCAGTACGGTGTCAAAGATGGCGACGTGGTGAAGGCCACGATGATCGGCAAAACCCTCACGGTCTACATCAACGGCGTGCAGATGATACAGCTCAGCGACGGCAAATTTCCCAACGGTAATCCAGGCATTGGCTACTACCTCGAGGGAGGCACCGGCATGATCGGTGACTTCGGATTTTCCAGTTTCATGGCGACCGACAGACCGGCGAACTAGGATTGCTGATCTTTAGAACCTGGCCTTTGCGCTCCCTCATTCAGCGCCGCCTGCCGGCATCCATGGCTCTCGCGCTGGTTCTGAGTTGCGGTCCGGTCTTCGGCCAATACGACAAGGTCGCCGCGTTGGGCTCGGATTCCTCGCTCACTCCCATCGGCGGTCCCGCGTCTTCGCCGTCGATTTCTACCCAACCTTACAATTTGCCGGATCTCCGGCCGACCGGCAAACTAAACGACTACCTTCCAAAATGGTTGCAGTTCGGCCTGGATGAACGATTGCGCGCCGAGGGCTACGGCGGCAACGGGTTCAAGCCGAACAATAACGCCTCCTACCTGCTCAACCGGTTTCGCTTCGGCACGATCGTGCAGCCGGTGAGCTGGTTCAAGGTGGTGGCGCAAGTGCAGGATGCCCGCTCGTTTCTGCAATCCCCTCCGCTCGGGCCGCCGAACAACGTGCGGTGGGACCTCAAATTGGCATACGCCCAGTTTGGCGATTCAGAGAAACAGCCCGTCACACTCGCGGTGGGCCGGCAATTGATCGATTACAACAACACCATCATCGCCAACTCGGAATGGCGCAATCAGGCGCGCTCCTTCGATGCTGTAGTAACGAACTTTCACGTGGACCACTTCCGCGCGGCGGTCTTCGCCGCCTCGGTGGTTGACCCGTTGCCGGATGGCATTTCGCATCACCAGGAAGGGAACAATATCTACGGAGCTTACGGGTGGATAACGCGGGTGCTGCCGAATTCCTCGATCGAACCGTTCGTGCTCTGGCGCGTTGCGCCAACTGTTGCGGTGGAGGATAGCAAGTTCAAGACCGGGCGAATGGACGAGAAGGCAGGCGGATTTCGCATCCGTGGAATGGGTCTGCGGAATTTCGACTATCGCTACGAAGCCCTCCTGGAGCGCGGGTCGGCAGGCTCGAATGGCATCCAGGCGTGGGGCACCACCGCCGGAGCCGGCTACACAGTTTCCGGAGCCGTTTGGAAGCCGCGCTTCTTCGGCGGCTACGATTACGCCTCCGGTGACAGGAAGCCCGGCGACGGTACACACGGCACTTTCGACACGATGTATCCGACGGCGCATGACCGCTTCGGCATTGCGGACCAGTTCGGCTGGCAGAACATCGTGGCCTGGCGCGGCGGTGCCACCGTCAATCCGCGCCGGCGCTGGTCGGTGACCGGTCAGTATCTCGATTTGTTGCTGGCCAGCGCCAAGGATGCCGCATACAACAGTTCAGGAGGAGTGTTCTTTCGCGATCCTTCCGGCAAATCCGGTACGCACCTCGGTCAGGAATTGGACGCCTACGCCTGGTATGAAATCAACCGCGAGGTGCACATCGGAGCCGGCGTTGGCCACATCTTCCCGGGCGAGTTCATCAACAAGGCAGGCAAGGGCGCGGCATACACGTATCCCTATTTTTTGATTGAGATGTTCGACGGCAAGCGCGTTCACTAGTAAGACGTCCCGGCGATTCCGAACCGACGCGAACGAAGGCGAGGCGTGCCTCGCCCCTACAAGAGCCCCGATGTAGTGGCCGGGCATGCCCGGCCTGACACGTACAAAATTGCCAGGGATGATCACCATTTTCCGAGCG
>Ga0335071_10002264_pt1 | contig 20677 bp, 15 predicted proteins | sample Lox_Sample_15_FD_206724 | JGI IMG/M metagenome (GOLD analysis project Ga0335071, IMG submission 206724) | Soil microbial communities from Loxahatchee National Wildlife Refuge, Florida, United States - Lox_Sample_1.5 | ecosystem: Environmental > Terrestrial > Soil > Wetlands | place: USA...
TGGCGGCGGCGGCGCGCGCTCGCTATTCGTTGGGGGTCGACCCGGAGACCATCTGGACCAACGACGGGTTCGTCGTCCGGCTCCCCGACTCGCCCGCCCCACCCGATGTGAGCTTCCTCTTTCCCGGGCCAGAAGAGGTGGAGGCCCTGGTCGCGGCCCAGCTCGGGGCCACCCCGCTCTTCGCGGGCAAGTTTCGCGAGGCGGCCGGCCGGGCGCTGCTCTTGCCCCGGCGCCGCCCGGGCGGCCGGACCCCGCTCTGGCAGCGGCGCAAGCGAGCGGGCGATCTCCTGGCGGTGGCCTCGCGCTTCCCCGAGTTTCCCATCGTGCTCGAGTCCTACCGGGAGTGCCTGCGGGACGTGTTCGACCTCCCCGCCTTGACCGAGGTCCTGGCCGACATCCGCCAGGGCGACCTGCGCACCCCGACCGTGGATACCCGTGTCCCGTCCCCCTTCGCCGCCTCGATCCTCTTCGGATTCGTGGCCGCCTTCATGTACGACGGCGACGCCCCGCTGGCCGAGCGGCGAGCCCAGGCGCTGGCCATCGACCAGGCGCAGCTGCGCGACCTCCTCGGCGAGGCCGAGCTGCGGGAACTGCTCGACCCGGCGGCGCTCGACGACCTCGAGGCCCGGCTGCAGCACCTCGTCCCCGAGCTGCGGGCCCGCGGCCCAGACGCCCTCGCCGATCTCTTGCTCCGGCTGGGCGACCTCTCCGCCGAGGAGATCCGCTCCCGCACCGCCCTGCCTCAGGCCACGGGCGCCCTGGAGCGGCTCGTCGCCGAGGGTCGGGCGGTGGCGGTGGAGGTGGCCGGGGAACGGCGCTACCTGGCCGTGGAGGACGCCGCCCGCTACCGCGACGGCCTCGGGGTGCGATTGCCACCGGAGGTGCCGGAGGTGTTTCTCGGGCCGGTGGAGGAGGCCCTGGCCGGCCTCTTGGCCCGGTTCGCCCGGCGGCGGGCACCCTTCACGACTGGTGTGGTGGCGGCCCGGTTCGGGATCTCGCCGGGGGCGGCCGAGGCCGGGCTGGAGAGCTTGCTCCGGCGCGGGCGCATCCTGGAGGGCGCCTTCCGGCCGGGAGGGCTCGAGCGGGAGTGGTGCGACCCGGAGGTGCTGAGGATCCTGCGGCGCCGCTCTCTGGCCCGCCTGCGCGAGGAGGTCGAGCCGGTCGAGCCGGCCGTCTACGCCCGGGCGCTCCTCTCCTGGAACGGCATTCCCCGGCGGCGGGGCGGACCGGAGGCGGTGCTCGAGGCGGTGGAGAAGCTCCAGGGCGCACCCCTCCCCGCCTCGCTGCTCGAGACCGAGGTCTTGCCGGCGCGGGTGGAGGGTTACCTCCCCGGCGACCTGGACGCGCTGGCGGCGAGCGGCGAGGTGCTCTGGGTCGGGCTGGAGCCGCTCGGGGCACGCGACGGACGGGTGGCGGTGTTCCTGGCCGATGCGCTCCCGCGACTGTGCCGGCCTCAACCCGGGGCACGGCCCGATGGCGAGCGACAGGAGCGCATCCTCGCTCACCTCAGGGCACGGGGCGCGTCCTTCTTCCCGGAAATCCACGCCGCCGCCGGCGGCGGCTTCGCCCCGGAGACGGTGGAGGCGCTCTGGGCGCTGGCCTGGCGCGGCCTGGTCACCAACGACACGTTCCAGGCCCTGCGCGCCTTCACTGCGCCGCCGGAGCGCCGCGAGCGCGCCCGCGCCGCCCGACCACCCCGGCCCGGGGGCTACCGCTCCCGCCTCGCCGCCCCGCCCACCGCCGGCGGTCGCTGGACGCTGGTCGAGGCACGCCGCGGCGGGGAGGTCGAGACCGCCACCGCCCTGAGCCTCGCCACGGCCCACCAGCTCTTGGCGCGCTACGGCCTCGTCACCCGCGGTGCGGCACTCGCCGAGGGGCTCCCCGGAGGATTCGCCGCCGTGTACGACGTGCTTCGCCACCTCGAGGAAGCCGGGCGGATCCGTCGCGGCTACTTCGTGGCCGGGGTGGGGGCGATGCAGTTCGCGCTCCCCGCCGCCCTCGAGGCCATCCGCGCCAACCGGGAGCCGCCCGAGCCGCCGGTGGCGGTGATCCTCTCGGCCGCCGACCCCGCCAATCCCTGGGGCGCGGCGCTGGAGTGGCCCACTCTGCCGGAGGGCGGCCCTCGCCCCACGCGGGCGGTGGGCGGGCGGGTGGTGCTGGTCGACGGCGCGCCGGCACTGTTCGTGCCCCCCGGCCACGGACTGGAGCAGCTCCTCTCCTGGTTGCCCGAGCAGGAGCCGGAGCGGTCCCGGGCCGCCGCGGCCATGGCCCAGGCGGTGCTGGAGCTGGCCCGCCAGACCCGGGCGCCGTTCGAGGGGGTGCGGGTCGACGAGATCGACGGAGGCCCCGCCACGGCCCACCCGCTGGCGAGCGCGCTGGAACGATCCGGCTTCGTCGGATCCGGTGGCGGGTTGCTGCTGCCGCGCCGCCCCTCCGCTCCTTGGGCCGCCCCTTGATCCGGCCCACCGCACAGCCAACGGGTACCATGGGCCAGACCTGCCCGGAGGCCCCCGATACGAACCGTTGGCGCGTTCATCCTCGCCACCTGCCTGTCATCGCTGCTCGCCCTGCACCGCGGCGCCGCCGCGGAAGGTGCCTGCCCGGCCGGCTCGCAGCCGCAGAGCACCAAGGCGAGCTGCGTCGCCCCTCCGGCCTCCCAAAGTGCTGGGAGTTCACCGGCGCGCAGTTCGCGGATCCGGCCGTCGCCAGGAGCGTCTGCCCCGGCGGGACCGTGTCCAGCACGGCCCGCAAGGTCGGACGCTGCCTCAAGAACTCGGGAAGGCCATTCGAGAAGGTGATGTTCTTCGCCGAGGGAGACGCCGCCAACTTGAAGAAGGCCTGCGAAGCCCGGGGCAATGGCGTCTGGCTGGGGAGGTGAGTGTTCCCCCGCCGGGCGAAATGCCCCCGGCGTGCCAGCCGCAGCACAAATGGTTGCCGTACGGCCGGCCGGCCAGCATGGAGGCCTCATGTCGACTCACCGAGACACGCTCTGGTTCGCGGCGGCGGCCGAGGCCGGCCCCGCGCTGCGAAGGCATCTCGCCTGGCTGGCCGTGGCCTGGGCGCTCGCCGCCCTCGCCGGCTGCGCCTCGACGGCAAAACCCGGAGCCGCCTCGACAGGGTCCGGGCTGGGAGGCGAGGGGCCGGTGCTCTTCGGGGTAAGGGGGCTCGAGGGCCCGCACCCCCGGATCCTCCTCCCCGAGGACGAGGCCAGGGCCATGGGCATCTCCGGGCCGCAGCCGGCTCCCCCCGACCTTGTCGACCGGCTGGCGGCCTCCTGCGACGAGGCGTCGCAACAAATCGACTGTAAGCGATTCGTGCAGACTTGCCGCTACAAGACCTGCGAGGTGGTCCCGGCGTTCCCCTAGCTAGGCCTAGGGAGGGCCGGAGCTCGAGCGCGAATGGCGCGGGAGCGATGCCCGGAATGCCACTCCCGCCCCGTCGAGCCGGTAGCGGCCGGTGACCGCCGGAACGAACGCCGATGCGCCACGGCGCAAGTCCAGGCGCTCCTCCCCGGCCACGGCGGTGACCACGCCCCCGGTGCATAGCAGGATCTCCGGCCCGATCACCACCGCCTGGAACCCGCTCTCGGGGGGGGAGATCCGGGACAGCTCGAAATGGCGGGCCGGCGTCTCGTAGATAAGCTCGCCCGGTGCGCCGGCACGGGGCGCCACGAGCGGAACGGTTTCCTCCGTGAAGCGCAGTACCCGGAGGAGCTCGGGGACGTCCACGTGCTTGGGGGTCAGCCCGCCCCGAAGCACGTTGTCGGAGCTGGCCATGATCTCCACACCGACGCCGTGCAGATACGCGTGCAAGCTGCCGGCGGCGAGATAGAGCGCCTGTCCGGGGGAAAGGTGCAGGAGTCGGAGGAGGAGAGCGATCACCACGCCCGGGTCGCCCGGGTAACGGACGGCTAGCTCGCCCGTGAGGGCGAAGGCGTCGGCGAACGGGCCGGGCCGGGCCCGCGCCGCGGCCCGGGCCGCAGCCTCGACCACCGGCTGGCGCTCGGATGCCGGCAGGGTGGCGAGGAAGGTGAACGCCGCCCGCAACCCCTCCGCGCCACCCCCGGAAAGGAGTCGCTCGCGGACCGGCGCCAGAGCGGGACCGAGCTCCTCGAGCAGAGCGGCGGCTTCCACTGCGGGCCGGAAACCGCAGAGTGCGTCGAAGGAGGTCAGGGCGCAGAGCAGCTCCGGCTTGGGCAAGGGGTCGCGGTAGCTGCGGTGGGGCGCGTCACGCCCCAGCCCGGCCGCCTCCTCGCGGTCGAACCCCTCCCGCGCCTGGCGAGCATCGGGATGGGCCTGCAGCGACAGCGGCTCGTCCGCGGCCAGCACCTTGAGGAGGAAGGGCAGCTGCGGCCCGTGCTCAGCGAGGGCGCGCGGCCCCAGCTCGGCCGTGGGTGACCGGGCCACCGCCTCGATGAGGGTCAAGGGCACGCCACCCCTGACGATGCGCGACGGGGCGAGGGGGTGCGCCCCCATCCACAGCTCGGCCTGCGGCCCGGGCGAGGGTATCGGCTCTCCCCGCAACTCGGCGATGGCGGTGCGAGAACCCCAGGCGTAAGGCTGTACGGCGTTCTCGAGCAGGTCCACGTGAACCTCGACAGGCCCGGGCGGCCGGGCCGCGGCCGGTGGGGAGGCTAGGAGGGGCGGCTGCCGATTGCAACCTCGCTCACCAGACCACCACTGCCGCACCGGCAAAGGCCAGCCCGGTGGCGAGCGCATGCCAGGCGGTGAAACGCTCCCTCAGGAAGACGGCCGCCAGCACCACGATGAAGAGCGTGCTGGTCTGGTTGAGGATGGCCGCGCTGGCGGTGTCGCCGTAGCGAAAGCCGGCCACCCACAGCGCCAGGGCGAGGTAGTTGCCGAGAAAGGCCGCCGGCAGCGCTACCCGCCAGGCGCGCTGCGGCGCCAGCGCCGCGAAGGCTCCGCGGCTACCCGGGTCGAAGAGCGCCGCGGCCGAAAGCCCGAGGACGCCGCCTACCAGCCGCACGCTGGTCGTCCACAGGACTGGGTAGCGCGGGAGGATGGGCTTCAGGACCACGATGGCCACCGCGGTGGAGGCCATGGCCAGCACCCCCAGGGCGATGCCGCGCCGCAGATCCCGCGCCGGCACGTCGAGCGAGTTCTGTCGCACCCCGGTGAGCAGCACCGCACTCACGACCAGGAGGCCCCCCCCGGCCTCCCGGGCCGAGGGCCGGTCGCCCAGCCAGGCCATCGAGGCCAGCACCACGAACGGGCTGTACAGGCAGTCGACGATGGCCGCGCGCCCGGCCCCGAGCAGCTTCAGCTGGCGGAAGAAGAGGGTGTCGGAGATGGCGATGCCCAGCACGCCGCTCCCCAGCATGAGGAGCAGGTCCCGCACTGGCACCTTGGGGAAGAAGGAGATCCCGGCGAAGGGCAGGGTGAGCGCGAAGAGCAGCAGCGCCACCACGCTCTTCAGGTAGTTGAGGCCGATGGCCTCGTAGTGCTCGCCCGACTGCTTGAAGAGCACGACCGCCGACGCCCAGGCGACAGCCGTCGCCAGGGCGAAGACGTGCCCGACCATGGCGCTCGGGCGCTAGATCCGGTTGAGGAACACCGGCAGGCCCCGCTTGTTCGCGTAGTTCGGGCGGAGCCGCTGGGTGTTGTACATGGTGGCGATGTCCACCCGCCGCGGTCCGAGCTTGGGGTCGGGGATGGGGACCAGATCGTACTTTCCGTCGACCAGCGCCGACATCAGCCCGCTCTGATTCTGGAGCACGGCGTCGAAGGCCATGTTGCCGAAGGTGGAGGCCACGAGCTTGTCGATGAAGTCCGGGTCGCCGGACCGCAGATCATAGGTCAGGTCGGAGACGATCGTCTCCTCCCCGGTCCGCCGCTTGATCTCGTCGGAGAGCGACTCGGCCACGCTGGCCTTCTTGCGGTGGCCGTACGCGTCGGCGTCTCCATACTCCTGGACCTTGTAGCCCTCCCACTCCGCCCCCTCGGAGAGCACCACCAGCGAGTAGGCCGAGGGGTTGCTCCGCTTGTCCCGCACCAGCAGCTCGATCAGGTCCTCGATCCTCGGCTTGTACTCTGGGATGACGCAGCGGATGGAGGTGACGTGGGCGGTGTACAGCGAGGTGAAGCCCGCGTCGCGCCCGAAGACGCGGAAGATGCCGATGCGCTCGTGCGAGCCGACCGTGGTCCGCTGCCGCTCGATGGCGTCCATGGCCCGGGTGATGGCCGTGGAGAAGCCGATGCAGTACTCGGTGTTGCGGACGTCGTTGTCCATCGTCTTGGGAATGGCGATGACCTTCACCCCGAACTGATGCAGCTTGGCGGCGTAGGAGAGCGTGTCGTCGCCCCCGATGGCCAGCAGGTAGTCGAGGTTGAGCGCCTCCAGGTTCTTCAGCACCTGCTTGGAGACGTCATAGGTGGTGGTGACCACCCCGCCCTTGGTGGACTGTGCGACCGGGAAGTCCTTGCCCTCGAGCGCCTTGGGGAGGCGCTGCATCTTGGAGGGATTGGTTCTTGAGGAGTGGAGGAACGTGCCACCGGTCCGGTCGATGGTCCGGGTGTTCTCGCGGTTTAGGGGCAAGATGTAACGGGCCTTGCTCTCCGGATCCTCGAGGTTCAGGTGGGTGAGTCCCTCCCACCCTCGGCGGATGCCGATCACCTGATGGTCGTACTCGGCGCCGCGGTACACGACGCTCTTGATGACCGAGTTGAGCCCGGGAACATCGCCCCCGCCGGTGAGGATGCCGATGAGTTTCTTGGCCATGTGCCTATCCTAGCTCTCCCGGCGAAAAGGGGGCGTCCTCCACGATCGGCGGCGAAACGCCACGGCGGCTGGGCCCGACCCCCGCCATTGGGAAAGCCTTGCCTCGCCGCCTCGGCGACGGGAGCATCCAGCCATGACCGACCACCTCCGTCCCGACACCCTGGCCATCCACGCTGATCGAGGCGTAGAGCCGGCACCCGACGTGGCGCCGCCCATCCACATGGCCACGACCTTCTCCGCGGACAACCCGGAGGGGCTCGTCTATTCGCGGGAGGCACAGCCGACCCGCTCTCGGGCCGAGGCCGTGCTCGGCGCCCTGGAAGGCGGAGTGGCCGTGCTCTACGCCTCGGGCCAGGCCGCGACCTTGGCTGCCCTGATGCATTTCGCGCCCCGACGGGTCGCCCTGGGCGCAGGCGGCTACCACGCAACACGGGCAGCGCTCGACGCGCTGCGGATCGAGGCCATCCCTCTCGAGGCGTCCTTGGCCACGGGCGACCTGGTCTGGCTGGAAACGCCGAGAAACCCCACCGCCGAGGTGCTGGACGTGGAGGAGCACGCAGCGCGGGCCCACCGGGCGGGCGCCGCCCTGGTCGTGGACAGCACCTTCGCTACCCCCGTCCTGCTCCGCCCCCTCGAGCTGGGCGCCGAGCTCACCATGCACTCGGCCAGCAAGTTCCTGTCCGGCCACTCGGACGCGCTCGCGGGCGCGCTCGTGGCCCGCGATCCGGCCGTCGCCGAGCAGCTCCTGCGGGCGCGTACGGTGGCTGGCGGCGTGCCGGGCGCCCTGGAAACCTGGTTGGTGCTGCGGGGCATGCGAACGCTGCCTCTCAGGGTGCGGCGCCAGAGCGAGACGGCTGGACGGCTGGCGGCCTGGCTCGCAGGAAAGGTAGAGCGGGTATGGCACCCTTCCTTGCCCGGTCACCCGGGATACGAGATCGCCCGCCGCCAGATGAGAGGTCCGGGGGCCGTCCTCTCCTTCGAGCTGGCGGGAGAGGAGGCTGCCCGCGCTCTGCCCAAGCGCCTCAGGCTCATCCGTGAGGCCACCTCGCTCGGCGGGGTGGAAACGCTCATCGACTGGCGCCGCCGCCACGATCCATGGGCGCCGCCCGGCCTGCTCCGGCTTTCGGTCGGGCTGGAGGAATTCGAGGATCTGGCCGCCGACCTGGAGCAGGCGCTCCGCGGGTAGGGCGGCAGGCTTCCCCGGCGCCACGGGCATAGCTTCACCACGAGGTCCATGAAGCGCGCCCTAGAGATCTCGGCGCTCGTCGTCGGCAGCCTGGTGGTCGTCCTCGCGGCGATGTTGGTCGCTGCCCAGCCGCTGGCCCGCTGGGAGACGAGGCGGGTGCTCTCGCGCCTCGACGGGATGCGAGCGAGCTTCGAGTCGGTGCAGGTGCGGGTCGCGGACCTGAGCTACGAGATCAGGGGCCTGCACATCGACAAGGTGGACGAGGCGGGGAAGGGGCACCCCTTCCTCGAGGTGCAGCGGGTCCGCGCCGGCGTCTACGGACACGAGCTGCTCGGCGGGCACCTGGTGCTGGCCGTCGACCTTGTGGAACCTCGGGTGACGCTGGTCGAGTCGACCCGCAAGGGCGAGAGGCGCACGCCGGAGAGCGCGGGCGAGACGACCCGACGGATCGAGCGGATGACCCCGCTGCGCATCGACCGGGTCCAGGTCAGGCGGGGCGAGGTCGTCTGGGTGGATGCCCGCGAGCCGGAGAAGCCCGTCCTCCGCCTCTCCGCCGTCGAGGCCACCCTGGAGAACTTCGCCAGCCGACCCTCGCTGGCAAGAAAGCAACCGACCGTGCTGGCCGCCCGAGCCCTCTTGCAGCGCACCGGGCGGGTGGAGGCCTTCGCCACCGCCGATCCCCTGGCCAAGACGCTCACCTTTGCCGGCCAGGGCAGCGTGCGGGGCCTGGCCCTGGCGGACATCGCCACCTTGCTGGAGTCGAAGACCGACCTGAGGGTGACACAGGGGGCCATCGACGTGTTCGCCCGGTTCCAGGCGCAGGACGGCACATTGAACGGCGGCGTCCGGCCGGTGCTGCACGGGGCGAAGGTGAAGGCCGGCAAGCCGGGGGTGGGTCCGGCCCTCAAGGCGCTCATCGGCGATGCCGCCCTCAGCATCTTCAAGGACAAGGACACCGGCACGATCGCGACCACCATCCCCATCGAAGGGACGGTCGAGGGGCCCGAGACGCAGTTCGTCCCCACCGTCCTGGGAATCTTGCGCAACGCCTTCGTCCGCGGCCTCGAGGGAGGTCTCTCCGGACTGCCGCCCCCCAAGGCCCCCAAGCCCGAGGGAATCCTCGAGCAGTCGCGCCGCGCCCTCTCGCCCGACCGCGGGGAGCCACGCTCACAGCCGGCGGAGAGGAAGCGATGAGGCCGCGAGCCGTGGCGGTGGCCGCACTGTTGGCCGCGGGTTGCGCGCTGTTCCAGCGGGAGTCCCGGTCCGGCTCGGAGGGCGGCGCGGCACGGGACCGGGCGGCGCAGCCGGAACGGGGGACGCCGCCGGGCCCGTCGGGGCGGCGCGGGCCGGCAAGGAACGGGGCTCGAATCCCGGCCTCGCCGGAGGCGCTGCTCGGGCGAGACGACGTCAGGAAGATGCAGGAGGCGCTCTCCTCGCGCGGGCTCCTCGGCGCCCATCGGAACGGCGAACTCGATGAGGCGACCCAGGGCGCCTTGAGGCGCTTCCAGACGCAGCAAGGGCTGGCGGCGACGGGCATGCCGGACCGGGAGACGCTGCGGCACCTGGGCGTACCGGTCGAGGAGGCCTACGGCCCGGAACCGGGCGGCAAGGGGTGAGGCGCGAGACGCGGGGCGGCCCCGGGTGGCCGTGCAGGCGCACGCCGAGGTGCACCTCCCCGTGCCCGGCTCATGGCTTCACCTCGGGTGAAGACCAGCGCGACGCGGCCGGCCGATAGCCGACGAACGCGTCGATGAGCGCGTCCGGCTCCCGGGCCACGAGCAGCGCGGTCCGGAGGTGAGGGGGGAGGAAGCCCTGCTCCACCATCCGGTCGGCCATGGCGAGGAGCGGATCCCAGTAGCCACCTATGTTCAGCACCCCCACCGGCTTCTGGTGAATCCCCAGCCCGGCCCAGGTCCAGGCCTCGAACAGCTCCTCCAGCGTGCCGATGCCACCGGGTAGGGCGGCGAAGCCGTCGGACAGCTCGGCCATGAGCGCCTTGCGCTCGTGCATGGTCTCTACCACCCGCAGCTCGGTCATGCCCTTGTGGCCCAACTCGCGGTCCATGAGGGCGCGGGGGATGACCCCGATGGTCTCACCGCCCAGCTCCGATGCACCATCGGCCGCCGCGCCCATGAGCCCGACGTGCCCACCGCCGTTCACCAGTCCGATGCCGCGGCGGGCCAGCGCCCGCCCGAGCTCGCGGGCGACGGCAGCGTGCTCCGGCCGCCGGCCGGCAGAGGAGCCGCAGAACAGGCAGATGCGCATGGGCCTCTCTCCTAACAGCCCGCCCTGACTTGGGCACCCGCCCCGGGCGTCCAGGAGGCGTCGCCATGCCGGGCCCCCCGACCAGGCCTCCGGCTCGGGGCCTTCCTTCCCCCCTGGCGATTGCTCACCCGGGAGCGGCCGCAGGCTTCTCCTTTAGCCCCTGGGTCAGCCAGCCGCGCAGCAACAGGGCGCCGAAGCAGCCGACCAGGCCGATGAGGCTGAGGATGAGCCACATGGCAGCAGGGCTGCCCCAGTAACCGACCTCGCCGGCGGCAAGCCTCGTCCCGATGCCGTCCGGGCACCAGCGCACCAGGAGATGGCCGGAGAACCAGCTCGCCACGCCCTTGGCCAGATACCAGGGCAGGAGCGAGAGGCCGAGGTAGGTACCTTCCTGCCCCTGCGGGGCGATGGCAGCCGTGTACTCGTAGAGCTTGGGCGACCAGATGATCTCGCCGACCGAGAGCACGACCATGCACGCGATGGACATGAGGTAGTGGGCCTGGGCGATGTCGGCGGAGGCCCAGCGGTACGGGATCGCCAGGAAGAGCAGGGATAGGGCCGAGACCATGGCCCCGTAGACCAGCATCGAGAACAGGCGGAATCGGTTCACGAGGGGGATGAAGAGGATGATGCCCACCACGATGAGGATGGGGTTGATGGCCTGGAGCGTCCCCATGGCGGCGTTCTCGCCGATGGTGCGTAGCCAGTACTTGGGCATGAGCAGGTAGAGGTAGGCGAACACCGCCCGGGCCCCGAGGATGAGGGCGATGAGCACGATGAGGCGCCACAGGGCCGCCTCGCGGACCACCGCCACGGCGATGCGCAGCGGGCTCTTGCGTTCCCGGGCCGGCTTCTCCGCGGGCCCGGGCGTCTCGGCCCGGGCGGGCTCGGCGCTCTCGGTCGCGAGCTGCCCCTCGTTGCGGATCATGAGGAAGGTCACCCCGCAGCAGAGCAGCCCTGCGACCGTGCCGAAGGTGAACACATGGGCGTTGGAGACGTGGAGTTGCAGCCGGATGATGTCGATGAGAAAACCGCCCCCCGCCGCCCCGATGTTCATGACCAGGTACCAGAGGCTGAAGCCCGCGCTTCGCGACCGCTCCGTCGTGTACCGCTTGTTGGCGGCCTGGAAGACGGTCTGGATCATGGCGATGAACGGCGCCATGAGCACGAGCAGGACGGTCGCCACCAGCCCGCGATGCGGGATGGACGGGACGAGCCCCACGACGGCCAGGCCGGCGCGGAGGAGGGCCTGGGCTCCCATGGCGACGTAGATGGAGCGGCGGATGCCCAGCCAGTCGGTCACGGTCCCGGAGACGAGTAGGCAGATGCTGACCGCGGTGGTGAACCACATGAAGGAGTGGCCCGCGCCCTGGTCGCTCAGCCCCACGTTCTCGGACAGGAACACCGTCCCGATGTTGATGAGCCCGAAATAGACGGTGCAGTCGATGAAGTTCACCACCTGCACGCCCCAGTATTCGCCGTGCGTCTCCCGCAGGACGCGGAAGTCGCGGAAGTACTGCTGTACCCGGTCTCCGAAGGAGGGGGTGCCGGTCTGCTCGAGGGTGGCGCTCTGGGGCTGGGGCATGCCGCAGGCTAGTCTGCCCGCCGCCGCGCTTCAAGCGCGCCCCGGCCCTCCTGGACGCATCCCCGGGAACGACGCCCTCTGCTAGTCTGCGCCGGGCTTCGACCCTCGAGGAGGACACCGGTGAGCGACCTTTCTGACCTGGAGCCCAGGGCCCTGTGGGGCTATTTCCTGGAGCTCTCTGCGATCCCGCGCGGCTCGAAGAACGAGGCGGCGGCGGCGCGCTGGGCGGCCGAGCAGGGGAGGCGCCTCGAGCTCGCGGTCGAGACGGACTCCGCCGGCAACGTCCTCATCCGCAAGCCGGCTTCCGCCGGCCGCGAGGGCCGGCCGGGCATCGCCCTCCAGGCCCACCTGGACATGGTCTGCGAGAAGAACGAGGGCACGCCCCACGACTTCCAGAAGGACCCGATCCAGGTGGTACGCGACGGCGACCGGCTCCGGGCGCGCGGCACCACCCTCGGGGCCGACAACGGCGTGGGGGTGTGCGCCGCCTTGGCCGCGCTGGCGGCCCGGGACCTGGCCCACCCCGCGCTGGAGGTGCTGCTCACCGTCGACGAGGAGACCGGCCTCACCGGCGCCAACGCCGTCCGGCCCGGCTGGCTACGCTCGCTGCGCCTGCTCAACCTGGACAGCGAGGAGGAGGGCGAGCTGACCATCGGCTGCGCCGGCGGTATCGATACCCTGGCCCGCCGGGAAGTCGCCTTTGCATCGCCCACCCAAGGCCGCAGGGCGCTGCGGGTGAAGGTGCACGGACTCAAGGGCGGCCACTCGGGCATCGACATCGCTGCCGGCCGCGGCAATGCGTTGCGGATCCTGGGGCAGCTCCTCGCCCAGGTGGTCCCGGCCCACGGCCTCGAGCTCGCCAGCGTCCGGGGCGGCAACAAGCGGAACGCCATCCCACGCGAGGCGGTGGCGGTGGTCCACGTCGATCCCGCCCGCGAGGAGGTGCTGGCCGCCGACCTCGCCCGGATGGGCGCCGAGTGGCGGCGGGCGCTGGGCGCGTTCGACCCGGGGGTGGCCGTGTCGCTCGAGCCGCTCGCCGCCGACGATCCCGGAGGTGCCCGCGCGCTTTCGCCCGCCGATGCTTCCGGGGTGATCGGCCTCCTTCTCGCCGGGCCGCACGGGGTCGAGGCCATGAGCCCGGACATCCCTGGCCTGGTCCAGACCTCCACCAACCTGGGCGTGGTCGAGACCACCGACCGCTCGGTGGAGATGTGCTTCCTGACCCGCAGCTCCGTCGAGGCCTCCAAGGCCGCGCTGGCTGCCCGCATCGCCGGGATCGCCGCCCTGGCCGGTTTCGAGTCCCAAAGCTCCAACGGCTACCCCGGCTGGAAGCCCGAGCCGGGGGCGGCCATCGTGAAGCTGGTGGACGGTGCCCACCGCGGGCTGTTCGGCAAGCCCATGAAGGTGAAGGCCATCCACGCCGGGCTGGAGTGCGGGATCCTCGGCGGCAAGTACCCGGGGATGGAGATGGCCTCCATCGGCCCGAGCATGTGGGACGTGCACACCCCCGACGAGCACGTGAGCATCCCATCGGTGCAGAACTTCTGGCGGCTTTTGGCCGCCGTGCTGGAGCAAGCCTGATGAGCGCGACCGCCTTCGAGTACCAGGAGCCCTTTCCCGTCACCGCGGACGAGACGCGGTACCGCCTGCTCACCCGGGAGGGCGTGTCGCTCGGCAGCTTCGAGGAGAACGAGGTCCTGAAGGTCGAGCCGGCGGCGCTCACCCGGCTGGCGCGGGAGGCGATGCGCGAAGTCTCCTTCTTCCTGCGCACCTCGCACAACGAGCAGGTGGCCCGGATCCTTTCCGACCCCGAGGCCTCGCCCAACGACAAGGGCGTGGCCATGGCCTTCCTGCGCAACGCCCAGATCGCCGCCCAGGGCGAGCTCCCCCTCTGCCAGGATACCGGCACCGCCACCATCGTGGCCAAGAAGGGGCAGCAGGTCTGGACCGGGGTGAAGGACGAGAAGTACCTCTCCCAGGGTGTCTTCGAGACCTATGCGGACGAGAACCTGCGCTACTCCCAGACCGCCGCACTCTCCATGTACGAGGAGGTCAACACCGGGACCAACCTGCCGGCGCAGATCGACATCTACGCCGGCGCGGGCATGACCTACGAGTTCCTCTTCCTGGCCAAGGGCGGCGGCTCGGCCAACAAGTCCCAGCTCTGGCAGGAGACGAAGGCGTTGCTCGCGCCCGGGCGGCTCGAGGCCTTCCTCGAGGACAAGATGCGCCACCTGGGCACCGCCGCCTGCCCCCCCTACCACATCGCCGTGGTGGTGGGGGGCACCTCGGCCGAGGCGGCCATGAAGACGGTCAAGCTCGCCTCGGCACGCTACCTGGACGGCCTGCCCAGCCAGGGGAACCGGCTGGGGCGGGCCTTCCGCGATCCGGAGCTCGAGGAGCGGCTCCTCGCCGCCGCCCATCGCTTCGGCATCGGCGCGCAGTTCGGTGGGAAGTACTTCGCCCACGACGTGCGGGTGATCCGGCTGCCCCGTCACGGGGCCTCCTGCCCGGTGGCCATGGCCGTCTCCTGCTCCGCCGACCGGAATGCCAGGGCCCGCATCGATCGCGATGGCCTGTGGATCGAGGAGCTCGATCACGAGCCTGGACGGCTGGTGAAGCTGGGCGGCGAAAAGCACGCCCACGGCGAGCGGGTCGACCTTGACCGGCCCATGAAGGCGATCCGCGCTGACCTGACCCGGTTCCCGGTCGCCACGCCGCTCCTCCTCAGGGGCACCCTGGTCGTGGCCCGGGACATCGCCCACGCCAAGTTCAAGGAGCTCGTGGATCAGGGCAAGCCCTTGCCGCGGTACCTGCTCGACCACCCCGTCTACTATGCGGGGCCAGCCAAGACGCCGAAGGGGAAGCCGTCCGGCTCGTTCGGACCCACCACCGCCGGGCGGATGGACTCGTACGTGGACCTGCTCCAGTCGAAGGGCGCCTCGCTGGTGATGATCGCCAAGGGCAACCGGAGCAAGGCGGTCACCGAGGCCTGCAAGAAGTGGGGCGGCTTCTACCTCGGCTCGCCCGGGGGCCCGGCGGCGGTCCTCGCCGAGGAGAACATTCGCAAGGTGGAGTGCATCGACTTCCCGGAGCTGGGGATGGAGGCCGTCTGGAGGATCGAGGTGGTCGACTTCCCTGCCTTCGTCCTGGTGGACGACAAGGGCAACGACTTCTTCGAGAGGCTGGGCTGCTAAACGCCGGCGTCGCTCCATCCGCCCGTCCCTCTTTCCGGAGGTCGCCATGGGAACCGAGAGAACCGTCGGCAGGGCCGTCGGTGTGCTCATCCTCGTTCAGCTCGTCCTCGGCCTGGTGGCGGGCTTCGCCCTGCTGGCGCCGGCGTTCGGGCCTCCCGGGTTTCTGGCCAACGCGGCGGCGCACGGGCTCGCCCTGAGCGGCTCGGCCCTGCTCGGCCTGGGAGCCGGTCTGCTCTCCATCGGCGTCGTGACGGTGGGGCTGCCGGTCTTCAGGCGATGCAGCCAGCGGATGGTGCTCTGGATGCTCGCCCTCTCGGCCGCTGCCCTGGCGCTCGTGGCGGTCGAGAACGTCGGCCTTCTCTCCATGCGATCGCTCAGCGAGGCGTACGCTGGTGCGGCCGCCATACCCGATCGCAGCGCCCTGGAGGCGGTCGCGATCGTCGTCCGGTCGGCGAGGAACTGGGCCCATTACACCGAGCTCATCACCTCGGGAGGCCTGTACCTCGTCCTCTACCTCCTGCTCTACCGGTTCAGGCTCATCCCGCGCCTGTTGTCCGGGGCCGGGATCGGCGCGGTGCTCCTGCAACTCGTCGCCGTGGCGGCGCCGATCTTCGAGCATCCGTTCGTCCGTTCCCTGATCGTGCCGCTGGGCGCGAGCCAGCTTGCCCTGGCCGTCTGGCTCGTCCTCCGGGGCTTCGACTCGGGACCCCGCGACGTCGCTCGGATGAAAAGCGCTCTCCCTTCGGGGGCCGGTGGCTAGTCCCAGTACACCCCGAGCCGGCCCTCGGCGATCCAGCTGTCCTTCGCCGAACCCTCGATCTTCACCCGCCGCGAGAGGACGCCGGCCTCGAGGAATGCGCCCAGGCCCGCCGCCCCGATCCGCACCCCCAACGCACCACCGTAGTTGAGGCGGGTGGGACCCTCGATGAGTCCGCTCACCCCGGCGATGCCGCGCAGGTAGAAGGGGATGACCGGTGGCTTCAAGACGACCATGGGCCGGAGGTCGAGGTCGAACTTCGCGTTCTTCACGTCACTGAGGTTGCCGACCAGCCCCAGCTCCAACTTGAGCACGCCGAAGGAGTACCCGCCGGCCAGCATCAGGTTCGTGGGGATGCGGTCCACCGGCGTCGGATCCCAGCGGATGCCGCTGCCGGCCGAGAGCTCGAAGACGGATCCGGCCCGGGCCAAGGTGGGGACCAGGGTGGCACAGGCCAGCAATGCGAGAAGGAGCCTTCTCATGCGTGCCTCCTAACGCCCGCGGCGCTCCACCGCGGGCACGAGCCAGCGGTGCTGCCCAGTGTACGATCGGTGGCCCGGCCGGCGAAGGAACCTGCTGCCGGCAAGCCCGCGGGTGGGCACGAGTTGCACCCCGGTTCCCGAAGTGCGCACTCCACTCACTCCAGGTCAAGCCTCATCCCTCGCCGGGCGGGCTCCTTCTCGGCCGGATCCGTCGGGGGTTGGTCCAGGCGCAGTGGAGGGCGAGGAAGCCGCCCTGGCTCGTGGCGTCCGGTCGACTCCCTCTCGAACTTCCGGCGCAGCCGTCGCTCCCGCTCCCTGGGCGGAGCGTCGGTGCCAGCGGCCAGCTGAGCGCGGGGCAGCGTCAGGGGACCGCGTCGTAGCGGTCGAAACGCATGGTGAACAGGGCCCGTCCCTGGGTGAGGGAGCGGAGCTCGGTGGCGTAGCCGAAGAGCCGGCGCAGCGGGGCCTCACCCTGGATGCCCTTCACCGCCGCGCCCCGATCGGCCACGTCGAGGACGGTCCCCTTGCGCCGGTCGACGCTTGAGATGACCTCGCCCAAGAACTCGGAGGGGGCCAGGATCTCCAGCCGCATCAGCGGCTCGAGGATGACCGGGCTGGCCCGGGCCGCGGCCGAGCGGACCGCGTCGGCGCAGGCGATCTTGTAGGTGAAGGGCTTCGAGGATCCCTCACGCCACGTCGCCCCGGTGACCGTGACCCGGACGTCCTGGAGCGGATGACCCTCGAGGGCCCCGGCTTCGGCCGCCTCGCGGGCACCGTCCTCCAGCATGCGCCGGACTTCCTCGCGCAGGAAGGGGAGGGCGGCCACCTCCGGCACCAGGGCGAAGCGGAAGCCGCCGCCGCGGGCGAGCGGCCCCACCCGAACCGACACCTGCCCGAACAGCTCGCCTTCCTCCAGCGTCCGCTCGAACGTCGCCTCGCCATCGGCCTCGGCGGTGAGCGCCTCGCGGAGGAGCACCTGGGGCGGGCCGGTGCGGACGGAGAGACCGAACTCGCGCCGCAGGCGCTCGGCGACGATCTCCAGGTGCAACTCGCCCATGCCGGAGAAGAGGAGCTGGCCCGTGTCCGCGTCCTCGCCGAACCGGAAGGTGGGGTCCTCGTCGGCGATGCGGGCCAGGGCCTCGAGCAGCACCTCCCGGTCCTTCTGCGAGCCGGCCTCGATGGCCTGGGAGATGACCGGCTCGTAGGTGGAGAGCCGCTCCAGCACCAGCGGGTGGGCCTTGTCGGTGAGGGTGTCGCCGGTACGGGTCTCCTTGAGTCCGACCACGGCGAAGATCTGCCCGGCGCCCAGCGCGGGGACCCGCTCCTTCTGCACCGCATGCATGAGCAGCACCCTTCCCACCTTGTCGAACCTGCCCTGGCTGGCGTTCCAGACCGCTTCGCCCTCGGCCATCCGCCCGGAGTAGACCCGGACGAAGACGTGGCGGCGCCGCTCGTCGAGGAGCGAGACCTTGAAGGCCAGGGCCAGAAGCGGGCCCGAGTCGCCAACCGGGCGCGACTCGTCCTCGCCGGTGTTCGGGTTGTGGCCGACCGGCGGCGGAACGTCGAGCGGCGAGGGGAGGTAGTCGCAGACCGCGTCCAGCACCTGGGGGATGCCGCGGTTGCGCAGGGCGGCGCCGGCCAGCAGTGGCACGAACCTGCCGGCCAGGGTCACCCGGCGGATGGCCGCCCGGAGAGCCTCGGGCTCCACCGGCCGGTTGTCGAGCACCGCCTCGGCGGTCGGGTCGTCGTGGTCGGCCACCGCCTCGACCAGCGCCTGCCGCGCCTCCTCGCCCTGCGGGGTGATCCCCTCGGAAACCTGGAAGTCGCGTGGGTCGTCCGGGTCGCCGAAGCGGATGGTGCGGCGGAGGACCAGATCCTCGATCCCCTCGAAGGCCGCCTCGGTCCCCAGCGGCCGGTGGACCGGAGCGATGGCATGGTCGGGGAAGTGGCGGCGCAGCGAGGCCAGCGTCATCTCGAAGTCGGCGCCCACCCGGTCCATCTTGTTGGCGAAGGCGATCCGCGGCACCCGGTAGCGGTCGGCCTGGCGCCACACCGTCTCGCTCTGCGGCTCCACCCCGTGGGCGGCGTCGAACACCGCCACCGCCCCGTCCAAGACCCGCAGCGAACGCTCCACCTCGATGGTGAAGTCCACGTGGCCGGGGGTGTCGATGAGGTGCAGTTCGTGCCCGGCCCACTCCAGCCGGGTCACCGCCGAGGTGATGGTGATGCCCCGTTCCCGCTCCAGGTCCATCCAGTCCATGACCGCGGCGCCCTCGTGGACCTCGCCCATCTTGTGGGTGCGCCCGGCCACGAACAGCAGCCGCTCGGTGAGCGTGGTCTTGCCGGCGTCGATGTGGGCCATGATGCCGATGTTGCGGATGGCGCGCATCCGCCGCTCTGCACCATCGACACGACCCTCCGCCATTGCCGCCTCCCAGGAAACGTCAGCGCCTGCGGGGGCAGGCGCCCCGGAAGTATACGACGACGGGCCCTCCGAGAGCGCATTTGCGCGCGGCCCGGCCCCGCCCTAGGCTCTTCCGCCCGTGCGCCAGAGCTGCCACCGCTGCCTTCGCCCCGTCGAGCGCTGCCTGTGCAGTGACCTCCCCGAGTTGCCCTCCCGGACACGGGTGGTCATCGTCCAGCACCCTCGCGAGGCGCGACTCGCCATCTGCAGTGCCTGGCTGGCCCGCATCGCGCTACAGAACGCCGAACTGCATCAGGCGGTGGACCTCGATACCCACCGGAGGGTGGAGGAGGTGTGTGCCGATCCCGGGGCCGCGCTGCTCTTCCCCGGCCCAGGCGCCGTCCCGGCGGGTCTCTGGTCGGGTGCTCTCCCCTCGCTCCTTCTGGTGATCGATGGGACCTGGCACCAGGCCGAGCGCATGGTCGCGCGGAGCCGCCTCGTCCAGCGCCTGCCCCGCCTGGCGGTCGCGAGCGACGGCGCTGCCGGGTACGGCGAGCTACGCCGCGAGCCAGGAGAGGACACCCTCTCCACCGTGGAGGCCATCGCCCTGGCCCTCTCGGCACTCGAGGGGGAACCGGCCCGGTTCGAGCCCATGCGCGCCGCCTTCCGGCGCATGGTGGAGCTCCAGCTGGAATGCGCGCGCGGTCCGGCGCGGAGCCCGCGTCACCGGCCGAGCCGGGCCGCACGGGCGCCGCGGCGCCGCTGACCGGTTCACTGTCCGGCACGCCTCGACAGGATGCTCTCCATCTGGTCCATGGTCTCGTTCATGTCGGCCATGGCTGCCTGGAATGGCGCCGAGGTGGTCATGTCCACGCCGGCGCGCTCGAGCAGCTCCACCGGGTGTGCGGACCCTCCCGAGGAGAGCATCGCCAGGTAGCGGTCGCGGGTCGCGGTGCTCCCCTTCGCCTCCTCGGCCCGGATCGCCTTTCCCAGGAAGGTCGAGGCGACGACGCTGGTGGCGTACTGGTACACGTAGTAATCCAGGTAGAGGTGGGGGATGAAGGCCCACTCCACCCCGTAAAGCTCGTCCACGTCGCAGACCCCCTGGTCGTGGCCGTAGTAGCGGCGCACCAGCTCGAGGTACATCTGGCTGAGCCCCTCGCCGGTGAGCGCCTCCCCCTTCTCGACGGCCCGGTGGACCGCCAGCTCGAACTCGGCGAACAGGGTCTGCCGGAACAGCACCGTGCGCATCCGTTCCAGCCGGGCGCCGAGGAAGGCGAGCCGCTCGTCGTCGCTGCTCGCCTCCTCCTCTGCCTTGAGGTTGAGCAGGTACTCGTTGAGGGTGGAGGCCACCTCGGCCGCAAACAGGGGATGCCGCGAGGCCGGATACGGCTGGTGCTCGAAGGAGAGCAGGAAGTGCATGGAGTGGCCCGACTCGTGGGCCAAGGCGACCACGTCTTCCCATTGGCCGTTGAAGTTGAGCAACTGGAAAGGGTGGGTGCCATAGACGGCGTCGGAGTAGGCACCGGACCGCTTGCCGGTCGAGGGGAGGAAATCGGTCCAGCCGGATTCGTACCCCTGGCGCAGCTTGGACTGGTACTCGTTGCCGAGCGGGGCGACTGCCGCGAGGACCGCCTCCTTGGCCTCCTCGACGGTGTAGGAGCGATCGACCTTTCTCACGAGCGGTGTGTAGAGGTCCTCGTACTCCAGCCTCTCGAGCCCCATCATGCGCCGGCGCAAGGCCAGGTACCGGTGGAGGGTGCCCAGGTTGGCGTTCACGTCGCGGATCAGCTGCTGGTAAATGGCGGCAGGGATGGCCTCGCGGAACAGGGCCGCCTCCAGGGTGGAGCCGAAGCGGTGCGCCTCCTGCTCGAAGACGTGTGCCTTGACCTGGGCGTAGAGGGTCGAGCCCAGGGTACGCTGGTACCCCTGGAGGGCTCCGAAGAAGGCGCGGAACACCCGGACCCGGTCGGCTCGGACCGGCGCCGATCGCTCCTTCTCGTATCCGGTCGTGTCGATCCGCATCTCCTCCCCGCTGGATAGCTTCACCGTGGGGAAGGGAA
>Ga0335071_10002265_pt1 | contig 20674 bp, 31 predicted proteins | sample Lox_Sample_15_FD_206724 | JGI IMG/M metagenome (GOLD analysis project Ga0335071, IMG submission 206724) | Soil microbial communities from Loxahatchee National Wildlife Refuge, Florida, United States - Lox_Sample_1.5 | ecosystem: Environmental > Terrestrial > Soil > Wetlands | place: USA...
GTGCTCGCGCATGAGTTCTCACACGTCCTCCGCCGAGATCCGCTGACGCAAACTGTAGCTCTGCTGTACCGTGCGATTTTCTGGTTCAATCCGCTCGCCTGGTGGTTAGTTCGACACCTCGCCGCATTAGCCGAGCAGGCGAGCGATGAGGCCGCGTTGTCCGGCGGGGCCGATCGCACGCAGTACGCTTGCACGCTCTTGAGCTTTTTCGAAGCCCTGCAGGCCAACCCAGGACGAATCTGGTGGCAGGGAGTTTCGATGGCGCGGACCGGCCAGGCAGAACGCCGTCTCGAACGAATTCTCGATTGGAAAGGGAGTGTCACCATGAATCTGAAGCGACCTTTAGCAATTGCTATTGTTGTTTTGGCAGTCCCCATTATCTATCTAACGGCTTCCGTTAGGGCCTCCGCTCCCGCCTCTGCCAAGGTGACCGCATCGCCGCAGCAAGAGGCTCCATCAGCGCCGACAGTGGCTCCCGCCGGCGTTACGGCCCCCGCTCCATCTGCGGGGATCAACGCCAATGGACCCATCTCCGGCGTTCCGGCTGTGGCTCTCGCCGAACCCGCATCCGCACTATATGGGCAGAATCACCCTTCATCGACGGATCACGGCAACGCTTTCTCGTACTCATATGGCTTCGATGAAGATGGGGAGCGCTTCGTGATCGTCTCCGGCAAGAGCGACCGCTTTACGATGTCCGGCTCGGGCCAGGACGCGCGCCACGCCGAAAAGTTGAAGAAGCAAATTCCGGGAGACTTCATCTGGTTCCAGCGAGACGAAAAGTCGTACATCATCCGCGACCAGGCGACGATTGACCGAGCGCGCGCTTTGTGGGCTCCGCAAGAAGAGCTGGGCAAGAAACAGGAGGAACTCGGCAAGCAACAGGAAGCATTGGGCAAACAGCAGGAAGAGCTCGGCAAGAAGATGGAGCAGGTTCGCATCAACGTCCCCGATATGACTGCCGAGCTAGACAGGCTCAAAGCCAAGCTGCAAAAGATGGGCCCCAACGCCACGATGGATCAGGTCGGCGAACTGCAATCGGAGATCGGCGAATTACAGAGCAAGATGGGCGAGCTTCAATCGGCCGCTGGCGAACAACAAGGCAAATTGGGCGAGTTGCAGGGCCAGTTGGGGGAAAAACAAGGCAAGCTCGGCGAGCAGCAGGGAGAATTAGGCCGCCAACAGGCTGAACTCGCAGAAAAGGCCACCCGTGAGATGAAGGGATTGCTCGACGAGGCAATCAAGAACGGTACCGCGAAACCGGAAGAGGATATCGTAAAGAGCCCGAATCTGTGAGTGAAGCTCGCAACCCGGCCATCGGCCAGAGACCAACGACGGACGACCGACGACCCGGCTTCAATACATCGCGTCGTACTTGGTCACGACCCAGTCGCCGGGCCGATGCTCCAGAGTGAGCGTGAAGAGACTCTGATCAATCCCTGGCTCGTTTGGCCCAGCGTTGCTCGGACGCTTGCCGCGATAATGGAGAATCACCAGCGGCGGCGCGTCTTCCCAGTCCACCAGTTCCCAGGAAAGCAGCGGATGCTCGGCTTCCGACTTGCAAATAAAGCGGGCGTACTTCTTGTGATAATCGTGCTCCCACTTCGCAAGCAGTTCGTCGCAGTGCCCGTCGCGGAGCTCGCGCAGGAACTTATTCGCGGCCTTCTCCGTCGAGCGGTCGCGCAGGGGATTCATCTTGATGCTGACCGGCAATCCGGTTAGCGTGTCTTTCTCTTCCGACCGCGCCAGCACCGGACCCTGATTGCTCAGCCACCACAAATAGCCCACGAAAACGAAGACGAGCAGAGCGCCCGTGCCGACAGCAATGCCGATCTGCGTCTTGGTGAAGGCCATAAATGAAATTTAAGAAGATCGCAAACCGACGGGCAAGATTACCGCCGTGAGACACGGTCGTACATGTACGAGTGGAGGAAGGCGACCAGAAATAGTGAGCGTATCGCCTCGGTCGTGAAAAGGCGCTGGTGAGCTTCAACGCGCGGCTCTTGTTCACCTGCACGCTTAGGCTCCCCGCGCCATAGGCGGCCTTGAATGCCTCGTGGGGTGTGCTGGGTTCAGGGGTCGTACGGTGCCCGATTCTAACCGCTCAATGAGATTCTCTCGCCGACCATTTCAACAAGCAAGGCCGCACAACGATCCGAAAGAAAAAGGCACGGCGCAAAGCCGTGCCAAATCTCAGCACCGAAAATTCGGAGACTACTCTTTCTTCTCGCCACCCTCGGCCGGTTCTGCCGCCGCTTCTTTCTCCGCTTGCGCCTGCGCCTCAGCCTCTTCCATCGCCTTCTTGGCTTCGGCAGCCTTTTTTGCGCGAGCTTCGGCACGCTTTTCCTTCTTCTCGTCGAGGATCTTCTCGCTGCCGAGCAGTTCCAGAAAAGCCTTATCAGCGCCGTCGCCTTTGTTCCACATCGTGCGGATGATGCGCGTGTATCCGCCTTCGCGGTCGCCGAAACGAGGACCCACCGTGTCGAAGAGCTTCACGACGGCTTCGTCGGTCATGAGATAACCAGCCGCTTGCCGCCGCGCAGCCAGATCGCCGCGCTTGCCGAGCGTGATCATCTTCTCGACCAACGGACGCGCCGCCTTAGCCTTGGGAACAGTCGTCTCGACGCGCTCCTCCACGATCACCGAGGTGACCAGATTGCGCAGCAGCGAGCGCCGGTGCGCCGTGTTCCGTCCGAGTTTGTATCCTGAAACTTTGTGACGCATGAGAACCTCAGCTCTTAGCTATCAGCTCTTAGCCTTCAGCTCAATCCCTCAGCGGCTAAAGCCCTGTATTTTGCTTCGGGGCGGCACGGCTGGAGCCGTGCCCTTCCCCAGTGTCAACTATGAAACGTTGAAACCTTGAAACTTTGAAACCTGCTTTACAGCTGGTCGTCCGGTCCGTACGCGGACGCGGGCAACGGCACATTCGAAGTCGGTCCGGGCACGGCGTTGCCGTGCTCGTCGATCTTCATGCCGAGACTCAATCCCATTGACGACAGAATCTCTTTAATCTCGTTCAGCGACTTGCGGCCGAAATTCTTGGTCTTCAGCATTTCCGCTTCGGTCTTTTGCACGAGCTCGCCAATCGTCTGGATATTTGCGTTCTTCAGGCAGTTGTAGCTGCGCACCGAAAGCTCGAGTTCCTCGACAGAGCGATTGAGATTCTCGTTGTGGATTTCGGGCTTGCGGTCATCGCTGGCCGACGTACCAGTTTCGATCTCCTCCTCGAAGTTGATGAAGATGTTCATGTGATCTTTCAGCAGCTTCGCGGCCAAGCCAATCGAGTCGGCTGGCGTAACCGATCCATTCGTCCAGACTTCCAGTGTGAGCTTGTCGTAGTCGGTGATCTGTCCCAGACGCGCCGCCTCAACCGTATAGTTGCACTTACGAACAGGCGAGTGGACAGAGTCGATCGGGATGAATCCGATGCCAAGATCCTCGTCGAAGTTCTTATCGGCTGAAACGTATCCTCGGCCGCGCTTCAGCCGCATTTCCATGTCGAGCTTGCCACCCTCACTGACCGTAGCGATGTAGACGTCCTTGTCCAGCACTTCCACATCCCCATCCGCCTCGATCATGCCGCTGGTCACGACACCGGGCTGATCCGCGCGCAGGTAGATCGCCTTCGGAGCATCGCCCGCCAGCTTGAACGGAATCTGTTTCAGGTTGAGGATGATGTCCGTCGCATCCTCGACCACGCCGGGAATCGACTGGAACTCGTGCAGAACCCCTTCCATCTTCACGGCGGTGACGGCCGCGCCTTCAATCGAGCTCAGCAGCACGCGCCGTAGGGCGTTGCCCACGGTCGTGCCGAATCCGCGCTCAAACGGCTGCGCCCAAAAAATGCCGTACTTGTCGGTGAGAGTGGAGGTGTCAACTGCGAGACGTTTCGGTTTCTGAAAACCCTTCCAAAGCATGTGTTTCTCCTTCGGCCGTGTGGCTCAATCCTGACTCGCTGAGTGGTCCCAACTCAGGTCGACATCAGGAAAGGCTGATTTGGCTCGAAAAGTACCGGACCAAAATCGTCGTTGGTCGTTCGTCTTTGGTCGTTGGCCAAGGACTAACGACTGACGACTATTTGCTGTACAACTCAACAATCAACTGCTCATTGACCGGCAGCTGAATATCTTCGCGCTTGGGCAGACTCAGCACCCGCGCTTTGTAATTGTCACGATCGACTTCCAGCCAGCTCGGCAGCGTGGCATGGCTCGCGAACTCTTTCGCCAGTTCAAGCACAGGCAATTTGCGGCTGTTCTCGCGAATCGAAATCTCTTCACCCGCACTCACTTCGTACGAGGGAATGTTGACCTTGCGATTGTCCACCGCGACGTGTCCGTGGCGCACCAACTGACGCGCCTGACGCCGCGATTGCGCGAATCCAAGGCGGAAGACGACATTGTCCAGACGCCGTTCCAGTTGTTGCAGCAGCTTCTCGCCTGTCACACCCTTGGAACGCGCGGCCTTTTCGAAGTAGTTGCGGAACTGGCCTTCCTGGGTGAAGTAGATGCGCTTCGCTTTTTGCTTTTCACGCAATTGCAGACCGTAGCCCACGATCTTGGCCTTGCGATCTTTCCCATGTTGTCCGGGAGCGAAGTTGCGCTTCTCGATGGGACACTTATCGCTGAAGCACTTTGCGCCTTTGAGGAACAGCTTCATGCCCTCGCGGCGGCATAGACGACACACTGCATCGGTATAACGTGCCAAGTTTCTTCTCCTTTACTTCATGTGACGATCGGTTTACAGGACTGGCTGTCCATTCTTCCCGATCCGTCCTGTGGACGTGGAGTTTCAGCAAACCACCCAAGTCCAGCCATCCGGGTCATCCACGCGAAACTCGCCGTCGGGCGACCAAGATGGATGCATCACTTCACCAACGATGACGCCTCGCGAGATGAGTTGTTCGCGATATGCCGGCATGTCGGTTACGTACAGGTAGAACATGATGCCCCGCGCCGCCGAATTCAGCGGCCGACCCGTGAGGGTCAGCATAATCTGGGCGGCATTCCCATGGTGCATCCAGACGAACTTCGTCGCGCCTTGATCGTTCTTCAGCGGCTCGTTACCAACTTGAAAGCCGAGCCTCTCATAAAAACTGATCGAACGCTTTACATCTGCGACATTCAGCAGTGCTACAACTGACTTCGGGGCAGCCTGCACCTCAACGTCTTGTGTCAAAGGAGTCATCACATCTCCAAATGACCGGTTCAGGCCTTTACCATTGAACTTATACTCTCCGCCGTTTCGGCGGCCGGCATCCGTTGTGCGGAATCGGCGTGACGTCGCGAATCGAACGCACCTCGATTCCTGCGGCAGCCAGCGCGCGGACCGCCGACTCGCGCCCTGATCCCGGCCCACTCACGCGCACATCCACGCTGCGCACACCATGATCACGCGCCATGTTCGCCGCATTCGACGCCGCCTGCTGCGCCGCAAACGGAGTACCCTTGCGCGATCCACGGAATCCCAGCGACCCGGAACTCTTCCACGACAGGACGTTGCCGTTCATGTCGGAAATCGTCACGATCGTGTTATTGAAGGATGCCTGCACGAACGCAAGTCCATGCGGAACGTGCTTCCGCTCCTTCTTCTTAAACGTTTTCTTCTTACCCTTCTTGTCCGGCGCGGTGCCCGTGCCGCCCGCTGCTGCTGCTGGTTTAGCCATAAAACCTCAGGTTTCAAGGTTTCAAAGTTTCGACGGTTTCAAGGTTTTCACTTTGAAACCTTGAAACTTTGAAACCTTGAAACTTGCTTTTATGTTTTCGCCGTCGACTTCTTCTTCTGCGCGACCGTTCCCTTGCGTGGTCCCTTCCTCGTGCGTGCGTTGGTATGCGTGCGCTGTCCGCGAACCGGCAAGTTGCGGCGATGCCGGAATCCGCGATAGGAGCCGATTTCGATGAGCCGCTTGATGTTCATCGACACTTCCTTGCGCAGATCGCCTTCCACCAATCCCTCGGCCTCAATGACCGTACGGATCCGGTTGACCTCTTCTTCGCTGAGGTCTTGGACCTTTTTCATTGGATCGACTTTCGCTTCGTCGAGAATACGTCCCGCGCGCGGATGGCCGATGCCATAGATATAGGTGAGCGCGATGTTAATGTGCTTCTGGCGGGGAAGGTCCACGCCTGCAATACGTGCCATTGTTCCTAAGCCTCCACAGCTTGCTGGCCCTGACTGGCTACTAGCTTCTAGCCGCTAGCTTCTAGCAAATCTCTTTTCCTGAACTCGCTTTGCTAGGAGCTAGCAGTTAGCAGCTAGAAGCTCTATCCCTGGCGCTGCTTATGTTTCGTGTTGACGCAGATCACTCGCACCACACCCTTGCGATGGATGATCTTGCACTTGTCGCAAATCTTCTTAACTGATGCCCGTACCTTCATAAACATCCAGTCCTCAGCCGTCAGCTATCGGCCGTCCGCAACCGGCCGGCCGAGAGAACGACGAAACTATTTGTACCGATAAACAATCCGCCCGCGATTCAAGTCGTACGGCGAAAGTTCTACTGCTACTTTATCTCCCGGCAAAATGCGAATGAAGTTCTTGCGCATCTTCCCGGAAACGTGCGCCAGAACCTGATGCTTGTTCTCCAGTTCTACCCGGAACATTGCATTCGGCAGCGGTTCCAGGACCACCGCCATGACTTCAATCGCGTCCTCTTTGCTCATGCACCCCTTAGCTGTCAGCTCTCAGCCTTCTGCTGTCAGCCTCTTCTGAAAGCTGAGAGCTGACGGCTGATAGCTTCATTGCGTCAAAATCACCGGCCCATCTTTCGTTACCGCCACGCAGTGTTCAAAATGGGCGCTGAAACTTCCGTCCGCGGTCACCGCCGTCCATTTATCACCCAGGACTCGCGTCTCAGGCTTGCCGGAATTCACCATCGGCTCGATCGCGATCACCATTCCCTCGCGCAGCCTGGCGCCATGTCCGCGATTCCCGAAATTCGGAACCTGCGGCTCTTCATGCAGCCGCGTCCCGATCCCATGTCCGACGAACTCGCGCACCACGCTGAATCCCGCGGCTTCCACATGCTCCTGCACTGCCGCTCCTACGTCGCCGATGGAGTTTCCGATCCGCGCCTGTTCGATTCCCCGATAAAGCGACGCCTCGGTAACCTCAAGCAACTTCTGCAGCTCCGGCCTCAATCCGTCTCCAACCGGCACCGTGATCGCCGCATCGCCGTAGTATCCATCCAGCACGACGCCGCAATCGATGGAAACGATGTCGCCCTCTTTCAGCACGCGCTTTTCCGAGGGAATACCATGCACGATCTCCTCGTTTACTGACGTGCACAGCACGCAGGGATAATCGTAATACCCTTTGAACGCTGGCTTCGCGCCCAATTCCTTGATCTTCTTTTCGGCCTCACGCTCCAAATCCATGGTCGAGATGCCGGGCTTAACCAGCGCCTTAACATGGTCGAGAACCTGGCGTACGATGTGGCCGCTGCGCCGCATCTTTTCAATTTCGCTTGCCGACTTACAAACAATTGCCATCTTCCGCTCTCACGCGTGGTGATCTTCTATGATCCGAAAAATCTGCTCCGTGACGTCGTCAACCGGCATATCCCCATTCACGGAGATCAGTCGCCCCGTATGCTCGTAGTAATCTGCCACGGGGCGAGTTTGCTCCTGGTATGCCGTCAGTCGCGGCTGTATGACTTCTAACCGGTCGTCGTTGCGGGTCACCAGCTTCGTCGCGTGAGACTCGTCGCAAATCTCGTCCACGCGGGGTGGCTGAAAATGGACGTTGTATATCCGTCCACAGGTGGGACAAGAACGTCGTCCAGTAATCCGGAGTAATAATTGATTATAGTCGACGTCGAAGCGCACCACAATCGGCCATGCTTTCGTCGGACACGATTTGTCAAAGAGCTCATGCTCGAGCAGGGCATCGAGCCACCCGGCCTGGGCCGCAGTCCGGGGAAAACCGTCCAGAATGTAACCGCGCCTGGAATCCGGCTGCATCAAACGCTGCCGCACCATGTTGCAGACCAGGTCGTCTGACACCAGTTCGCCGCGGGCCATCACGGCTTTGGCGACCATCCCAAGCTCGGTGCCGCGCGCTACGTTCTCCCGCAGCAGGTCGCCCGTTGAAACTTGCGGAATCCCGTAGTGCTCCATGATTCGCTTGGCCTGCGTGCCTTTCCCGGCACCCGGCGGCCCAAGCAGCACAATGGGACCCACACACCGCGAGGTTTCCTGCGCCATCGGCTTGGCCAAAGCCTCCCGACCTCAATCTCCCCGACCGTCGTCGTGGACCGCCGAGGTGCAGCAACCCCTTACCTCTGGCAAACCCATGCCGCGAACTACCAGCGGCGCCCACGGATGCGACCGCTCCGCGGCGTAAACCCGTCATAGTGCCGCATGATCAGCTGCGCTTCGATCTGCGTCACAGTATCCATCGCCACGCCCACCACGATCAGCAGAGACGTTCCGCCGAAGTAGAACGTCACACCCAGACCGTTCGTCACCCATGTGGGCATGTTCTCGAAGAATCTGCCGAACGGGCCCCAAAGGTGGTTGAGGTGAATACCCGTGATCATCCACTCCGGGATAAAAGAGATGACGATCAGGTAAAGCGCTCCTACCAGCGTGATCCGCGTAAGCACTTCATTGATGAAGTCGGCCGTGCGGCGCCCGGGGCGAATGCCCGGAATAAACCCACCGTACTTGCGCATGTTGTCGGCGACTTCGCTCGGATTGAACACGATCGATACGTAGAAGTACGCGAAGAAGATGATGCCCAACCCGTACAGCACTGCATACAGCGGTTCGCCCCATCGAATGGCGTCGAACAATGGACCGAAGTAGCGGTTATTGCGCAGACCGTAGCCGATGGTCTGCGGCAAAGTCAAAATGGACGAGGCGAAGATCACAGGCATGACGCCGCCCGCGTTCACGCGCAGGGGCAAATGCGTGGACTGCCCGCCCATTACCTTGCGGCCGACCACCCGCTTGGCGTATTGCACCGGGATTCGCCGCTCGCTTCGCTCCACGTACACAATGAACGCGACCACCGCGATCATGAAGATGATCAGCCCGACCATCAGCGGGAAAGTGATCGCACCCCAGGCGGCGTTCTTGGCCTTCCCGATCAATTCAACAACGCCACGCGGCAGCCCGACCACAATGCCGGCAAAAATCAGCAGCGACATCCCATTGCCCACACCGCGATCGGTGATCTGCTCACCCAACCACATGATGAAGGCACTGCCCGTCGTGAGCGTCAGCATGGTCAACATGCGGAAACCCCAGCCGGGCTTGAGCGCGAACCCGCCTTTTTCCAACCCGTATGCAATTCCGAACGATTGCACCGCGCTCAGAATGACGGTGATGTAGCGCGTCCACTGCGTGATCTTCTTGCGCCCGAGTTCGCCTTCTTTCTGGAGCTTGGCCAGCGGCTCATACACCACCGTCAACAACTGCAGAATGATCGATGCCGTAATGTACGGCATGATGCCCAGAGCGAAAATCGTCATGCGCCGCAGCTGGCCGCCAGAGAACAAATCGACGAATCCCAGCAATGAGCCGCCGGTCGTGCCCTGGGTGAAGAATTGCTCCAGCTTGCTAGTGTCGATTCCCGGGGTGGGCAAGTGTCCGCCTAAGCGGTACACGAACAACATGGCAAGGGTGAAGAGGATCCGCTTGCGCAGATCCGGAATCCGAAAAATGTTCGCCAGCTTCTCAAACATTACTGCAAGACCTCTACCTTGCCGCCTGCCTTGGTGATCTTCTCTTGCGCTGATTTCGAAAACTTGTGCGCGCTGACGGTGAGCGCCACCGTTAATTCGCCGTCACCCAGAACCTTAACTGGAAGACTCGTCTTGATCACACCCGCCTTGCGCAGCACATCGGGATTGATAGTTCTCTCCCCAACCGCGGCCAAGCGTTCTAGGCTCACAATGTTGTATTCCTTGCGGAAAACGTTGGTGAAGCCCCGCTTCGGCATGCGCCGGTGCAGCGGCATTTGCCCGCCTTCAAATCCGCGGATCATACGCGAGCCGCTACGTGAGCGCTGTCCTTTATGGCCACGGGTCGACGTCTTCCCCATGCCCGAGCCCATGCCGCGGCCCACGCGCTTCCGCTTCTCGGTCGCGCTCTTCGGTCTGTGAATGTTCGATAAGTTCATAAGAAGCTCTCAGCTCTCAGACTTCAGCTCTCAGCCAAACGAATTACTGACGGCTGATAGCTGAAAGCTGATAGCTATTCGACTACCTCAATCAAATGCGGCACCTTCGCTACCATCCCGCGGATAGCCGCTGTGTCCGGACGCTCGATCACTTGGTTCAGCCGGGTAAATCCCAAGCCTTTGATTACGAGTTTCTGTTTCTCCGGGGCGCAAATGGCAGACCGGACCCACTTCAACTGGATCTTCCCGCCGCCCGAATTCGATTTCCTAGCCGTCATTTCCAACCTCAGTAGCTACTGATCAATCTCAGTGCCGTTGAATCTTGCTTTACTGGCCACCGGTCACTGACCACTGGCACTGGTTTTACAGCTCTTCCGCAACCTTGCCACGCAGAGACGCCACGCTCTCTTTATTCTTCAATTGCTTCAAAGCGTCAAACGTAGCCTTGATCACGTTATGCGGATTCGTCGTCCCAATCGACTTGGTCAGCACGTTCTGTACGCCAGCCGAAGTCATCACCGCTCGCACAGCGCCGCCCGCAATCACGCCCGTTCCTTCCGGAGCCGGCTTAAGCAGCACCTTCCCTGAGCCGTAGCGTCCGAGCACCAGGTGCGCAATGCTGGTCTGCGTCAAATTCACCTTCACCAGGTTCTTCTTGGCCGACTCAATCCCTTTGCGAATCGCTTGCGGCACTTCCTTCGCCTTGCCGGAACCGTAGCCGACCACTCCAGCGGAAGGATCGCCGACGACGACCAGAGCCGCGAACGAAAGATTCTTTCCGCCCTTGACCACCTTGGTCACGCGGTTGATCGCCACCACCTGATCCTTCAGTTGGTACGCGCCTGCATCGAGTTTCTTGATCACTGTTGGCATTCTGAAAACCTAGCTTCTAGCTCCTAGCTACTAGCTTCTAACTAACCCTGTTCGGCTAGTAGCTAGAAGCTAGCAGCTAGAAGCTGTTCTTAGAACTGCAATCCTGCTTCCCGGGCCGCATCGGCCAGTGCCTTCACGCGCCCGTGATAAATGTATCCGCCACGATCGAATACGACCTTGGTGACACCCTTGGCCTTCGCGCGTTCAGCAATCGTCTTTCCAACTGCCTTTGCCGAAGCCACATTCCCCCCAGTGCGCCGCTCTTCCTTCTTCCCTTCCGCCGTGCTGGCCGAGACCAGGGTCTTCCCGCTCAGGTCGTCGATCACCTGCACGTAGATGTGATTCAGCGAACGGTACACATTGAGCCGCGGACGCTCCGCCGTCCCCTGCAATTTCTTGCGGATCCGGTCGTGGCTGAATCCGCGTTTCTTGTTCTTCGAAATCTTGGTCAGCATAATTAAGCCTTTAGTCAGCGCTCAGTCGATCTGGGCCTTGCTGAAGCCCGGCGCCTGATGCCTGACGCCTGCTTTATTTCGCTCCCGTCTTTCCAACTTTCTTCTTCAGGCGCTCGCCCACATAGCGCACGCCCTTGTTCTTGTACGGATCCGGCGGACGCAAAGCCCGCATCTCGGCCGCAACCTGTCCAACCTTTTGCCGATCAATGCCCGTCAGCGTAATGCGCGTCTGCTTCGGATCGATAGCAGCGTCTACACCCGTCGGCAGCGGATATTCAATCGGATGCGAGAATCCCAGGTTGAACACGATAAGGTTCTTGCCCTTCATCTCGGCGCGATACCCGATTCCGACGATCTCCAGTTCGCGCGTCCAGCCTTTGGTCACACCTTCGACGGCGTTGTTGACCAAAGCCCGCGCCAACCCGTGCACCGCCGACTGCGAATCGTTCTCGCGCAGCGCCACCAGATGCCCATCGCGCTGCTCAACCTTGATCCCGGTCGGGAGAGGAGTATCCACCCGTCCCTTCGGTCCCTGGACCAGGACTGTGTTTCCTTCAACTTTGATCGTAACTCCCTTGGGAATCGCGATCGGCTTTTTTCCAATTCGTGACATAAGCTCTGAGCTCTCAGCTTTCAGCTCTCAGCATGGATCGCCGCAACTGTACTGAAAGCTGACGGCTAACAGCTGATAGCTGCTTCTCTAGTAAATCTCGCACAGCAACTCGCCGCCCACGCCTTCTTTGCGGGCTTGGCGGCCGGTCATCACGCCCCGCGGCGTTGTCAGGATGTTGATCCCCATTCCGCCCAGCACACGTGGAATCTCCGAGCGTCGCACGTACACACGGCATCCCGGGCGCGACACACGCTCCGCCTTCGAGATGGCCGCCTCGTTGTTGGCGCCATACTTCAGGTAAACGCGAATAATCTTGTGGCCCTCTTCCTCCGTCGCCTTGAAATTGGAGATATAGCCTTCCTCTTTGAGGATTCGGGCAATCTCCAGCTTCAACCGGGAAGCCGGAATATCCACCTTCTGGTGCCGGGCCTGGAGTGCATTGCGCACTCGCGTCAGCATGTCTGCGACCGGATCGGTCAACCTCATCGTCTGCTTCTCCTTGAGCCACCCGTTCGCTCCGCCTATGCGGAGAACCTGCAGCGGCTTGTTACCACATCAGTCGTTGGGCCTCGGTCTTCGGTCGTTAGCGATTTCGCCGACGACCGTCGACCTATAGCCGACGGCGTCTTACCAAGACGACTTCGAAACTCCGGGAATCTCCCCGCGCAACGCCAGTTGCCGGAAACACAGCCGGCAGATGCCGAACTTCCGCAGGTACCCCCGCGGACGTCCGCACAGCTTGCAGCGGTTGTGCTTGCGCGTGGAGAACTTGGGCTTTCTCGCGTCCTTAACTCGTTTTGCTGTAGTTGCCACTTAGCTCTTAGCTCCTAGCCACTCGCTGCCAGCTCTCAGCCGTCAGCTCTCAGCTTCTTCATTCTGACTTCCAACTTCTGACTTCCCTATGCCCTGAACGGCATTCCCATATGCCGCAGCAACGATCGCGCCTGGTTATCTGTCTGCGCCGTGGTCACGATCGTCACGTTCATGCCCTTGAGCTTGTCTACCTTCTCGTACGAAATCTCAGGGAAGATCAACTGATCATGCAAGCCGATCGTGTAGTTGCCACGGCCATCAAACGATTTGCTGGAGACGCCCTTGAAGTCGCGCACACGTGGCAGGACGATATTCACCAGCCGGTCAAAGAACTCGTACATGCGATCGCCACGCAAAGTCACCATCGCGCCAATCGACTGTCCCTGGCGGACTTTGAACGCTGCAATGGATTTCTTCGCGCGCGTCACCACGGGCTTCTGGCCGGTGATCTGCCCCAGTTCGTTCACCGCGGGATCAAGAATCTTCGCGTTCTGCGTCGCCTCGCCCACGCCCATGTTCACAACGATCTTGTGGAGCTTGGGAACCGCCATCGGATTCTTGAGTTCCAATTCCTTCAACAGCGCGGGAGCCACTTCCTTTTCGAAACGCACCCGCAGCCGCGGCCTTTCCTTCGCGCTGTGCCGCGCCTGCTCCGGAGCCTTCTGCTCCTGAGGCGCCGCTTCCTTCTGTCCTTTTTTGTCTTTTGCCATTTTCCAGCTCTCAGCTCTCAGCTTTCAGCCCTCAGTTCAGCAACGACGTCCGGTTCCCACCAGCCGAGGCTGATAGCTGACGGCTGAAAGCTAAAGACTATTTGTCTAGTGTCGTTCCGCACTTCTTACAAACGCGCACCTTCCGGTCTCCGCGCACTTCGTGCCCAATGCGCACCGGGCCGCAAGTCGGACAGACCAGTTGCACGTTCGAAATCGAAATCCGGCTCTCCTGCTCGGCGATGCCGCCCTTGATGTTCCGCTGCGGATTCGGACGCACGTGCTTCTTCACCATCATGACGTGCTCCACCAGAATCTTCGCATCATTCGGAAACACGCGCAGCACGCGCCCTTCCTTGCCCTTGTCGCGTCCGGTGATCACCTTCACGGTGTCATTCCGCCGGATGTCCACTCTCTTATGTGCTGTCGTTGCCGTCTGCATTTTTCAAATCCCGATTTCGTTTCTCAATCGCTCAATCGCCAAATCGCTCAATGGCTCGATGACTCAATTGGAACCCGCAGCTAAATCACTTCCGGCGCCAATGAAACGATCTTCAAAAACTTCTTCTCTCTCAACTCACGTGCAACGGGCCCGAACACGCGCGTTCCCACCGGCTCGCCCGCTTCGTTGATCAGCACCGCAGCATTCTGATCGAACCGGATGTAGGTTCCATCTCGCCGCCGATGCTCCTTGCGCGTCCGCACGATGACAGCTTTCACAACCTTGCCCTTCTGCACCTGGCCGTCAGGAGCCGATTCCTTCACCGCCGCTGTCACCACATCTCCCAGATCGGCGTTCAATCCAGTCGACCCGCCCAGAGGCAGAATCATCTGCAGCTTGCGCGCCCCGGAATTATCGGCGACCTCCAGCATCGATCTCATCATCACAGCCATGGCAATCTCCCGCTTTCTGTTGTCATCCTGAGGCGCCAGCCTTTGGCGCCGAAGGATCTGGAACGAGCCGCGCGAAGCGTCGCGTTTTTATAGCCACGCATGAATCTCGCGTCCGGCACGCGTCCTTGCTAGCTCGCGACGTCCACCGGCGCTTCCGGCAACAGCGCAGCCTTGCGCACAATGTCCTTCAACTTCCACCGCTTCAGCTTCGATAGCGGACGCGTCTCCTCAATCCGCACCAGATCGCCCACATGCGCCTGGTTCGTCTCGTCATGCGCATAGAACTTCTTGTGCCGCGCAATCACGCGACCGTAAAACGGATGCGCCTTCTTCCGCGTCACCTGCACAACGATCGTCTTATGCATCTTGTTCGCCACGACCTCGCCCACCACTTCCTTGCGGCGGCCCTGCGCCTTCTGTGTCGTTTCCGCCATCATTTCTTCTCCGTAGCGGCCGTGCGCTGGCGCTCACTCACGATCGTCTTCACCCGCGCGATATCCTTGCGCAGCCCGCGCATCTTCTTCAGGCTCTCGGTCTGTCCCATATTCAGCTGGAACTTCAGCTTGAACAGTTGATCGGACAGCTCCTTCTCCTGATGGCTCAGCTCAACGTCGGTTAGATTTCGAATTTTATCGACCTTCATAATTCAGCTCTCAGCTTTCAGCTCTCAGCCTCCAGTAACCGTCGCTTTTGCTGATAGCTGACGGCTGGAAGCTGATAGCTGGCATTTAGTGCGCTCCCTCGCGCTTCACCAATTGTGTCCGCAGCGACAGCTTGTGCGACGCCAGCCGCATAGCTTCGCTCGCATCCTGGTGCGACACGCCTTCCATCTCAAACAAAATCTTCCCAGGCTTCACCACGGCAACCCAGTGATCCGGCGCACCCTTGCCCTTGCCCATACGGGTTTCAGCGGGTTTTTTCGTGACCGGCTTGTCAGGAAACACGCGAATCCATATCTTCCCGCCACGCTTCACAAAGCGTGTCATGGCCACACGGCTCGCTTCAATCTGGCGGTCCGTCACCCAGCCCGGCTCCAGGACTTTTAGTCCATAATCGCCGAACGACAGCGTCGATCCGCGCCAGGCCTTCCCGGTCATGCGCCCGCGCTGCTGTTTCCGATACTTCACTTTCTTTGGCATCAACATAAAATCAGCTCTTGAGCTTCTAGCTCCTGCTTTTGACTAACTCAGCGAGGAGACCGATTTCATTTCTGCATTCTGACTTCTTGCTTCTGACTTCTCTAGAATCCGCCCACCGCTGCCGGCTGCTGCTGTCCCTCACGTTTCTTCTGTTGCAGGATCTCGCCTTTGTACACCCAGCACTTGACGCCGATCACGCCGTAGGTCGTACGCGCTTCGCTGAATCCGAAATCGATGTCCGCGCGCAGCGTGTGCAGCGGCAAACGCCCCTGCAGATACCACTCCGACCGCGCGATTTCGTTTCCATTCAGCCGTCCGCTCACGCGAACCTTGATTCCTTTGCATCCGAAGCGCAGCGCCGAATCCACAGCCTTGCGCATCGCGCGGCGGAATCCCACGCGCTTTTCCAGCTGCAGCGCAATCGACTCCGACACCAGCTGCGCGTCTAGCTCCGGCTTATGCACTTCCTGGATATCGACGAAAATGTCCTTGCCCCCGGTGCGCTTCTGCAGCTCGCCCTTCAGCTTGTCGATTTCCGCGCCCTTGCGCCCGATGATGATTCCGGGCCGCGCCGTCTTGATGATGATGCGCAGCTTGTTTCCAGGACGCTCGATCTCAATCGCGCTGACGCCCGCCGACTTGAGCTTGTCCTTCAGCTCATTCTTCAGCTTCACGTCTTCGTGCAATTGCTTGTCGTAGTCCCGCTCCGCAAACCAGCGCGACTTCCACGGCTTCGTGAACCCAAGCCGAAAACCATAAGGATGGACTTTTTGTCCCATTGCTTCTCCTAGAACCACGCTCCATCAAATCCGTCGGCTCCGCGCCGCCGACTGTCGTGCAGGCACTTGCCCGCACAGTGTCAAACTATTTCGCTGCTGCCGTCTTCCGTCCGGCAGCCTTCTTCGCAGCCGGAGCTCTCCGCCGGGTCTTCGCCGGGGCCGGAGCCGATTCCTCACCGACCACAGTCGCGACCGCCTCGCCATTCTTCCCACGCTCTGCCAGCACCAGTTCGATGTGCGCGATGCGGCGCTGATAGCGGTACGCACGCCCTTGGGGCGCTGGACGAATCCGCTTCATGCGCGGCCCGTCATTCGCCACTGCCCGCTTTACATACAAGTTATCGATCTCGACATCCAACCCCTTCTCAGTCGCAAGAAAATTGGCATTGTCGAGCGCCGACTGCAGCAGCTTGCTCACGTGCTCCGCGACGCGCTTCTTCGTGAACAGCAGCGTGTTGCGCGCCTCTTCCACGCGGCGTCCTTTAATCAGATCCAGCACCAGCCGCGCCTTCTGGGGTGAAACCCGCAAGAACTTCTTTTCCGCTCGAAATTCCATAATAGATTCTCAGTTTCGAAGCTCGTAGCTCAAGGCTCGTAGCTGCTTTTACGCCTTCGGCGCCGCCGGTGCCGCTGCCGGAGCCGCACCTGCCGCCGGAACCGGTGCTCCCGGTCCGCCCGGAACACCCGCCGGTTTCGCCGCCGCTTCCGTCGCCGCCTTCATCGAGTGTCCCTTGAAGGTGCGTGTGAAGCTGAACTCACCCAGCTTGTGTCCCACCATGTTCTCGGTCACATACACCGGAATGAATTTCTTCCCGTTGTGCACCGCGATCGTGTGTCCCACCATCTCCGGAACCACGGTCGACCGCCGCGACCACGTACGCAGCACTTTCTTCTCATTGCGCGAATTCATCTGCTCCACCCGCGTTAGCAGGAAGCCATCGACGAATGCGCCTTTTTTCGTTGAACGCGCCATAGAAAATCAGCCTCTAGGTATTAGCTTCTCGCTCTTAGCAAATCAAACCCTTGTCATTCCGAGCGAAGTCGAGGAATCCCTACCTCACTCGTGACCTTTACTTACTGCGACGGCTCACGATGAACTTATCCGTGCGCTTGTTGTTCCGCGTCTTGTATCCGCGCGTCGGCTGGCCCCAAGGCGTCACCGGATGCCGCCCGCCCGACGTCTTTCCTTCACCACCGCCATGCGGATGGTCCACCGGGTTCATCGACACGCCGCGGTTATGCGGACGCCATCCCAGCCACCGCGCTTTTCCGGCCTTGCCGATCGTCACGTTTTCGTGATCCAGATTTCCCACCTGCCCGATCGTCGCCATGCAGTCCTGCGAAACCTTGCGCGTCTCACCCGATGGCAGCTTCACCAGCGCGTAGTCCGATTCCTTCGCCACCAGCTGCGCCGATCCACCGGCCGAGCGCACCATCTGCGCCCCCTTGCCAGGCTTCAATTCAACGTTATGGATCACCGTGCCAGGCGGAATGTTCCGCAGCGGCAAGGCGTTGCCCACAAGAATGTCGGCATCAGGTCCGCTCACGACCTTCTGCCCGACTTTCAATCCCTCAGGCTGCACGATGTAGCGCTTTTCACCGTCGGCATACGCGAGCAGCGCAATGCGCGAAGAACGGTTCGGATCGTATTCGATCGTCTGCACCGTCGCCGGAATCCCGGTCTTATCGCGCTTGAAGTCGATGATCCGCAGCTTCCGCTTGTGCCCGCCACCGATGAAGCGCATGGTGACGTCGCCCGAGTTGCGCCGTCCACCGGTCCGCTGCTTAGGCTCGACCAGCGGCTTGTGCGGCTCTTTCGTCGTGATGTCGTCGTTGACGAGCGTCGTGCGAAACCGCAGCGTCTGCGTCGTCGGTCTGTATGTTTTGATCGGCATAAAAAACTCTCAGTCGTCAGTTGTCAGTCATCAGTAAAACCTGATCGTCATGCCCGAAGGACTGACGACCGATGACTGAAAACTTCTTACAAATTCTGCGCGTACTCCGGCATCTTCTCGCCGCTGCGCAACCGCACGTACGCCTTCTTCCAATCCGGACGATACCCGGCAAATTTTCCGCGCCGCCGTTCTTTTCCCGGATACGTGGCCGTGCGCACCGAATGCACTTTCACCTTGAAAATCGCCTGCACCGCTTCCTTGATTTCCGTCTTGGTCGCTTTCGGAGCCACCTGGAACACCAGCGTGTTCTGGTTCTCCTTGATCGCGAGCCCTTTTTCGGTAATCACCGGACGGCGGATGATCTGATATGCGCTCTTCATCACGCCACCTCCGCCGCTTTATCAGCACGCTGCCGCCGCCGGCGCTCTTTCACCGGCTGCTTCGCCGCATGGTCCTCGCCGCTCTCGGGCTTCCGCTGCTTCTTAGAGATTGATTTCAGCAGCGAAACCTGCAGCTTCTCGATCGCCGGATGCGAGAAGATAACTCTGTCGTGCCGCAGCAGATGATACGGATGAACGTCGTTGCCACGCACCAGCTCCAGCCCTTCGATGTTGCGCGAGCTGAGTTCCAGTTTGCGGTTGTCGTGCTTCGCAGCTTCCACGACGAGCACCGTTTTGTCGACCTTCAGTGCATCCAGCGCCTTCTGGAACTCCTTAGTCTTCGCTTCCTTCAAATCAAATGTATTGACGACGATCAATTTGCCGTCCGCAAACTTCGCCGCCAGCGCCGACCGCAGCGCACCCAGCAACTTCTTTCGTGGGAACGTGTAGTCATAGCTGCGGGGAACAGGGCCATGTACTGTGCCGCCATGGCGCCACAGGGGTGACCGGATCGAGCCGATACGCGCTCGCCCCGTGCCCTTCTGCTTCCACAGCTTCTTGCCTGATCCGGATACTTCCCAACGCGCCTTCGTCTTGTGCGTTCCGGCGCGCTGGCTGGCGCGGTAGTGCTTGACCGCTTCCCAGAGCAGATCTTCATTCACCGCGCCAAAGATTTCATCGGCGAGATCGAATGTCCCGACCTTTTCGCCGCTCAAGTTATGAATATCAATCGTTGCCATATTTTTTCGCTTTTGGCCGACGACCGCCTTTAGCCTGCCCTGAGCAGAGCGAAGGGACCGACGACCAACGACTGTTTTATGCCTTCTTCGCCGCTCTCTTCGCAGCCTTCAACGGATCCACCGTAGCCGCGCCCGCAAATCCACGACGCTCTCTGGGCGGCTTCTTCGCCTTGGTGATCACCACGTATCCGCCCTGCGGCCCCGGCACGCTGCCTTCGACGACGAGCAGATTCTCTTCCTTGTCCACTCCCAGCACGCGCAGGTTGCGAACCGTCACCTGCTGATTGCCCATATGCCCGGACATCCGCATGCCCTTGAACACGCGCGAGGGAAACGCAGACGAACCGATCGAACCCGTAATCTGGAACATCGAACCGTGCGACTTCGGACCACCGCCGAAGTGATGCCGCTTCACTACGCCCTGGAAGCCCTTGCCCTTGCTGACTCCCACGATATCGACGAATTTCTCGCCATCGAAGATCTCAACCAGCACCCGGTCTCCAACTTTGACCGCGCCATTGCCGTCTGCCTCTGCTCCAGGCGCGTCGACTTCAAGCGGAACTTCGCGCAAGAACTTCACCGGAGGAAGATTGTTCTTCGCCAGATGTCCACGCTCGGGCTTCGAAAGCCGCGACTCCTTCACAAATTCCACCAGCCCGATCTGCGCCGACTCGTATCCATCCTTCGCAGCCGTCTTATGCTGTGTCACCACGCAAGGGCCGGCTTGCAACACTGTGACCGGGCGAACGTCGCCTTTCGAGTCAAACAGTTGCGTCATCCCGACCTTCTTGCCCAAAATTCCCGCGACCTTCGTTGCCATAATCTCCATCCTCACCCAGCGTGGCTCAGAGCTATTGGCTGGGAAGCTTTCTGTCTTAGCTAGAAGCTAGCAGCTAGGAGCTAGAAGCTTATTTGTGTTCCTTCCCAAACGCCTTGATCTCGACATCCACACCGGCCGGCAGATCCAGCTTCATCAGCGCATCCACCGTCTGCTGCGTCGGCTCCAAGATGTCGAGCAACCGCTTGTGCGTGCGGATCTCAAACTGCTCCCGCGACTTTTTGTCCACGTGCGGCGAACGCAGCACGGTGTACTTGTTCTTCATCGTGGGCAGCGGAATCGGTCCCGCAATTTGCGCGCCCGTACGCCGCGCCGTCTCCACGATCTCGCCCGTCGACTGATCCAGAATGCGATAGTCGTAAGCTTTCAACCGTATCCGAATTCTCTCTTTTCCAATCACGTGTTTCGTGTCCTGACCCCGCCGGT
>Ga0335071_10002266_pt1 | contig 20672 bp, 17 predicted proteins | sample Lox_Sample_15_FD_206724 | JGI IMG/M metagenome (GOLD analysis project Ga0335071, IMG submission 206724) | Soil microbial communities from Loxahatchee National Wildlife Refuge, Florida, United States - Lox_Sample_1.5 | ecosystem: Environmental > Terrestrial > Soil > Wetlands | place: USA...
GCCGTGTGGCGGAGCGGCGAAAGGTGCTAGAATCCAGCCCGTTGCCCTCGTAGCTCAGGGGATTAGAGCGCGCGCCTCCGGAGCGCGAGGTCGAAGGTTCGAATCCTTCCGGGGGCACCACGAAGTCCCTGCTCAGGGGCGAGTTTGGGCCACTCGTTCGTCGAACGGGTGGTCATGGCCGACACGGGGCTGGCCCTGCCGGTCAGTTTGTCGGCCGCCGCTTCGTCCGCTCGCTCGTGTCGCAATAGCCGCTGCTCGGCGAGGGTGCCGCGCCGGACCTGCTCGGCCATGAGGTGACGAACCCCGCCGAAGACTGCGGCGCTGCCCGCCCAGGCATCCTCCGACGAACGATGACAAGTGTTGCCAGGTCCCCTGTCAGGTGATGCCCAGTGATTCTCCTTTCCGTGCCGTGAATACTCGTTCCACATGAACGGCGGACGACGGAGAGGGCGAGAGGCATGAGGAATGACGAGGAGCTTCGCCGCGATGTCGAGGAAGAGCTGGCGTGGGAGCCCGGCATCGACCACCGGCAGATCGGCGTGGCCATCAAGGATGGGGTCGTGGTCCTGGTCGGCGAGACCCACTCGTTCTCGCAGAGGTGGATGGCCGAGCGGGCCGTCGACCGCGTAGCGGGGGTCAGGGGTGTGGTCAACCAGATGAGGGTCTCCGTCACGGGTCGGTCTGCTGATGCCGACATCGCCGGGGCGGCTGTGAACACCCTGGCGTGGAACGCTCAGGTGCCGAGGGACAGCATCAGGGTCGAGGTCGAAGACGGCTGGATCACACTGACCGGCGAGGTCGAGCACGACTACCAGCGGCGGGCCGCCGAGTGTGCGCTCAGAAGCCTCCGCGGGATCCGGGGCGTCACGAATCTGGCGACCGTCAGGCGTCGTTCGGGTCCGAAGGACGTCACGAGCCGGATCGAGAGGGCGCTCCGCCGCGGGACCGCGCTCGACCCTCGTGAGATCACGATCGACGCCTCGGATGACACCGTCACTCTTCGAGGCACGGTGCGTTCCTGCAGGGAGCGGCGCAAGGCAGAGGAGGCGGCGCTCCGGTTTCCGGGCGTGACGTTCGTGAACAACCTGCTGACGGTCGGAGAGTCGTCGAAGGGTGAGGACCCCGCCGGCGTCTCCGAGACGACGCTGACCGGCTCAGAGCGAAAGGGATGACCATGAGCATGCAACTCCAGACCACCACGATCGAACCGCCCGCCCCCCGTCGCTCCACAAGCGAAAGCCACGACGATGCAGGCGACCGCCGCTGGTTGGTCGATTCCACGGAGACCGCTCCCGCTGTGGCAGACCTCCATCCCGGCGCAGCCGACCTCCACCGCATGCGGCGCCTCGTCGCGGTGCAGAACCGTCTTCTCGACCTCATGGCCGACGAATGCGAGGCTGGCGAGCTGCTTGGTGGGGTGGCGTCGTTGCTCGAGCTGCCGCTCGTACTGTTCGACTGCCGTGGGGCGCTGCTGGCGCAGGCCGGCTCAACTCGTCGCCTGGGCGATCCCGACCTTCTCTGGCGTCGCTACGTCTCAACCCGGAGAGGCGAGGGACCGAGTGTCGTCGACTCGGCCGACGGTCGCCTCTGCTTCCACGAGGTGTCGATGCTCGGCAGGGTCGAGCGCGTGCTCGTCGCGGAGATTCCGCGCTCCGCCGATCCCGATCTGGCGGAGATGGCGCTCTGCTATCTGGAGCGGCTGTTGTCGCTGGATGTCGCCCGCCAGCGCGAGGAGCTCATCGCGGCTCGCCGCAAGCGCAGCCGTTTGCTGCAGGATTTCCTGTCGACGACGGCCGCTGCCGAGGAAGATGTCGCCCTACACCTGCAAGGCGAGGGGATCGACGAATCGAGTGTCTGGCGGGTCGTCGTCTGCGAGCTGTCGAGCCCACGCCCGGGAAGAGGGGCCGCGGGTCGCCGCCTGGACGGCCAGGTGGAGGACAGGGTCGTGGCGGCCGCAGAGCGTGTCGCTGCCGGGCAGAAGATCACCCAGCTCGTCACCTTCAACGGCACGGACCTGGTGATCCTCGCGGTCGCCGCCGAGCGCGAGCCGGCGGCCGTCCGGGAGTCCCTGATCGCCCTCCAGGCCGCCCTTCAGGAAGCGGCGAAGGTCCCGCGGGTCCGCATCGGGTGCTCGTCGGAAAGGGAGGAGTGGTCGCACGGAACGCGCGCCCTGCACGAGGCGCAGGAGGCCATCGTGCTGGCGAGGAGGCGGCCGGACGGCATCGAGCTGTTCGACGACGTGTCTGGCCGCTATCGCGTGATCGACGGACAGAGCGACGAGATGCTCAAGGATATCTACGAGCGCACGGTCGGTCGTCTGGCCGAGGTCGACTCGCGAGAGCACACCCGCCTGCTTGAGACCGTGGCGGTGCTCCTCGACAATCAGCTCTCCGTTCAGGCCACGGCCAGCGCCCTGTATATCCACCGCAACACGCTGCACAAGCGCCTGCACCGCATCGAGCGGTTGCTCCAGGTGGACGTCGACAGGCTGGACGACGTCGTCGAGCTCTATCTGGGCTTGCGCGCCGCCGAGCTCCTGGGACAGCCGGCCTGGCGCCGGCCGGTCCGGTCAAGTCTGGCGGCGGCCGGCCAGGTCACGGCGTGACCATGGGATGAGTCCGTCGCGAGCTACGACGGGCGGCACAAAGCCACAATGCGCTGAAGCTGCTCGAAGATCGGCCTGCGGCGACGCGTTCGCTCATCGCGGCGGCACGTCGGCGAGCTTGACAGTCCATCCTCCATGGTTTCTCATGGCGCACGAATCGTTGACCAGGGGCGTCTGCATGGCTCCGCCTGCATATCGAGAGCGCGACTATGAGTTCGGCCGGCAGATGCTGGCGCTCCGGACCGAGAGCGGCCTCACCCAGTCGGCTCTCGCCCAGACCTTAGGCGTCTCGCGCAACGCGGTCAGCGCCTGGGAGGGTGGCGAGAGCTACCCTTCTGCGCCGCATCTGCGCCGCCTGATCGAGGTCTGCCTGGCCCGGCAGGCCTTCCATGCGGGGCACGAGGCCGAGGAGATCCGCACGCTCTGGCGCGACGCCCGGCTTCGCGTGCCGCTCGACGAGGCCTGGCTCGTCGCCTTGGTAGAGTCGTCCTCGTCGGCGACCGCCGGCGCGGCGCCGCCCTCGGCCGACCCGGACGCGCCGGCGACGGTGGCACCCCGGCTCGACTGGGGCCAGGCGCCCGAGGCCTCTGAGTTCTACGGGCGAGAGTCGGAGCTTGCCCTGCTCGGCATGTGGCTGCTCGAGGACCACTGTCGCGTGGTGAGCCTGCTGGGCATAGGGGGTATCGGCAAGACGATCCTGGCCGTTCGCCTTGCGCGGGAGACGCTGTCCCACTACGAGTGCCTCTACTGGCGCAGCCTGCGCGACGCACCGCCCCCCGGCGAGTGGTCGGCCGGGGCCATCGCCTTCCTCTCCGATCAGCGAATGGTGCCGCCGTCCGGCGATGCGGAGCGGCTCGCGGCACTGCTTCAGTTGCTGCGCGACCACCGCTGCCTGCTGGTGCTCGACAACTTCGAGACGCTGTTCGAGCCCGGCGAGGAGCAAGGGCGGTATCGTCCGGGCATGGCGGCCTACGGCCGCCTCGTCGAGGCGGTCGCCGAGGCCAGCCATGAGAGCTGCCTGCTGTTGACGAGCCGCGAGGCTCCGCCCGAGCTGGTCCGGCTCGGGGCCACGCACGGATCGCTGACCGTCGGCGGCCTGGGAGTCGAAGAGGCGCGGCGGATGCTGACCGCCAAGCAGCTCACCGGGAACCTCGAGCAGTGGACCGAGCTGGTCGGTCGCTTCGGGGGCAACGGCCTCGCCCTCAAGATGGTCGGCGAGCGCATCCGGGAGCTCTTCGGGGGGGAGCTCGGCTCCTACCTGCAGGAGGCCGCGAGCGGCACGGCCTTCGGCGGCGTGCGCCAGCTCGTGAGCGAGCAAGTCGAGCGCGGCACGCCCGTCGAGCAGCGTCTGCTCGAGGTCCTTGCGGTCGCGCGCGAGCCCGTGACGGTGGCCGGGCTGCTGGATACCCTGGGCGCGACCCTGGGGCGCGGGACCGTGCTCGATGCGCTCGAGTCGATGAGCCGCCGCTCGCTTGCCGAGCGCGTCGAGACGGAGGCGGGGATCGCCTTCACCCTGCAGTCGGTGGTGCTCGAGTGCCTCACCGACCGCGTCGTGGCACAGGTGGGCGGGGAGGTCGAGCTCGGGCACCCGGCGCTCCTTGTCGAGCAGGCCCTCGTCCGGGCACAGGCACCTGAGTACGTGCGCGAAAGTCAGGAGCGCCTTATCGGCATGCCCGTTCTCGAGCGGCTGCAGGCTCGCCTGGGCCGAGAGGCCACCGAGCGGCGTCTGCTGAGCCTGCTCGATGCCTGGCGCGACCGGCCCCTCGAGGAGCAGGGCTACGGGCCGGGCAGCGTGGTGAACCTGCTGCGGCTGCTGCGGGGCGAGTTGCGCGGGCTCGAACTCGGCCGGCTTGCGATCCGTCAGGCCTACCTCGCGGACGTAGATGTACACGACGGCAGTTTCGCCGGTGCTCACCTGGCGGAGTCGGTGTTGGCGGACGCGTTCACCTCGCCCGTCTCCGTGACCCTGAGCGGCGACGGAGCCATGCTGGCGGCGGGCACCTCGACGGGGCAGATCTGGCTCTGGCGGGTGGCCGATCGGACCCTCCTCGCGACCTTGGACGGCTACCCGGGCCAGGTCTTCGGCGTGTCGCTCACGACCGACGGCGGGCTGCTGGCAGGCGGCGGCATGGACGGGACCGTGCGGTCCTGGGACACGGCGACGGGGCGTCTGCTCACCACGTTCGAAGGCCATACGAGCGGTGTCGCCGGTGTGGCGTTCTCCGCCGACGGCCACATGCTGGCAAGCGGCAGCTTCGATGGGACGATACGACTGTGGGCCGGCGACGCGGGTCGGCCGCTCGCGAGCCTGGGGGGCCACACCGGTACGGTCTGGAGCGTCTCGCTCTCCGCCGACGGCCACGTGCTGGCAAGCGGTGGTGCCGACGGCACGGTGCGACTGTGGGAGACGGAAGGAGGGCGGCCGCTGTCGATCCTGACCGGCCATACGGGCGAGATCTGGGGAGTCGCCCTCTCCGCCGACGGGCGTCTGCTGGCCAGCGGCAGCCTCGATGAGACGGTCCGCTTATGGGAGACCGCGAGCGGGCGATGTGTCGGGATTCTGCGCGGCCACACCGGCGGCGTCTGGAAAGTGGCGATCTCCGCGAACGGCCGGCTGGTCGCCAGCAGTGGTGCGGACGACGTCGTACGGCTGTGGGAGGCATCGGGCGGACGCCGGCTTGCGACTCTCACCAGTCACAGGGGAGGAGTATCGGCTGTGGCGCTCTCCGCCGACGGGCGCCTGTTGGCGAGCGGCAGCTTCGACCAGACCGTGCGGCTGTGGGAGGTGTCCGGCGGGCAAGCACTCGCGACCCTCCAAGGCCATGCCTGCGGCGTCTGGAGAGTGGCGCTGTCGGCCGACGGGGCGCTCGTGGCCAGCACCGGCAACGGTGGCGACGGAGCAGTACGCCTCTGGGAGACGAGCACCGGGCGGTTGATCACGACCCTCGAGGGACACACCGATCAAGCGACGGTCGCGATCTCGTCCGACGGACGTCTCGTGGCCAGCGGCGGCATCGAAGGCACGGTGCGGCTGTGGCAGGCGCCGAGCGGGCGCCTTATCGCGACACTCAAGGGCCACACCAGCGAGGTCTGGGGGGTCGCGCTCTCCGCGGACGGGCGTCTCGTGGCCAGCTGCGGCCTGGACGCGACGGTGCGGCTGTGGGAGGCGCCCAGCGGCCGCCCGCTGGCGACCCTCGATGCCCACGCCGGCGCCGTCCGCGTCGTCGCGCTCTCTGCCGACGGCCGGCTTCTGGTCAGCGGCGACGCCGATGGTGAGCTACGGCTTTGGGAAACGCCCGCGGGCCGCCCGCTGGCGACGATCGCGGGCCACGCCGGCGGGGTCAGGGGCGTGGCGCTCTCCGCCGATGGGCACCTGCTGGCAAGCGGCGGGCTCGAGGGGACCGTGCGGCTCTGGGAGACGCCCACGGGCCGCCCGCTGGCGACTCTCGAGGGGCATACCGGCCCCGTCTGGAGCGTGGCGCTGTCCGCCGACGGACGCCTGCTCGGCAGCAGCAGCGCGGACGGGACCGTGCGGCTCTGGGAGACGGCTGGAGGGCGCCCGCTGGCCACGCTGCGGGGTCATGCCGGTCCTATTCCGGCAGTGGCGCTGACAGCCGACGGCGGCCTCCTTGCGAGCGGCGGTTGGGACGGGACGGTTCGGCTCTGGGAGACGTCCGGCGGAGCGCCTGGTCGCACGCTCCAGCTGGAACGCCGCTATGAGCGGATGGACATCACCGGCCTGACCGGGGTCACCCCAGCGCAGCGCGCCGCCCTCATCGCCCTGGGCGCCGTCGAGCGCAGCCTCTGAAGGTCGTCTCGCGGTCAGCCCGCCGTCTTGCCGAGACGTTCGTAGATCGCCTGCATCAGCCGCCGAGCGACGATCATGGCGACGATCAGGGCGACGATCTCGATGAAGTGGCCCAGCTCGACGTGATCGCCGAACACCACGTTGACCGCCTCGAGGATGACGAACTTGCTGAAGAACAGGATGACGAACACCGACACGAGTCCGAGGGCCCTGTTCACGCCGCCCGGCCTTGCCTTGAAGAAGGCCGCGACGCGGTGCTCGAGCCCGAGCACGAGATCGAGCAGCAGCTTGAGCAGGACGGCGGTGAGGATCGAGATCCAGAAGGAATCGATGACGACCGCGGGGACGAACTCGACGAACAGGTTGAGCACCACGATGTAGACGAGGACGTCCGCCATCCACGACGCGAACCGCTGCTGGGCCGGAGTCACCACGACCACGCCCGTGCGTCCCTGTGTCTCTGCCACCGTCTCCTCGCCGCGGCCGCCCCGCGCGGCCTGTGGGTGCTAGTTCGACGTCGCCGCGCCGCACGTCCTCAGCGTCCGTATCACTTCCCGCATGAACGCCGGGAGATCCATGGGCCAGCGCGAGGTGGTGAGATTCCGGTCGACCACGACGTCCTCGTCCACGTAGATGCCCCCGGCGGCCCTTATCTCGTCGGGCACGCCGTCGCCCCAGTACGAGGTGAGACGCCTTCCGGCGACGAGACCCGCGGAGACCAGAAGGTAGGGGCCATGGCAGATGGCCGCCACCGGCTTGCCGGCGACGAAGAAGGCCCGTGCGATCTCCTGGGCCTTCTTGTCGTTGCGGACCGTCGTGGGCGCGCCGTGCGGATGTCCGCCGGGGATGAACAGGAGGTCGTACGCCTCTGGATCGACCTCGTCGATGGTGAGGTCGACGTTCTCGAAGTAGTAGCCATTCTCTCCGATGATCGTCTCTTTAGTGGGAGCCGCGACGTCGACCGCCACGCCTTCCTCCATCATGCGGAAGTAGGGAACGAAAAGCTCGAAGTCCTCGAACTTGTCGGCGGTGAGGACGATCACCCTGGCGAGGGGGTCTGGCGTTGTGAACCGCTCCTTGTCGAATCTCATCGCTCGCCTCGTCTCCGTCGGGTGTGTCTCAATTGGCTGCTACTCGCTGGGTTTCGGCTCTTGATAGATGCCGAGCAGGTTGCCGGCCGGGTCGCGGAACCGGGCCGTGATCTCGGGGGCGTCGCCGCCGATCGCCTGCACGATCGTGCCGCCGTGAGCCTCGACGGCGGCGACCGTCGAGACGGCGTCGTCGACCATGATATAGACGAGCAGGCCGGGATCGCCCGTCGAGGCGGGGCGGCCCGGCACCCAGCTGCCGCTGACCTCGCCGGTCGCGTCGTCGAAGGCCAGGGCGCCGTCGCCGCGGCGCCGCAGGGTCCAGCCGAAGACGCGCTCGTAGAAGGCGGCGGAGCGATCGACGTCGGTGGCCGGGATCTCGAGGTAGCAGATCTTGCCGTTGGCGTGGGGGATCGGCACGGCGCTCCTTTCGTTTGCGGCTGGTCTTCCCGTGCGGCGGGCGACGAAAGCTCGTTCGGTCGCGGCGCCGCGGCTGCGGGAGAGTCGGTCCTCGTGAACGGCGCACCCGCAGCCCGCCCTCCGCTCACGGCCTACGCCGCGCTCGCCGCGATGACGGTCGCCTTCGGGGGCACGTTCGCGAGCGCCACGGGCGCTCGCGGCGGGCAGTCAGGCGCTTGGGTGAAAGCGGAAGGGCCGCGCGGCCGGGTGACGCCCTGGGACGCGGCCCTCTGGCGGGCCGCGGGTGCCGCTAGAAGTCGATCGGCAGGATGAGGTCGGTCTCGAGAGCGGTCACGAACTTGGCGGCCTCTTCTTCGAAGTGCCGCCGCACGAGCTGGTCGGCCTGGCGGGCGAGGCGCTCGGTGCCCTCATAGAGAGCGCGGTTGAGGCGCTCGACCTCGTCGCGGCCGAGGGTGACGGAGCGCACGGTCTCGCAATTGGGGCAGCGCAGGGTGATGCGCCACGCGGACGTGGCGATGCGCTGCCAGTCGGTGGGATGCACGAGCTGCGAGCCGCACAGCGGGCAGACGTGGGCGTCGCGCAAGGCTTCGCGTGGTGGCGCGGTGACCGGATAGGCGAAGTCCGACTCGTGGTCGAAGACCAGCATGTCGCGTTCTGTGCCGTCGGGGAAGATGAACCGCTCGATGTCGCAGTCGCCCATGCTCGAGCCCTCGGTCTCGGTGCCGCCGCGTCGCCGCGGGCGGCCTGTACCGTCTGTATCGGCCGGGGCGGGTCGCGGCTTGACAGTCGGGTCGCGGGGCCCGCGGGCGCCGGCAAGAACCAGGGCCGCGAGAGGCCATGCGGTATACTTCCGACTCCCGACGAGAAGCGAGGAAACGACCGCCGTGAGCCACCCGACCAGCCCCCCGTCCGACGCCGGCGGCGCCGCTCTGCGCGCCCGGCCGATCGGCATGTTCGACTCGGGCATCGGCGGCCTCACCGTGCTGCACGAGTGCCTGGTCGCCATGCCTGCCGAGGATTTCGTCTACGTCGGCGACACGGCCCGCTTCCCCTACGGCCCCAAGAGCCAGGACGAGCTGCGCCTCTTCGCCCGTCAGATCGCTACCTTCCTGGACGAGTCCGGCGTCAAGCTGCTCGTCGTGGCCTGCTACTCGGCCACGGCGGCGGCCCTGCCCGCGCTGCAGGAGCAGTTCTCGACCCCGATCATCGGCGTCGTGCTGCCCGGCGCCCGGGCGGCGGTGCAGACCTCCCGCTATCGGCGCATCGGCGTCATGGCCACCGAGGCGACCGTGGCCAGCGGCAGCTACGTGCGCGCCATCGGCGCGCTCGACGGCGGCGCCGAGGTCATCCAGCAGGCATGTCCCGGGCTGGCCGCGTTCATCCAGGACGGCGACGTGGCCAGCCACGAGATCGTCGCCGCCGTGAGGCGCTTCACGGCGCCGCTCAAGGAACACCGCCCCGACGTCGTCATCATGGGCTGCACGCACTACCCCCTGATCGCGCCCATGCTGCAACGCCATCTGGGTCGAGACGTCACGCTCGTCAACCCGGCCGCCGAGATCGCCCGCGAGGTGGCCGAAGTGCTCGTGCGCCAGGACATCGACAACGACGCCGAGCGCGAGGGTTCCTACCGCTTCTACTGCACCGGCGAGGCCGACGCGTTTCGCGCCGTGGGCGCCCGTTTCCTGCAGATGCCGCTCGACGACGTCGAGCAGATCGCACTCGAGCGCCTGGCGGCGCTGGTCGATCGTGACCACACGCCTGCTCGCCCGCGCTAGCACCTACGCGGCCGCTTACGTCGTCCTGACGCTGATCGCCGGCGCCTTCGGCCTCGCCTCGGGTCAGGTGCAGTTCCGTATCTCCGAGGCCCTGCTGCCCTTCGCCTGCGTCGATCCGGCCGCGGTGGTGGGCTTCACCCTGGGTACCGCGATCGCCAACGGCCTGACCAGCTCCATCGGGTTGCCCGACGTCGTCTTCGGCTCGCTGCTCACGCTGGCCGCGACGCTCGTCATGCGCTGGGTGGGCCCGCGCGCACTGTGGCGCTGGGGCCCGCGCGTGGTAGCCTTGGCGGCGCCGGTGGTGGTCAACGGGTTCGGTGTCGGCGCCGAGCTCGCCCTCGTTCTGGGGCTGCCGTTCTGGCCGAGCGTGGGCTTCGTCGCACTCGGCGAAGCCGTCGTGCTGTTCACGGGCGGCCTGCTGGTGCTGAGCCTGATCCGCACGCACGGCCGGTTCTTCGGCCTTGCGCCGCACCCCCGCCCCGAGCGGCGTACCACATCCTGAAAAGAGAAGAGGTGACCAGGTGAGACTCGGCAGACGGCCCGACGAGCTGCGGCCCCTTACGATGGAACGCGACGTCGCCAAGTTCGCCGACGGCTCCGTGCTCGTGCGTCTCGGCGACACCCACGTGCTGTGCACGGCCAAGTCGGTCGACGGCGTGCCGGGCTGGCGGCGCGGCAGCGGCAGCGGCTGGCTGACCGCCGAGTACAGCATGCTGCCGGCGGCGACCACCGACCGCACGCCCCGCGAGGCGGTGCGCGGCAAGCAGGGCGGCCGTACCCAGGAGATCCAGCGCCTGATCGGCCGCAGCCTGCGCGCGGTGGTCGACCTCGGCTCGATCGGCGAGCGCACGATCTACCTCGACTGCGACGTCCTGCAGGCCGACGGCGGCACGCGCACGGCCTCGATCTCGGGCGCCTACGCCGCCCTGGTCATCGCCCTGCAGAAGCTGCAGGCGACGGCGCGCTGGCCGCGCCTGCCGCTGTTCGAGGACGTCGCCGCCGTGTCGGTCGGCGTGGTCGACGGTGAGGCCCGTCTCGACCTCGACTACGAAGAGGACGCCGCGGCCTCGCTCGACATGAACGTGGTGCTGACCGGCGAGGGTCGCCTGGTCGAGGTCCAGGCCACGGCTGAGGGCGAACCGTTCCCGCGCGAGACCCTCGACCGGCTGCTCGACCTGGCGGCCGGCGGCGCGAAGCGCATCGCGGCCGTCCAGCAGGCGACGATCGCCGGTGAGGGCAAGGCCTGATGCGCTTCGTCCTTGCCAGCCGCAACCGGCACAAGCTCGACGAGTACCGCGCGATCCTCTCGCCGCACGAGGTCGAGCCCATGCCGGCCGGCATCGAGCTGCCGCCCGAGGGCGTCACGTCGTTCGACGACAACGCCCGCGCCAAGGCCGAGGCCCTGGCCCGCGCCCTCGGCGGGAACGACGGGCGGACGGTCGTGGTGGCCGACGACTCAGGGCTGGAGGTCGACGCCCTGGGCGGCGCGCCCGGGGTGATCTCGGCCCGCTACGCCGGCCGCGATGGCGACGACCAGGCCAACAACCGGCGGCTGCTCACCGAGCTTGCCGCCCTGCCCGGCGAGCACGACCGCGCCGCCCGCTTCGTCTGCGTCATCGCCTTCGTCGCGCCCGGTGGCGCCGACGCCACGCTGGTGCGCGGCGAGTGGCCCGGCGCCATCGCCCCGGCGGCACGCGGCGTGTCGGGCTTCGGCTACGACCCGCTCTTCGTGCCGGCCGGCTCGCGGCTCACCGTGGCCCAGATGAGCGAGGCCGCCAAGAACACCGAAAGCCACCGCGCGCGCGCGGCCAGAGCGCTGCTCGAGCGGCTTGCCGGACCCGGTCTGCCGTGAGCCAGCCGGCGGCGAACGAGCTCGGCGGCGTCGCGCGCAAGACGCGCGCCGCCTGGCTGTCGATCGTCGCCAACGCTGCGCTCATCGTCTTCAAGGTCGTCGTCGGTGTGCTCTCGGGCTCGATCGGCATCATCTCCGAGGCGTTGCACTCGGGCACCGACCTCGCGGCCGCCGCCATCGCGCTCGTGTCGGTCCGCGAGGCCGCGCGACCGGCCGATCTGCGCCACCGCTACGGGCACGAGAAGGTCGAGAACCTGTCGGCGCTCATCGAGGGGGCGATCATCTTCGCGGCCGCCGTCGTGATCATCGTCGAGGCCGTGGTGCACCTCGTGTCGGGCGAGCAGCTCGATCACCTCTGGCTCGGCATCGTCGTCATGCTCATCTCGGCGGCGGTGAACGGGGCGAGCGCCGCCTACATCTTCCGCACGGCGCGTCGCACCGCCTCGCCGGCCCTCGAGGCCGACGCCGCCCACCACCTCACCGATGTCTACACCTCGCTCGGCGTGGCCGGCGGCCTTCTGCTCGCCCAGCTCACCGGCCTCACCTTCTTCGACCCGCTGCTCGCCATCGCCGTCGCCGTGCTCATCATCTGGACCGCCTGGGGCATCGTGAGCCCCTCGACGCGTGTGCTGCTCGACGAGGCCTTGCCCGACGACGAGCTCGACCTCGTGCGCGAGACGGTCGCCGAGCACCGCGGCGAGCTCATCATCGGCTACCACAAGCTGCGCGCTCGCCATGCCGGCGCCAGGCACCTGATCGACCTGCACGTCACGGTACCGGGCAACATGACGGTGATGCGCGCCCACGAGATCGCCGAGCACATCGAGAGCGACATCGCCGAGCGCCTGCCGAACACCGAGGTCCTCGTGCACATCGAGCCCAGCACGCACGAGCGCGAGGACGAGTCCTGACTCGACATCGGGGGCGCTCGCCTCTCCTCCCGGAAGATCCCGCGAAAGTCTCGGGAAGTCGCGCCGTCGCGCGGACGGAAACGGCGCCGGACGCCGCCAGGGAGCCGTGACCTAGAGCTTCACGCCGAGCGGCAGGGCAGAGGCGAGCAGCACGACGGTGAGGGCGATCAGCGCGATCGAGAAGGCCCAGGCTATGACGTTGTAGACCGGACCGTTCACGTGGTCGCCCATGACCGACTCGTCGTTTACGATCTTCAGGACGTAGATGAGGATGATGGGCAGCAGGATGCCGTTCACGTCCTGGCTCAGCAGGATCACCTTGACGAGCGGCAGGTGGGGGATGATGGCGACGGCGGCCGGCACGAAGATGAAGAACGTGAGCAGGCCGTTGAAGATCGGCGCCTCGGCGAACGACTGGTCGAGCCCCGACTCGAAGCCGAACGCCTCGGAGATCGCGTAGGCCGTGGTCAGCGGCAGGATGGCCGCGCCGAGGATCGACACGTTCAGGAGGCCGAAGCCGAAGAGCAGGTAGGCGGCGCGTCCCGCCAGCGGCTCGAGCGCCCTGGCGGCCTCCTGGGCGGTCTCGACCAGGATGCCGTGCTTGTAGAGCGTCGCCGCGCAGGCCACCACGATGAACAGGTCGATGGCGTCGGTGAACACGGCTCCCGCGTAGACCTCGAGCTTCGTGTAGATGTACTCCTTGATCGCGACCTTCTTGTCGACGACGTAGGCCTGGATGAAGAACTGTCCCCAGGGGGTGATGGTCGTGCCGATGGCGGCGATCGCGATCAGCAGCCACGCCGAGTTGGACTGGAAGCTCGGCACCACGGTGCCGTGTGCGGCGGCGCTCCAGTCGGGATGCGCGAGGAAACCGGCCAGCACGTAGGCCGCGTAGATGGCCGTGAGGGCCAGGAAGACGCGCTCCACGCGACGGTACGACCCTCGCGTCACCAGCAGCCAGACGCCCACCGCGACCGGCGGCACACACACCCAAGGCGGCACATGACCCAGCCCGAAGGCGGCGGCGATCCCCGAGAACTCGGCCACCGTCGTGCCGAAGTTGGCGATCAGCAGGGCGAGCATGGCGAAGGCCGTGATCTTGAGACTGAAGCGTTCGCGGATAAGGGCCGCCAGGCCCTTGCCGGTGACCACCCCCATGCGGGCGCCCATCTCCTGGGTGACTGCCAGGATCGGGGTGATCAGCAACAGCAGCCAGAGCAGGCTGTAGCCGTACCTCGCGCCGATCACCGACCAGGTCGTGATGCCGCCGGCGTCGTTGTCGGAGGCGGCGGCGATCAGCCCCGGCCCCATGACGGCGAGGAACATCAGCAGGCGTGTGCGACCGATGCGGCCCAGACGGGGCCGCTTGCGTGTCTCCGGCGAGGCGGGCATGTCCTACCTCGTCACCGGAAGATGCGTGGCAATCGTTTCTTCCAGGCCAGGGGCAGCACGAGATCGATTGCGTCGTCGATGGTCACGATCCCGTGCAGCACGCCTTCGGCGTCGACGACGGGCAGAGCCAGGAGGTTGTATTTGGCGATCGTCTGGGTGACCTCTTCCTCTCCGGCGGCGAGGGTCACCGAGATCGGGTCGGCGGTCATGAAGTCGCGCACGCGCCGGCTGCCGGGCACGGTCAGCAGGTCGCGCAGCGAGATGGTGCCGAGCAGCCGCTCGCGCTTGTCGGTGACGTAGACGTAGTAGACGGTCTCGACTTCGGGCTCCTGGTCGCGCAGCAGCTCGATGGCCTCGGCCGCCGTGACCTCGGGGGGCACCACGGCGAACTCGGTGGTCATGATGCCGCCGGCCGAGTTCTCGGGGTAGGTGAGCAGCTCGCGGATCTCGGCCGCCCGCTCGCGGTCCATGAGCGACAGCAGCCGCGTGGCGCGGCGCTTGGGCAGGTCGGCCAGCAGGTCGGCGGCGTCGTCGGGCGAGACGTCTTCGAGCAGGTCGGCGGCCTTTTCGTCGGGCAGCTCGCTGAGCAGCGCCGCCTGCGAGGCGGGATGCATCTCCTCGAGCGTGTCGGCGGCGACCTCGTCCTCGAGGGCCTCGAACACGGCGGCGCGTTCTTCGGGGCTGAGCTCGTGGGCGATCTCGGCGATGTCGGCGGGGTGCAGCAACGAGAGGTCGCGGCGCGGCACGGTGAGGTGCACCGCCTCGGCGTCGCTGGCCTGCAGGTCGACCGCGCTCCAGTCGATGAGGCGCGGCTTGGGGTTCTTGGACAGCCGTGTTGTCACGCGCGCCAGGCCGATGCGCCGCAGGATGGCGCCGCTCGAGACGTCGACGGCCACGACGCGCAGCGAGGCCCCGGAGCGGGCGAGCTGGATGTCGTTCACGCGGATCATCTTGCGGCCGTCGGTGTCGACGATCTGCCGGTCGAGCACCTGGCCCGAGAGCAGGAGCTCGCCGGACTGCGGCTCGAACTCGGTGAGCGTGGCGGCGGCGACGCGCAGCAGGACACCCGACTCTTCGAGGCTGGCCACGGCGGCCCAGGGTACGCCCAGGCGGCGGTTGCCGCGCTTGAGCACGAGTGAGGTGACGCGAGCGTACTTCTGCCTGGTGCTCACGGCCACGTCCTGCAGGGTGCCGGCCGACTTGCCTTCGGCGTCGCGCACGGTGTGGCCGAGCAGTTTGCTCAGGTAGAACATCGCTCACCTCCTTCGCTCTTGGGCCCGCGCGGGTGGAGCTTCGGCCGGCCGAGCCGAAGATCCGCTCCCCGAAGGGAAGAGGCCGGCCTCCGGGCGAGCCACAGCGAAGTGGGCGCTCCTCACTCGTCCGAGAGCTTTGGCACAGCACACCGTAGAGACGTGATGTCTCAGCCGTTTCGGGTAGGACCTTGGGTCCGGTGATACCTGTTCTACCCGTTGGCGTCTCTGGACGTTTCCGGGCAACGGCCTCTATGCGTGCTGGAGCCTCACCTAACGAGGAATGTGCCGCGGTGATGCTCGGGAAACGTACGCCCGCCCGGCTCGAGGTGTCAAGGAGGTGCTATACTGGACTGCCGCTCGGCCCCGAAAGCCGGGCATTGTCCATGTAAGGGCCGCGACAGCACGTCGCCGAGGACCGGGGCGAGAGCATGATCGTCACCCTCACGGCCAACGCCGCCATCGACAAGACCCTCACCGTGCCGAACTTCGTCACGGGCTTCCGGCACCGCGCGAGCCAGAGCCTTACTCTGCCGGGCGGCAAGGGCGTCAACGTCGCTCGCGCCCTGCGCACCATCGGCCAGCCGGTCGTGGCCAGCGGCCTCGTCGGGGGGCGCACCGGCCAGCAGATCGTCGAAGGGCTCTCGCGCGAAGGCATCCTCAACGACTTCGTGCGCATCGCCGGCGAGTCGCGTACCTCGACCGCGGTGATCGACCCCACCGGCCTCACCCAGACCGAGATCAACGAGTGGGGGCCGGTGGTCACCGAGCAGGAGCGACTGGCCTTCCTCGACAAGGTCGACTACCTCGCCAAGGGCGCCCACTACGTGATCATCTGCGGCTCGTTGCCGCGCAAGGTGCCCGACGACTTCTACGCCGAGATCCTGCGGCGCATCCGCACGGCTCGCTGCCAGACCATCCTGGACGGCTCCGGCGACCCGTTGCGCCACGGCGTGCGCGCCCACCCCGACTTCGTCACGCCCAACCTGCGCGAGGCCGAAGACCTCGTCGGCCACGAGTTCCACGACGAGCAGGACATCATCGACGCGACCGACCTCATCCGCCAGCTCGGCGCCCACAACGTGATCATCAAGACGCCCGACGGCTGCTACGCGCGCCTGCGCCACGGCCGCCGCCTGCGCGTCTATCACGCCACCATCCCGATGGTCGACAACGTGGTCAGCACGGTGGGCTCGGGCGACGCCTTTCTGGCCGGCTTCGTGGCCGGGCACTTCTCGGAATCCGATCCCGGCGACTGCCTGCGCTACGGCCTGGCCTGCGGCGCCGCCAACACGCAGCGCTACGGCGCCGGCGTCCTCGACCCCGACGACGTCGAGACCCTGCTCGCCGCGACGGCGGTCGACGAGATCCGCGTGGTCGCCGCGCCGTAGGGCGTCTCGCCCGGGGCCGTCCGACGATTCCTTGTACCGTCGCGCGCGACGGTGGTAGCATCGTCCCAAGGTGCCATACACCATCGAGCCGACGAGCACGAAGCAGATGAGGATCAAAGGCCTCGCCGCCAGCAGGCGTGCGGGCCTTTCGTTTACCCGGGCGAACCTCGACCGTTGTAGGAGGCGGGCATGGAAGTAGAGATCGGGCGGGGGAAGAAGGGCCGCCGGGCGTACGGCTTCGACGACATCGCGATCGTCCCGAGCCGGCGGACCCGCGACGCCGAAGACGTCGACATCACCTGGAAGCTCGGCCCGTTCACCCTGCAGCTCCCCTGTCTCGCCTCGGCGATGGACGGCGTCGTCGACCCCGCCTTCGCCGTCACCATGGGCAAGCTGGGCGGCCTCGCCGTGCTCAACCTCGAGGGCGTGCAGACCCGTTACGACGACGCGGCGGCGCAGCTCGACCGCATCGCCTCGCTGCCCAAAGAGACGGCCACCCGCACCATGCAGGAGATCTACCGCGAGCCCATCAAAGAGGAGCTCGTGGCGCGCCGCATCAAGGAGATCAAGGACGGCGGCGTGCTGGCCGCGGCCTCGCTCACGCCGCAGCGCGTCGAGCAGTACTACAAGATCGCCCTCGACGCCGGCCTCGACGTGCTCGTCATCCAGGGCACCGTCATCTCGGCCGAGCATGTCTCGACCAGAGTCACGCCCCTCAACCTCAAGGAGTTCATCGCCGACTGCCCCGTGCCGGTGATCGTCGGCGGCGTCGCCTCGTATGCCACCACGCTGCACCTCATGCGCACGGGGGCGATCGGTGTGCTGGTGGGCGTCGGCCCGGGCCACGCCTGCACCACGCGCGGCGTGCTGGGCATCGGCGTGCCCCAGGCGACCGCGATCGCCGACGCGGCCGCCGCCCGCATCCAGCACCTGCTCGAGACCGGCACCTACTGCAACGTCATCGCCGACGGCGGCATGCGCACCGGCGGCGACGTCTCCAAGGCGATCGCCCTGGGCGCCGACGCCGTCATGGTCGGCTCGCCGCTGGCCGCGGCCAGCGAAGCGCCGGGCCGCGGCTACCACTGGGGCATGGCCACCTTCCATCCCGAGTTGCCGCGGGGCACGCGGGTCAAGGCCGGCGTCAGGGGCACCCTCGAGGAGATCCTGGCCGGTCCGGCCCACGAGAACGACGGCACCCTCAACCTCTTCGGCGCCCTGCGCACCAGCATGGCGACCTGCGGCTACGACACAGTGCAGTCGTTCCAGAAGGCCGAGGTCATGGTGGCGCCGGCGCTCATGACCGAGGGCAAGAAGCTACAGAAGGAGCAGGACGTCGGGATGGGGTGACCCACCCGTCCCGCCACACGAGACGCGAGTAACGAGGCCGGGAGGACCAGCGTGACCGACGTGACCGCACCCGCAGACCGCGCCGACGAAGCGGTGGGCCAGACGGCCGAGGCCGCCGGCTACGACACCGTGCTCGTGCTCGACTTCGGCGCCCAGTACGGCCAGCTCATCGCGCGCCGCGTGCGGGAGTGCCACGTCTACTCGCAGCTCATCCCCTACGACACGCCGCTCGACGAGATCCGCGCCCGCAAGCCGCGCGGCCTGATCCTCTCGGGCGGGCCGATGAGCGTCTACGTCGAGAACGCGCCGCGCCCCGACCCGGCCCTCTTCGAGCTCGGCGTGCCCGTGCTGGGCATCTGCTACGGCGCCCAGCTCATGGCCCTCGAGCTGGGCGGCACCGTGACTCGCACCGGCACGAGCGAGTTCGGCAAGACCCGCCTGCGCATCGCCGGCCGCGGCGCCGTGCTGGCCGGGCTCGACGACACCGAGCAGTGCTGGATGAGCCACCGCGACTGCATCACCGCGGCGCCGCCCGGTTTTGCCACCCTGGCCGCGAGCGACGGCGCGCCGGTGGCCGCCATGGAGGACGCGGCGCGGGGCCTGCACGCGGTGCAGTTCCACCCCGAGGTCGTCCACACGCCGCGCGGCATGGACGTGCTGCGCAACTTCCTCTACGGCGCCTGCGGCTGCCGTCCCGACTGGACTCCGGCCTCGATCATCGAGGAACAGATCGCCCGCATCCGCGCCCAGGTGGGCCCGCACGACAAGGCCGTGCTGGGGCTCTCCGGCGGGGTCGACTCCACGGTGGCCGCCGTGCTCGTGCACCGCGCCATCGGCGATCGCCTGACCTGCGTGTTCATCGACCAGGGCATGATGCGCTGGAACGAGGCCGAGCACGTGGTCGAGATGTTCAGCGAGCACCTGAGGATCCCGCTGATCGCGGTCGACGCCCGGCGACGCTTCCTCGACAAGCTCGTCGGTGTCACCGAGCCCGAGCGCAAGCGCAAGATCATCGGCGAGGAGTTCATCCGCTGCTTCGAGGAAGAGTCGCGCAAGCTCACCGACGCCCGGTTCCTCGTGCAGGGCACGCTCTACAGCGACGTGATCGAGAGCGGCACCCGGCAGGCGGCCAAGATCAAGAGCCACCACAACGTGGGCGGCCTGCCCGAGAAGATGGGTTTCGAGCTGGTCGAGCCGCTGCGCCTGCTGTTCAAGGACGAGGTGCGTGCCGTGGGCGAGGAGCTCGGGCTGCCCGAGCGCATCGTCTGGCGCCAGCCGTTCCCCGGGCCCGGCCTGGGGATCCGCATCATCGGCGAGGTCACGGCCGAGCGCGTCGACATCCTGCAGCGCGCCGACGCCATCTTGCAGGAAGAGGTCAAGAACGCCGGCCTGTACCGCGAGCTCTGGCAGTGCTTCGCCATCCTGCCGGTGATCCGCTCGGTCGGCGTGCAGGGCGACGAGCGCACCTATGCTTACCCCATCGCAATCCGCGCCGTGCGCAGCGACGACGCCATGACGGCCGACTGGGCCCGCCTGCCCTACGAGCTGCTCGAGAAGGTATCGTCGCGCGTGATCAACGAGGTCCCCGAGGTCAACCGCGTCGTCTACGACGTCTCGAGCAAGCCGCCGAGCACGATCGAGTGGGAGTGACGCCCGAGCGCCCCTGCCGCTGCATCGCGACCGCACGACTCGCGCCCGCCCCGACCGGGAGCCGTCGCCACAGCGGTAGACGCTGATCGTCCAACGGGCCAAGAATGACCCCTCGGCGCAGTACTATCACGGTACGGTCGCCACGCCGGCGGCCGAGCCTGCGCGGAGGGGCGTGATGGTGGGAGGTCCCCGTAAGCTGACGAAGGCGGTGCTCGGTCTCGCCCTGCTGCTGGGCGTAGCGCTCGCGCTGGGCGCCGCCCTGATCCTGCCCGCGACCGCGGCCGCCACGGCGAAGCCAAGGCCGGTGGTCACTTCGATAAGCCCTGCCAAAGGCCCCGCGCTCGGCGGCACGACCGTGACCATCGTCGGTCGCAACTTCAGGGTCGGCGGCCGCAACGTCGTCCGCGCGGTTCGCTTCGGCAGCAAGTCGGCGACGAAGATCCACGTCGTGTCGGCGACCAAGCTGAGGTGCCGCGTGCCGCGCGGCGTCGGCGTCGTCAACGTGCGGGTGGTCACGAAGGTCGGCACGAGCGCCGTCCGTAGCGCGGACCACTTCGCCTACCAGGGGGGTCGGCCGGTAGTCACCGCGATCAGCCCGGCTTACGGACCCGCCGCCGGCGGCACGTCCGTGACGCTCACCGGCAGCGGCTTCAAGGGCGCCACCGCGGTGCGGTTCGGGGTCTATGGCCTGCTCGCCACGACGTTCAAGGTGGCAAGCGACAACAGCCTCACCGCGACCGCTCCCGCGCAAGACGCCGCCCTCGATCCCTACGACGTCCTGGTCACGACGCCGCTCGGCACGAGCGCGGCCACAAGCCTGGCGGCGAGCGATCCCGCGGCCGACGAGTTCGACTACTACGCCGTCCCGACGGTAAAGAGCGTGAGCCCGGCGAACGGCTCGCAGCTGGGCGGCACGCCGGTGACGATCACCGGGAACAACCTGCTCACGGCGAGGAACCTCAGCGGCTCGGTCACCTTCGGCGGCGTGGCGGCGACCAACGTGAGGGTCAAGTCGAACACGACGATCACGGCGACCACGCCGGCCGGCTCGGGCGCGGTCGACGTCAGGGTGGCGACCTTCGGCGGCACGAGCGCGACCTCGTCGAACGACACGTTCTCGTACGCCGCCACGGTGGCGGCGAACGGCGTGTGGGTGTCGGGGCCGACGCCGTCGGCGGGC
>Ga0335071_10002267_pt1 | contig 20668 bp, 18 predicted proteins | sample Lox_Sample_15_FD_206724 | JGI IMG/M metagenome (GOLD analysis project Ga0335071, IMG submission 206724) | Soil microbial communities from Loxahatchee National Wildlife Refuge, Florida, United States - Lox_Sample_1.5 | ecosystem: Environmental > Terrestrial > Soil > Wetlands | place: USA...
TCGAACGTGACCAGCGCCCTCGACCAGGCGGCGGCGGCCCGCCTCCGCTCGGCGGGCGTCCCCGTGCTCGAGGGGACGCGCAGCGGCCTGCGGGCCGTACGCCACTTGCTCCAACACAGCCTCCAGGCCGCTCGCACGACGCCGCTGGTCTCCGTCGACGCAGCCCGACAGGAGCGGTGGCGCGCCCGGCTGGGCGGGCCGATGGGCTCGCTCGACTGCTTCGCGCTGCTGCGCGACTACGGGATCCCCACGGTGGGTGTCGCGACCGCCGCGTCGCGAGAGGAGGCGGTACGCGCTGCCGCAGGGCTGGGCTGGCCGGTCGTGCTGAAGACCGACGAGCCAGGCGTGGCGCACAAGTCCGACGTCGGCGGGGTGGTGCTGGGGCTCGCGGAGGAGGCCGCGCTCGGGCGGGCGTACGACGACCTGGCCGAGCGCCTCGGGCCCCGCGTCCTGGTGGCGGCGACGGCGCCGGCGGGGGTCGAGCTGGCGCTGGGACTCGTGCGGGACCCGCTGCTCGGCCCCCTCGTGGTGGTGGCGGCCGGTGGGGTCCTCGTGGAGCTGCTCGCCGACCGGGCCGTGGGCCTGCCGCCACTCGACGAGGACGGGGCGCTGCGCCTGCTGGACCGGCTGACCGCACGCCCGCTGCTGGACGGCCTGCGCGGGGCGGCCCCGGCCGACTTGAGCAGCGTCGTGGCGTGCGTGCGGGGCCTCTCCCAGCTCGCCGTCGAGCTCGGCGACCTGATCGTCGCCCTCGACGTCAACCCCCTCATCGCCGGCCCGACCGGCGCCGTCGCCGTCGACGTCCTCGTCGTCCCTCAGTGAGCGCTAGCTAGCCCCTCCCCTGTTTGGAATGAACGCGACGTTGTTCCAATAGGTGCGCAACAACGCCGCGTTCATTCCAAAGAAACGGGGGGCGGGTCAGAAGACGGCCGGGTCAGAAGACGGCCGGGTCAGAAGACGGCCGGGTCAGAAGACGGCCGGGTCAGAAGACGGCCGGGTCAGAAGATGACGTAGACCTTGCGCAGGGTCTCGTGGATGTCCCAGATGCCGCTCCAGCCCTTGGGGAAGAACGCGCAGTCGCCGGTCCCGACCTTCAGCGGCTCGCCACCGTCGGGGGTGACCGTCATCGAGCCCGCGACGAGCTGGATGAACTCGTGGGTCTCCAGCAGCCACCGGGACGGCCCGGCGGTGCACTCCCAGATGCCGGCCGACTGACCGGTGGCCTCGTCGGCCCACAGCTGCAGGCCAGCGGTCTGCATGGGCTCGGCGGTCGCCTCCTCCAGGGGCCCCCAGTCCTCCAGGTCGGTACGCCCTGCGGCGTCGGCGAGGTAGGGAGTGGTCGGCGTCGTCATGCTGGCGTCCTCTCGGGATCGGGCAGGCGGTCGGGATCGGGCAGGCGGTCGGGATCGGGCAGGCGGTCGGGATAGGGCAGGGCGATCGGGTCGGGAGCGAGGCGGCTCTTGCCGGTCTCGTCGAATCGGTCGAGGCCGAGCTCACCGGCGTCCACGACGTCGGTCGAGCCGGTGAGCACGAGGTCGGCGGCGGCGCGCGACACGCCGGGACCCCACATCATCCCGTGCCCGCCGGCGCAGGCGACCACGCTGCCCTCGACCGGGCCGTCGGCGCGAAGCCCCGGCCCGATGATCGGCAGGTGGTCGGGCGTGTACTCGATCGTGGCGGCCCACACCTTGCGGATGCCGAGACTCGCGGTCAGGGGGACGGCGACGATGAGCCGCTCCCTCATCCGCGCGTAGTAGTCCCAGTCGAAGCTGCGCGCCTCCCCTGGTGCCTCGTCGGGGTTGCTCATCCCCCACAGCAGCCCGCCCTCCTCGGGGCGCCAGTAGATGCCGTAGGTGACGTCGAACATCATGGGCACCCGCTCTGGGGCGAGCTCGGGGTGCGGCTCGGTGACCACCACCTGGTGCCGTACGCCCGCCGCGGGGACCCGCATCCCCGCGAGCGCGCCCACGGCGCCGAGCGAGGGCCCACCGGTCAGCACCACGCGAGGGGTGTCGATCGGGCCGGCCGAGGTGTCGACCCCGACAACGCGGCCGGAGGCGACCCGAAGGCCGGTGAAGGCGGTTCGCTCCCGCACGTCGACCCCGGCGATGAACAGCGCCGCCGTGTAGCACCGGACGTTCGTGGGCGGATCGAGGTAGCCGTCGCTCGCGCAGAAGGACGCCCCGAGCTGCACGCCGTGGGCGAGCGTGGGGTTGCGCCGCTCCACCTCCTCCGGCTCCATCCACTCGACCTCGAGGCCGAGGCGCTGCTGCATCGCCACCCTGGAACGCCCGACGCGGACCTCCTCGGCGGTGTAGGCCGGCATGAAGTAGCCCTGCTCCACCAGGCCGGAGTCGATACCCAGCTCGGCGTGCTGGGATCGGTAGAAGTCACGGGTGAAGATGCCCAGGCGGACCGCCGCCTCCGTGCCGCCCTGCGCTCGGACCATGCCGGCCGCCCGGCTGCTCGCCCCCTGCCCGAGGCGTCCCGCCTCCAGCAGCACCACCCGGCCGGCGCCGGCCCGGCGAAGGAACCAGGCGCACCACGCGCCGACCGTTCCCCCGCCGACGACGACCACGTCCGCAGTACCCGTGCCGCTGAGCGTGTCCATGGATGCCGACGCTGGCATAGACTGAACAGTCAGTCAAGGTAGCCACGGACGAAGCGGAGCCGATGTGTACGGCCTCTCGGAGCAGGACCTCGACATCCAGCGGCGAGCCCGCACCCTCGTCGACGAGTTGATCCCCCTCGAGGTCGAGGTGGAGCTCGCCGGCGGCGAGGTGCCCCCGGACCTGCTGAAGGCCCACCACGCCCGCGCGATCGAGCTCGGTGTCCACGCCACCAACCTGCCGCGGGAGGTGGGCGGCCAGGGCTGCAGCACGCTGCAGGTGGTCCTCGTCCAGGAGCAGGCGGGCCGGGCCACGAACGCCCTCGGCTGGGTGATGGCCACCCCGCCGTCCTGGCTTCCGGCGGTGGCGACCGAGGACCAGATGGAGCGCTACGTCCGCCCGTCCGCCCGCGGCGAGCGCGTGGAGTGCTACGCCATCACCGAGGAGGGCGCCGGCTCGGACGTCGAGGACATCACGTCGACGGCACGGCGCGAGGGCGACGAGTACGTCCTCGACGGCGTGAAGTGGCACGTCACGTCCTACAACGAGGCCGACTACGCCTTCGTCCAGGCCAAGCTCGTCGGTGGGGCGCACGAGGGCGAGCACGCGATGTTCTTCGTCGACCTGCCCTCGCCCGGGGTGCGTGTCGTGCGGACGCCGGCGTACACGCACACCATCGGCCACGCCCACCCGATCGTCGCCTTCGAGGGGGTGCGCGTGCCCGTCGCCAACCTCGTCGGGGCCGAGGGCGAGGGCATGACCTTCGCGCACGAGTGGTTCCGTTTCGAGCGGCTGATGGTCGCTGCGCGCTGCCTGGGCGCCGCCGACCGCCTGGTGGAGGAGACCGCCGCCTTCGCGAGTGCCCGGGTCGTCGGGGGCGAGCCGCTGGCCTCCCGCCAGCTCGTCCAGGCGATGCTCGCCGACTCCCTCACCGAGCTGTACGCGGCACGAGCCCTGGTCTACGAGACGGCGCGAGGCGTGGACGCGGGGGTCGACCGCAAGGTCCAGCACGCCCAGTGCTCGATGGCCAAGCTGTTCGCCTCGGAGATGGCCGGTCGCGTCGCGGACCGCTGCGTGCAGATCTTCGGCGGGCGAGGCTACATGCGGGAGAACGTCGCCGAGCGCTTCTTCCGCGAGCTTCGGGTGGAGCGGATCTGGGAGGGAGCCAGCGAGCTGCAGCGGGTGGTCATCGCCGACCAGCTCGCCAAGCGGGGGATCCGGGCCCTCGTCTAGCCCGCACCCTGGCGGCGCCGCTCCTCCTGACCGGTTCAGGTGGTTGCCACCGCGGGGACCGGCACGGTTGGCTCTGACCGACCCGATCGAGCCAGGGAGTGCCATGACCGCGAGCGAGACCGAAGACCTCACGACGCCGGGCGCCGGCGTCGAGGTGACCGCCACCGAGACGGCGGCCTGGTCGCTGGGCGGGCGGGCCTTCTTCTTCGAGGCGCCGGTGATCGCGCGGTTGCCGATCGGCTCGCCCGTTGTGCTGTCCAGTCCGCAGGGTGAGTTCCTCGGCCAGGTCGTCGAGGTCGGTGCGGCCGAGGGTGCGCAGGGCCGGCTAGGGCGCCGGATCGCCGGGCAGGGCACGCTTCTCGCGCGCGTGGACGGCGACACCCTGACCGCGGTGGGCAGCGACGTCACCTTCGAGGACGCCGCGATGCGCCAGGCCTCCCCAGGCGTGCTCGCGGCCTGGCAGGCGGGCCTGGCCGCGGGCAAGTCCACCCTCGCCCTCGGTGACCTGCGGCACCCGGAGGGCCAGCCCGCCCAGCTGCTCGCCTCGGGCTTCAACCGGCACACGTTCCTCTGCGGGCAGTCCGGCTCCGGCAAGACCTACACCCTCGGCGTCATCCTCGAACAGCTCCTGCTGCGGACCACGCTGCGCATGGTCGTCCTCGACCCGAACTCCGACTACGTCGGGCTGGACCGCATCGCCGCCGAGGACGGCCAGGGCCTGGCCGACGTGGGCCCGGTGGTCGTGTTCCGCTCCAAGGGCGAGCACCGCCTCCAAGTCAGGTACGGGCGCCTGCCGCTGCACCAGCAGGCCATGGTGCTCGCGCTCGACCCGGTGGCCGACGCGGAGGCGTACGACGCGCTGCGGCGCGCGACGGAGGAGCTCGGCACCCCCGAGTACTCGCTGAACGACATCAGGCAGCGCATGCGGGACAGCGCCGACCCGGCGGAGCGGGCACTGGCGCTGCGCATCGACAACCTCGGGGTCGCCACCTGGAGCATCTGGGCGGAGCGAGAGGACCCGCCCCTGCTCGACCAGCTGCCCGCGGACTGGCGAGCGGCGGTGGCCGACCTCGGCGAGATGGAGATCCCGGAGGAGCGGTCGGCGATCGTCGCCTCGATCCTCACCGGGCTGTGGGCGGTCCGCGGGTACAAGCAGCCGGTGCTCATCGTCATCGACGAGGCCCACAACATCTGCCCCCAGGAGCCGGCCAACGCCCACCAGGCCCTCGCGATCGAGCACGCGACCCGGATCGCCGCGGAGGGCCGAAAGTACGGGCTCTACCTGCTGCTCGCCACCCAGAGCCCGCGCAAGCTGCATGCGAACGTGCTCTCGCAGTGCGAGAACCTGATCCTGATGAAGACGAACTCGGTCGCCGACATCAACCACATCGCCGACGTGTTCTCGCAGGTGCCTCGCGGTCTCATCGCCCAGGCGACCGGGTTCTCCCTCGGCGAGGGGCTGGCCGCCGGCCGGATCTCCCCGACCCCGCAGCTGTTCCGCGGAGGACGGCGGCGCTCGCCGGAGGGTGGCGCGGACATCCCCACGTCCTGGGCCGACAAGCGCGACTGACCCCGGCACCACCGCCGATCGGGCGCGGCCGGGACGGGGCGGAGGCGCGACCACCGCCAGGTGCGACGCTAGGCTCCGTCGAGATCCGAGACGAGGGACCTTCGGCGCTTGCGCCCGTTGATCGACTCGGTGAGGGTGACCGAACAGGTCGTCGACGACGCCGAGGGAGCCGAGCATGAGCGAGGATCAGGGCACGCCCAGCGCCGAGGAGGTCGCGCAGCTTCGGGCCGAGGTGGAGCAGCTGCGGGAGCAGGTCGATGCTGATCAGCACCCGCGTCCCCACCCCGCGTCCTGGGGCAACCGGACCGGCGGCTGGAGACCCGTCGTCGCCTCGATCCTCATCGTGGTCGCAGCCCTGCTCGTTCCGCTGTCCGTCCTCGCGGTCTGGGCGCACGACCAGGTGAGCAACACCGACCGGTACGTCAAGACGGTCGGCCCGCTGGCCGCCGACCCGGCGGTCCAGAAGGCCGTCGCGAACCGGATCAGCACCGAGATCTTCGACTACCTCGACGTCAACCAGCTCACGTCGCAGGCGGTCGACGCATTGCAGAACCTTGGCCTTCCGCCACGGGTGAGCAGCAGCCTCTCCGCTCTGGCCGTGCCCATCTCGAACGGGGTGCAGAGCTTCGTCACCGAGCAGGTCGACAACTTCGTCAGCTCGAAGGCGTTCCAGGAGGCGTGGGTCGCGGCCAACCGGGAGGCCCACGCCCAGATGGTCGCGGTGCTGAGCGGGAAGAAGTCGGGTCTCGTGCAGGTCAACGGGCAGACGGTCTCGGTCAACCTCTCCGCCGTCATCGACACCATCAAGACCCAGCTGGTGGCCCGGGGCTTCACTCTGGCCAAGAACATCCCCGAGGTCAACGCGCAGTTCACGATCTTCCAGTCCAAGGACCTGACCAAGGCCCAGCGCTACTACCGGCTCCTCGACCGGGTCTCCACGTGGCTGCCGATCCTGGCCCTGGTCCTGCTCGGCGTCGCGGTCTTCATCGCCCGTGACCGACGGCGCTTCCTGATGTGGGCCGGCATCGCCGTCGCGATCAGCATGGTGGTGCTCGGGGCCATGCTCAACATCTTCAGGACCATCTACCTGAACCAGCTGCCGAGCACGGTGAACCTGCCAGCGGCGACCAGCGTCTACGACCAGCTCGTGCACTTCATCCGGCTCAACCTGCGCGCCGTCCTCGTCGTCGGGCTCGCTGTCGCGATCGGCGCCTGGCTCTCGGGGCCGTCAGGATCCGCGGTGGCGACCCGCGGCTGGATCAACCGCTTCATAGGCTCCCTTCGCGGGGGCGCCGAGCACGCCGGGCTGCACACCGGCCGGGTCGGCGAGTTCGCCGCCCGGCATCACAACGGCCTCCGCGCGGTCATCGTCGGCGCGACCGTGCTCGTCTATGTCCAGGCAGCGCACCCGACGGGATCGTGGACGCTGAAGCTGCTGGTGCTCATGGTGGTGCTCCTGCTGGTCCTCGAGTTCCTCGCCAGGCCGGCTGGTGCGGCGTCGGACACGACGGATGCCGCCGCTCCTCGTGGCTCCTGAGGAGCGTCCACCCGCACCGCTGCCGGAACCGACGGACGTCAACCCGGCGCCGCTCGAGATCGGCCCGATTCGGCCGCTGGCAGCGCTCACCCGACGAGACGACACGCTCGGGCGGGTCGCCAAACGACTGGCGGACTCCGTCGTCATCGCCATCGTGGTCGACTTCGTGCGCCTGGGCGGGCGGGACCGGGTGCTCGTGCTCGCCGGCCAGGCGTTCACCACGATCATCCCGCTGTTCATCCTGATGGCCGCGGTGAGCAGCAACCCCGACTACGTCGCGGACAACATCATCAGGCGGTTCAACCTCACCGACGGAGCAGCCGAGGCGGTCAAGAACCTGTTCGCCCGACCGCCCGGCACCACGGGAGCCATCACCGTCGTCGGTGCCCTGCTGCTGTTCTTCTCCGTCCTGTCTTTCACCAAGTCGCTCCAACGCACGTACGAGGCAGCATGGCGGCTGCCCCCGGCGGGGGTGCGCGGGACCCTCTTCGGCCTGTCCGGCATCGTGCTGCTCGTGGGTCAGGTGGTCCTCCTCACCCTCATCGCGAGTCTCCTGCACCGCGCACCGGCCGGGACGGTCCTCACGTTCCTCGTCCGCGTCGCGATCGCAAGCTTCCTGTGGTGGCAGCTGCAGTACCTGCTGCTGACGCGCCGCGTCCCGCGCCGGCTGCTGGTCCCGGGCGCCGTGACCTCGGGACTCGGCCAGATCGTCATCTCTGTCTACTCCGCCGCGTGGATGCCGCACCTCGTCCGGATCAACGCTGCTCGCTACGGCGTGATAGGTGTCACCTTCGCCCTGCTCACCTGGTTCATCGTCATCTGCTTCGGCGCCGTGCTGACCGCGATCATCTCGGCGCAGTTCGGCGAACGCGCGAAACAGCGTCAGGATTCGACTGCGGCGAGCTGACCCGGAGGCGTGAGCGCCACGTGCACGTCCAGACCGCTTCGTCGTACGAGCTCGGCGAACACCGCTCCCTGCGTACCGAAGTCCTTGCCCAGCAACGATTTCAATCCCACCGGGAACAGGGTTCCGTAGTGGATCGGCACCACGTGACGGGCACGGAGCCGAGCCGTCGCCTCCACGGCGCGCACCGGGTCGAGATGGCCCGGTCCGATGTCGGGTCCCCATCCCCACACGGGAAGCAGCGCCACGTCGACGTCGCCGAGATCGCTCATCGCGTCGAAGAGGTCGGTGTCGCCGGCGAAGTACGTCGATCCCGTGCCGGCCGACAGCACGTACCCGAGCGCCCTCGCGATCGGTCCGGCACGGCGTCGCCCCGAATGCACAGCAGGGACAGCACGGACGCGCAGTTGGCCGTCGACGTAGACGTCACCCAGATCCATTTCGTGGACGGCGCGAAAACCCTGACGTGCCAACCATTCACCGCCGCCGGCAGGGACGAGGACGGGCACGTCGTGACCGATCCTCCGGAGCGAAGGGAGATCGCAATGGTCGTGGTGCAGGTGCGAGAGGACTACGAGGTCGACGCCCTGCCATGTCGACGGACCGGGCATCGCCGCGTATCGCCACAGCACCCCCTCGACGCTGCGGCCGAGCACGGGATCGGTGAGGACGCTGCGGCCGCCGAGATCCACACGCAAGGTCGAATGACCGACGTACGTCACCCGCGGCAACTCACCCATGACCGGGTGAGCCTGTCAGTACCAGCCGTGCGACCGCCAGTAGTGCCAGGCGAGGCACGGTGTCCGGTGCCGGTTCTTGATGTAGCGAAGACCCCATCGGATCTGCGTCTTCGCGCTGTTGCGCCAGTTCGCGCCCGCGGTGGCCATCTTGGGGCCAGGGAGAGCCTGCGGGATGCCGTACGCCCCGCTGCCGTTGTGGGCATGCACCCGCCATCCGGACTCGTTGGTCCACAAGGAGTCCAGGCACCGGAACTGCCCCGCGCCCCAGCCACGCGCCTTGGCCATGTCGCGCCCGAGCTGGCGCGGCGTCCGTCGCTTGTGGTGCGTGCTGCTCGTGGCCGTCGACGTGGCGGTGCTCTTGGCAGTGCTGAGCAGCTCAGCCTTGGTCTCGCCGACGAGGACGACACTCGGGGAGACCGGAGAGGTCTTGTGCGCAGGCGCGAGCGCGGCCGCCGCACCGCTCATCCCGAGGAGACCGACACCGCTGGACGCGGCGAGGGCGGCGATGCCGACGTTCCGGATCGAGGTCCGGGACATGAACAGGATTCCTTCCCAGCTGTGCCGGCCACGGAGGTCGCGACCGGATCACCGGCCGTGGGTTGGTGTCGGCCGGGCGTGGTCCCTGAGCGCTAGGGCTCGAACGGGCGGCGTCAGTGCCGCTGCGGGAATACCGCGAGGGAGGGGAGCGACGCATCCACCGGTTCATCCCTCACGAGGTGATGACATCAACCCTGGGGGAACCTCGCGACCCAGGCAAATCCTGCGCCCGTGGCCTTGATCACAGCGTGGCCTACCTCACGCGCTGACGCGGAATTCGGTACTCCACGCAGCTGGGAGGTGACGCAGCGTCGACCGGATCAGTACGGCAGGTCCTCGAGCATCTCGGTCACGAGAGCCGCGATCGGTGAACGCTCCGACCGCGTCAAGGTGACGTGAGCGAACAGTGGATGGCCCTTGAGCTTCTCGACGACGGCGACCACGCCGTCGTGGCGGCCCACCCGGAGGTTGTCCCGCTGCGCGACGTCGTGGGTGAGCACGACGCGCGAGCCCTGCCCGATGCGCGAGAGGACGGTGAGCAAGACGTTGCGTTCCAACGACTGGGCCTCGTCCACGATGACGAAGGCATCGTGCAGGGAACGGCCGCGGATGTGGGTGAGCGGCAGCACCTCGAGCATGCCGCGGTCGACGACCTCCTCGACGACCTCGGTGGTGGTGAGTGCGGACAGCGTGTCGAAGACCGCCTGCCCCCACGGCGTCATCTTCTCCGCCTCGGTGCCGGGGAGGTAGCCGAGCTCCTGGCCGCCGACCGCGAAGAGAGGGCGGAACACCACGACGCGTCGGTGCTGGCGCCGCTCGAGGACAGCCTCGAGGCCCGCGCACAGCGCGAGCGCGGACTTGCCGGTGCCGGCCCGTCCGCCCAGCGAGACGATGCCTACGTCGGGATCGAGGAGAAGGTCGAGCGCGATGCGCTGCTCGGCGCTTCGCCCATGCAGGCCGAAGGCTTCGCGGTCTCCCCGCACGAGACGGACCCGCTTGTCGGGCGTGACCCGGCCCAGCCCGCTGCCCCGCTCCGAGAGCAGGACGAGGCCGGTGTGGCAGGGCAGCTCGGCAGCGGCAGGGTGGTCGAGCGACCCGTCCTCGTAGAGCCGGTCGAGCTCCTCACCGGTCAGGTCGAGCTCGGCGAGCCCGGTCCAGCCGGACTCGACGGCCAGCTCGGCGCGGTACTCCTCCGCGGGCAGCCCGACCGCGGAGGCCTTGACGCGCATGGGCAGGTCCTTCGAGACCAGTGTGACGTCGCGTCCCTCGGCCCGGACGTTGAGTGCGACCGCGAGGATGCGGCTGTCGTTGTCACCCAGCCGGAACCCGGCGGGAAGGATGCTCGGGTCGGTGTGGTTGAGCTCGACCCGTACGGTGCCGCCCACGTCGTTGAGCGGGAGCGGCTCGTCGAGCCGCCCGTGGCGGATCCTCAGGTCGTCGAGGAGACGCAGCGCCTGGCGCGCGAAGTAGCCGAGCTCGGGATGGCTCCGCTTGCCCTCGAGCTCGGTGATGACCACCACCGGCAGGACCACCTCGTGCTCGTCGAAGCGCAACAACGCCAAGGGGTCCGAGAGCAGGACGCTGGTGTCGAGCACGTACGCCCGCCGGCCGCGAGCGGCGTCGAGGGCGGGAACGGCAGCGATGTCGGCCACAGGTCGGTCTCCCCGCGGACGAGCGCGCCTCGTCCGCGGCTGGTTCGAAGGTCCGGAGAGCGCCCCTGTCCGGGGCCGCGCGCCGGCCCCTTCGTCCGCTGCTCGAGCACCGGTCAGTGGGGCCTTCCCGTCGGGGCGGCGGGGTGCCGCTCCGTCTCTGTCGACGCCGCATCCGCGGAGTGCGGCGCGCGCCACGCCGTACGCGCCGGCCCTCGCGGACCGACCCCGCGGCTCCTCGCGTCAGCCGCCGAAGCGGCGATGGCGTTCGGCGTAGGACCGCACCGCGCGCAGGAAGTCGATGCGGCGGAAGTCGGGCCAGTACGCCTCGCAGAAGTAGAACTCCGAGTGTGCGCTCTGCCAGAGCAGGAACCCCGACAGACGCTGCTCGCCCGAGGTGCGGATCACCAGATCCGGGTCGGGCTGTCCCTTGGTGTACAGGTGCGCCGCGATGTGGTCGACGTCGAGGACGGCGGCCAGGTCGTCCAGCGAGGTGCCCTGGACGGCCTGTTCCTGGAGCAGGGCACGTACGGCGTCGGCGATCTCGCGGCGACCGCCGTAGCCGACTGCCACGTTGACCAGCATCCCGGGGATGTCGGTGGTCCGCTCCTCGGCCGTCTTCAGCACCGTTGCCGTGCGCTCGGGGAGCAGGTCGAGGGCACCGACCGGGTGGATGCGCCACCGTCGACGCTCGGCGAGATCCCCGACGGTGTCCTCGATGATCGAGAGCAGCGGCGCGAGCTCGGACTCCTCGCGCTGCAGGTTGTCGGTCGAGAGCAGCCACAGCGTCACCACCTCGACGCCGAGGTCCTCGCACCACCCGATGAACTCCACGATCTTGTCGGCGCCGGCCCGGTGACCGCCAGCGGTGGACAGGCCCGCGTCGCGGGCCCATCTGCGGTTCCCGTCGAGGATGACTCCGACGTGGCGAGGGATGCGCTCGGGGTCGAGGTGCTGGATGCGGTCGGCGAGGCGGCGCTCGTACACCCCGTAGACGAGGTCGCGCAGCCCCATGGACACCTCCCGTGACGTGAGCCTACTGGCGTCACCTCACGGGATGGCTCAGGCGTGCGGGCCTTCGGCGCGGACCTTCGCCACGTGTTCCATCGCCCCCCGCAGGTCGGCCAGCCAGGTGTCGCTGTTCTTGGCCACCAACCGGACGCACCAGGCCAGCGCGTCGGAGCGCGACCGCGCCACGCCGGCCTCGACCAGGGTGTCGAGCACCTGCCGCTCGGGCTGGCGCAGCCGGGTCATGACCGGCGCCGACAGGGTCGTGAACAGCTCGCGATGGTCCCCGACCTGGACGCCCCAGGAGACCGTGCGCCCGGTGCGGTGCTGCAGCTCGCGCGCCACCTCCATGCGCTGCTCACGGGTGCGTTCGCGGAACTCCTTGACCCGCCCGCGGACAGCGGCAGCGCGTTCGGCGTCGGCGGCCTCGGGCGCGAGCGGGGGTGGGGCGAGCGGGCCGATCACGGTGATCTCGTCGCGGTCGAGCTCGAGGGTGACCGGTCCGGTGAACCAGTCGTCGGGCAGGCGGCCGGTCAGCCAGCCGCGGAGCGTGTCGTGGTCAATGGTCATGTCAGCATGATTACACAATTACATCATTACGCAACTGCATCGTCAGGACGACAGCTGGGCGCGGAGCTCCTCCGGGGTCGTCACCGGCCGCTCGCAGACGAAGCCGCGGCAGACGTACGCCGCGGCGCGGCCGGCCACGAGCCCCCGCCCGGCGAGCAGCGGCGCGCTCGGCGCTTCCGCCGGGTCGCCGACGGCCAGCACCAGGCCGGGTACGTCCGCCAGCAGCGCGGCTCTGCGCAGGGCCTTCGTGCCGGGGTCGTCGGGGGGGCCCACGAGCGCGACCTCTCGCGGCCCGTCGACCATGGCCTCGGCGACCGCCAGCCCCCAGCCGGCGAAGCGGGGATGCTCGCTCGCCAGGAGCCGGTAGACCCCGAGCGCGGCCTCCGCCGCCTCCCGGTGGCGGGCCGACCCCGTGAGGGCGGCGTAGGACAGCAGCGCACCGGCCGCGGCCGCCCACCCGGACGGGGTGGCGTTGTCGGTCGGGTCCTGGGGCCGGCGCAGCAGCTCCTCCGCGTCGTCGGCGGTGTCGTAGAAGCCGCCGGCGCCGTCGGCGAAGTGCACGAGGACGGTGTCGAGCAGGTCCCCCGACCAGGCGAGCCACCGACCCTCGCCGGTGGCGGCGTACAGCGCGAGGAGGCCCTCGGCGAGGTCCGCGTAGTCCTCGAGCACCCCGACATGGCGTCCCGCCCGGCCGGCCCGAGACGCCCGGACCAGCCGGTCGCCCTGCCGGTGCACGTCCATCAGCGTCTCGGCGCACTCCCGCGCCGCCTCGACCCAGGCCGGCTCGTCGAACAGCGCGCCGGCGTCGGCGAGGGCCGCGATCGCGAGGCCGTTCCAGGAGGTCACGACCTTGTCGTCGCGCATCGGTTGTGGCCGCGACGCGCGGGCCTTGCGCAGCCGGTCGCGGACGTCGGCCCAGCGCACCGCGTCGTCTGGGTCCGCGCGCAGCTGCAGCGTCGACGTGCCGTGCTCGAAGGTCCCGTCAGCAGAGACGGCGAACAGGTCCGCGGCCCAGGCCCCGTCCCGCTCGCCCAGCGTCTGGCCGAGCTGGGCGGGAGTCCACACGTACGTCGCGCCCTCGACGCCGCCGGTGTCGGCGTCGAGGGCCGAGGCGAAGCCACCCTCGACCGTCCGCAGGTCGTCCAGAAGGAACGACGTCGTCTCGCGCACAACGCGCTCCGCCAGGGCCGACCCCGTCGCCCGCCACAGGTGCGCGTAGAGGCGCAGCAGCAAGGCGTTGTCGTACAGCATCTTCTCGAAGTGCGGCACGACCCAGTCCGCATCGACGCTGTAGCGCGCGAACCCGCCGGCCAGCTGGTCGTAGATCCCGCCCCGGGCCATCGCCTCTGCGGTGGCGGTCACCATCTCGAGGGCCGATGCGTCGCCGGTGCGCGCGTGGTGGCGCAGCAGCCACTCCATGACCACCGACGGCGGGAACTTCGGCGCCCGCCCGAAGCCGACGCCGTCGAAGCCCTCGCGGACGACCTCGACGGCCCTGGCGAGACTGGCTACGTCGGGGGGCGCCCCGCCGGCCCCGGCGGACGTACGGCGGTCGAGCTCGGCCCCGATGCGGGCTGCCGCGTCCTCGACCGCCCCGCGCTCCTGACGCCAGGTCTCTGCGATCGCCGTCAGCACCTGCGGGAAGGACGGCATCCCGGAAACCGGACGGGGCGGGAAGTAGGTGCCCGCATAGAAGGGCCGGCCATCGGGGGTCGCGAACACCGTCATCGGCCAGCCACCTCGGCCGGTCAGCGCGGTGACGTAGTCCATGTAGACCGCGTCCACGTCGGGGCGTTCCTCGCGGTCGACCTTGACGTTGACGAAGCCCGCGTTCATCAACGCGGCGGTCGCAGGGTCCTCGAAGGACTCGTGAGCCATGACGTGGCACCAGTGGCAGGCCGCGTACCCGACCGAGAGCAGGATCGGTACGTCGCGGCGCCGTGCCTCGTCGAAGGCCTCCTCGCCCCACTCGTGCCAGTCCACCGGATTGTCTTGGTGCTGCAACAAGTACGGGCTCGTCGATCCGGCGAGACGATTGGGCACGACAGCTCCTCCCCAGGTGGATCAGACCGCTCCCCATCCTCGCCGACCCCGCAGCTGCGCGAGGAATGCCTTTCAGGGGATGCTGTCGAGGATCTCGAGCATCCGCGCGGTCATCGACTCGCGAGCCGGGGTCAGATAGCGCCTGGGATCGACGTTCGTCGGGTCGGCCTCGAGCTCGGCCCTGATCGAGCGGGTCAGCGCGACGTTGAGTGCCGTCCCCACGTTGACCTTGGCGATGCCTGCCGCCACCGCTGTGCGCAGCTCTTCGCCGGAAACGCCCGAGGAACCGTGCAGCACCAGGGGAACGCTCACCCGTTCGCGAAGGCGCGCGATGAGCTCGTGGTCGAGCCGGGCCGTGGGGTCCCGCATCGCGTGCGAGCTGCCCACCGCGACGGCGAGCGCGTCGACACCCGTCCGCCGGACGAAGTCGGCGGCTTCGTCCGGATCCGTCCGCACACCCTCGGCGTGCGCACTGAGCGGCGAGTCTGGCTTGCCCCCGACGTAGCCCAGCTCGGCCTCGACCCACAGACCGGCCGCATGGGCCTGGTGTACGGCTCCGGCGGTGCGCCTGAGGTTCTCCTCGTAGGGCAGCAGCCCTGCGTCATACATGACCGAGCTGAAGACGGAATCGAGTGACTCGGCGAAGAGGGCGTCTTCGGTGACGTGGTCGAGGTGGAGCGCGATGGGGACGTGTGCATGACGGGCGACCGCCTCCGTCGCCACCGCGATGGGCTCGAGCTGGCCGACGTGAAAGCGCACGGCGTTCTCACTGATCTGGAGGATCACCGGCCGGCGACTCGCGTTCGCCGCGGCCGCCGCGGCCTCGGCATGCTCGAGGCTGATCACATTGAACGCCACGACGGCGCTTCGTCGTGACCGTGCGCCCTCGACGAGCTCGCTCGTCGGCGCCAGCGTCATCCGGCGACACCACCGAGATCGCGGACGAGCACTCCCTCGCGCTGTGCGGCGTACACCTCGAGGTCCACCTCACCGGCCACCGGGCTCAGCACGGCGGCGGAGGCCAGGCCCACGCAGTCGCGCAACGTCTCCCTGAGGTCGGTCGCTACCGGGTCCACGCGCAGAGCGCGCGCGAGACCTGCCACGACGGCGTCTCCGGCGCCCGTCGCATTGCCCTCGAGAACCGTCGCTGGCGTCGCCGCCCACACCCGACCGGATGCAGCGGCGATGACACCGTCGGGACCCAGCGACGCCACCACGACGGTCCCGTGCATCTCCGAGAGCTCGCGTGCCGCGGCGACGGGTTCGCCGATCGGCGACGCCAGGGCGAGCTCCTCGGCGTTCGGCTTGACCACGGTCGGGCCGGCGGACAACGCGTCGAGGAGGGCAGGCCCACTGGTGTCGACGACGACCGGGACCTCGGCAGCCTTGGCCAGCTCGACGAGAGTGCTCATCGCGTCCTTCGGGACGCCGGACGGGACGACGCCGCTGATGACGACCACCCGAGCGCTGACCAGCGCAGCCGAGAAGGCCCCGAGCAGCTCAGGCCAGCAGTCGATCTCGGCCGGCTCGACGAGCACAGTGACGCAGCCGCTCGTCTCGTCGACGACGGTCACGGTCCGCCGGGTGGGAGCGCCGCTGTGGACGGCGGAGGTGGGGACGCCCAGATCGGCGAGCCCGCGCGCGAGATCGCCCCCGCCGGGACCGCCGAGGGGGAGGAGGACCTCGACCGGTTCACCGAGCTGGCGCAGGATCCGCGCGACGTTGACGGCCTTGCCCCCCGGCCTGGACGACACGGTTCCGACCCGGTTGGTGCTCCCCACCACGAGCTGGTCGACGCGGTAGGTGAGGTCGACGGCCGGGCTCAGGCAGACGCAGAGGATCACGCGGGCGGGCCCTCGGCCAGCACGACGGAGCGGGTGAGGCTGCGCGGCCGGTCCGGGTCGAGCCGCAGCTGTTCGGCGCGACGGACGGCGAGCTGCTGGACGCGGATCAGGTCGGCCAGCGGGTCCAAGCCGTCCGCCACGAGCACGGCGCCGGTGGCCCTGACGTCGTCCGCGATGCCCTCGCGGGGCTCGCCGAACACCCACACCGCCCGCCCGGGCTCAGCGATCGCGATCGGCCCGTGCCGGTACTCCATCTGAAGGTATGCCTCCGTCCACGCCTGGGCGGCCTCGCGCATCTTGAGGGCCGCCTCCTGGGCGATCCCGTAGGCCCAACCTTGCCCAAGGAAGGAGATCTGCGTGGCGACCTGGGCGTCCGGGGAAACGGGGTCCTTGCCCTCGAGAACCGAGACTGCCTGAGCGATCACGGGATCGACGTCCTCCCCGAGGGACACCCTGAGCAGCATCAACGCCGTCGTGGCGAACACCGTCTGCACCACCGACTCCTCGTCGGCGAAGTCCAGCACGATGGATCTGGGCGTGACCTGCGTGACGGGCGAGCCCGGCACCGCGGTGATGGCCACGACCGGTGCGGACGTGGTTCGTACCGCCCGGATCACCTCGGTGGTCGTGCCCGAGCGCGAGATCGCCACTACCCGGTCGTACGAACGCCCCGCCGGGAACTGGCTGGCTGCGAACGCATCCGTCTCCCCCGCTCCCGCGTCCTCGCGCAGCGCCGCATAGGCCGCGGCCATGAACCACGACGTCCCGCAGCCGATGACGGCGACGCGTTCGCCGGTCTGGGGAAGGCTCTCCGCGACATCAGCGGCCAGGTCCCGCGCCGTGGTCCACGCCCCAGGTTGGCCGAGGATCTCGCGGCTGACGTGTGGGAGTGCGTCGGTCGTCATGTGCCCTTCCTGACGGTCATGAGCTCCTCGCGTCTCGCCTGCGCGGCCGTTCCTCCGAGCGCTCGGACGCTGAGTGCACCGGCGAGGACAGCGCGCTCGAGGCACTCGGGCACGTCGAGGTCGTCGAGCCACGCATCGATGAAGGCCGCGTCGAAGCTGTCCCCGGCACCGGTCGTGTCCACGGTGACGACGGGGACACCGGCGACCTCCAGCAGGCCCCGGTCCGAGGCGACGGCGAAGGCGCCGAGGGCGCCGTTCTTCACCACCACCATGGGCCCCGAGCCGGCGATCCGTGCGGCCGCGACATAGGGGTCCTCATCGCGGCCGAGCGCGATCGCCTCGGCTCGGTTGGGGAGGACGAGGTCGAGCAGTGGTAGCAGCTCCTCGATCCCGTCCCAGACGCCGGCGGGGTCGCCGTTGGTGTCCAACGACGTCGACGCACCCACGTCCCGGGCCGCGACCAGGACCTGGGTGGCATGCGACAGCAGCGCTCGCTGGAGATACAGCGAACAGAGGTGGACGTGTCGGAGGCCGGCGCCGGCCAGCTCGGCGATCGTGCGCACCACCTCGTCAACGGACAGCGTCGGGATCGCGCCCGGCAGGGTCAGCGTCGCGCGGTCGTCGCCATGGGAGAGCACCACCGACAGTCCGGTCGGTACGTCGGATCGGCGCCGCACGTGATCCACCGAGACGCCGGCGGCGGACAGCTGGTCGCAGACGTGAGCCGCGAACAGGTCCTCGCCCACCGCGGCGACCAGCGAGACCTTGCGGCCGAGGAGCGCAAGACCATGGGCGGCGATGCCCGCGGACCCGCCGATGACCAGGTCAGCCGCCTCGAGGAGCTGCTCCGCCTGGCCGAAGCGGGGGATCACGTCGCCCACGAGCAGCAGGTCCGGGTTGAGATCGCCCACCACGAGCACGCGAGAGAGATCACCGCTCACGGGGCACATCCTGACGAGGATCGCACAACGTGTCTACAACTGATCAGGGAAGATGCTCAGTTCTGCTCGATTGCGGTCATCGCTGCGGAGGCACCGGGGCGAACTCGTGGGTGATCGCGCGCAGCTTTCGGCCGATGCGTTCCGCGTCGGTCACCTTCAACCTCTCCTTCGGCGCGGTGACGCTGACCGCGGCGACCGGCGTCGGAGCCCCGAAGAACAGCGGCACGGCGACGCAGCGCACGCCGACCTCGCTCTCCTCGTCGTCGAAGGACCAGCCGACGTCTCGGACCCGGCCCAGCTTGTCGGCGAGCTCATCGGCGCTGCGGGCGGTCTTGGGCGTTCGCGGGACCGTCTCCAACGGATGACGGGCGAGCCAGCCGGTGACAGCGGCGTCGTCGGGCAACGTGGACGCGAGGATGGCCTTGCCGACCGCCGTGACGTACGCCGGGTTGCGACCACCGATCGTGGAGGTCAGTCGGACGGTGTGGTCGGCTTCGACCTTGTCGACGTAGATGACGTCGCCGCCGTCGAGGACCGCCAGATGCGTCGTCTCGTTGAACTCGTCGCGGATGGCGATGAGCAGCGGGCGGACCATCGCGCGCAGGTCGAGTCCGTCGTAGAAGCCGAAGGCGGCCTCCACGATCGCCGGGCCGAGGAAGTAGGGACCGGCCGGCACGGGCTGTGCAGCGAAACCGTGCGCGCGCAGGACGACCAGCAGCCGGTGCACCGAGCTCTTGGGCACCGAGAGAGCGCGGCTCAGCTCGTCGAGGGTGCTCCCGCCCGGCCGTTGAGCGAGCAGCCGGATCAGCCGCAGCGTGCGGTCGACCCCGGTGAGGGTGGGCGCCGTCGTGGTCAATGGTCCGTCCAGTCCACAGAGCGGAACGCTATGCCATGTAGCGGAATCCTGCTACGTTCCCTCCGTGGTACCGACTCGGGCAACCGGGATGCGCGCACTCGTGTTCACTCGCCCGGGTGACGTGGAGCTGCGCGAGGAGCCCGCTCCGGTCGCCGGTCCTGGAGAAGCGCTCATCCACGTCCGCTCCTCGGGGATCTGTGGCAGCGACCTGCACGGATTCTGGCACGTGGGGATGCGCAAGCCGCCGCTGATCATGGGCCACGAGTTCGCCGGTGCCGACGCCGACGGCTCCCGCGTCGTCATCAACCCGCTCCTCACCTGCGGGACATGCGCCGCCTGCCTGCGCGGCCATTCCTCGGTGTGCGCGAACCGGCAGCTGATCGGCGTCAACCGCGCGGGCGGCTTCGCCGAGCAGGTCGCCGTGCCGACCTCCGCGCTGCATCGCCTTCCGGACGGTCTCCCTTGGGTGTCGGCTGCCCTCATCGAGCCGCTCGCCAACTCGGTGCACGCGCTCGACCTCCTGGGCGATCCGCAAGGCAGCCTCGGCATCGTCGGCGCTGGGTCGATCGGTTTGCTCACCTTCCTCGTGGCGCGATCCCGGGGGTACGACGTCGTCCTCGCCGAGCCGTCGGATGTTCGGCGCGACACCGCGCAGCGACTTGGTGCGACCGTCGTGCCCCACCTCGGGTCCGTCGACCGCGAGTTCGACGTGACGATCGACGCGGTGGGCAGCACCGAGTCTCGCCGTTCCGCTCTGGAGCGGCTCTCTTCTCGAGGCACGAGCGTGTGGATCGGGCTGGCCGAGGCGGATTCGACCATCGGGGCCAACGACATCGTGCGGAGCGAGAAGCGCGTCGTCGGCTCTTTCGCCTACACCGACGACGAGTTCGCTCACGCTGTGACGCTCGTGTCCACGCTGGACCTCACCTGGGTCACCCCGATCCCGATGGCTGAGTCGGAACGGACGTTCCTGGAGCTCGCCCGAGGTCGAAGCGACATCATCAAGGCCGTGCTCGACCTGTGCGAGCAGGGCGACCGATGAGGGGGCTGGCCGGGACGCGGGTCCTCGTCAGCGGTGGCTCACGCGGGATCGGTCAGACATCTGCGCGTCGCTTCCTCGAGGAGGGGTGCTCGGTGTTCCTCACCGGGCTCGACGCGGACGAGGTGGAGGCCGCCGTCTCCGGCCTCGCCTCGTGGGGCACCGTGGCCGGCACGCGCTGCGACGTGTCCTCCGAGTCCTCTGTGAACGAGGCCCTGCAGAGCGCGGTGGCGTTCCTCGACGGCATCGACGTTCTCGCCAACAACGCCGGGATCGCCTGGCAGGAGCCGTTCCTGGACATGACCGCGAGCCACTGGGACCGGGTCATCGCGGTCAACCTTCGTGGCATGTTCCTCGTCGGGCAGGCGGTGGCGCGACATCTCGTCGCGGAGCGGCGTCCGGGCGTCATCGTCAACATGGCCTCGACGAACGCGCTCGGCGGTGAGGCGTACTACGCCCACTACAACGCCTCGAAGGGCGCGGTCCTGCAACTGACTCGCACCATGGCGGTCGAGCTCGGCGTCCATGGGATCCGAGTCAACGCCCTGTGTCCGGGCTACATCGAGACGCCGCTCAACCGTGAGATCGCCGCGAACAGCGGTGACCCGGACTTCGTGGCCACCTATGTGCGAGACAACATCCCGCTGGGTCGTACCGGCAGCGAGGAGGACGTCGCCGCCGCG
>Ga0335071_10002268_pt1 | contig 20663 bp, 27 predicted proteins | sample Lox_Sample_15_FD_206724 | JGI IMG/M metagenome (GOLD analysis project Ga0335071, IMG submission 206724) | Soil microbial communities from Loxahatchee National Wildlife Refuge, Florida, United States - Lox_Sample_1.5 | ecosystem: Environmental > Terrestrial > Soil > Wetlands | place: USA...
GGTGGCAGGGGCATGGCGCCGGTTAATGCAGGTTCCGTGGCGAATCCCGATAAGGAAATTCTGGAATGGCGTCTGCGATTAAAATAGCGGTTTCCGAACCATTGTGGAATACAAAAAAAAAAAAAATTTACTCGATAAGGATAGCGTTGATCACGCCATTCTGCCCCGGGCGGCTTACGATTCTTGCGCTTCCCAGTTCGGTGTGAATGATTGCACCCTTTGTGAGAAGATTCCGCCTGACATAGTTTGGATTTGCGTCGTTTCTCTCGACCCTGTCTATTTTTACCTTCTGCGCCTTTCCGGTCGACCTGGAGGAAACCGTTGCATACATTGCACGGAGTGCCCTGATCTTGTGGTTCCCGCCGAATGTCCGGACAATCCTGTTTCTTTCCTCACCGATATGGGTATCTGCCGGTCCTGAACCGATCTCAGCTCTCCGTTTACCCTGTGCCAGCCGGTATCGCCCACCGGTTGCCTGTCTGACTGATTTTCCCTGCCAAAGCATAGTATTTCCCCTTTATGGTATCTATTCCAGGACAGATACCCTCCGAGAGTTCTGTAATATTTGCCGTGGATGCTATATATGTCCACTGATCAACGAAGGATCTCATCGAGGAGGGGGACGACCCCTTCCCCGGTCTTCAGGTTTGTCCGGAATACTGTCATCCCGGGATTGTACCGGTGCATATCCCGTTCCATACGGTCGAGATCGGCACCGACGAGGGGGGCGAGGTCGACCTTGTTGATCACCCCGATATCGCAGCCGCGGAACATCATGGGGTGTTTGTTCACGACATCGTCCCCTTCGGTCGAACTCACGACGACAATCCGTTTCTCGGCACCCAGGCGGAAATCAGTCGGGCAGACCATGTTCCCGACATTCTCGATAAAAAGGATGCTGATGCTGTCGAGGGGGATGTGGTCGATCGCGTGCTCCACGATATGGGCGTCGAGGTGGCATTCTTTACCGGTATTTGCATTGTATGCGGGAATACCGAGAGCGACGATTCTTTTAAAGTCATCGTCTCCGTATACGTCCCCTGCGATTGCGCCGGCTCTCAAACCGCGTTCCGATAATATAGGGGCTATGCGTTCGATAAGCGCTGTTTTCCCTGATCCGATGGCCCCAAGAAGGTCGAATGCCCGTACTCCATGGCTCTTCAAAAGTGCTGAATTCTTATCAGCAATACTGTTATTGACGTCGTAAACATCTTTTTCGATCCTGACGTCGATGTGATGCATGTATAATTGTTTCTCGGTACATTGTTTATAGGTTCACCCCCAAACATTAGTAAAATGAAAGGAGAGAGAATCCTTTACCCCTGCTACTTCGATGCCACGCTCCGGCGCAATGAAGGGAGAAAAGTACCTAAAAGAAAAGCGGTTCAGAAACCGGTCCTCGCCGACATCGAGACGGTTTTGAAAAAGAACGGGATAAAATATCGCACAGAACCAAAGTCCCATCCTGCGCACTGGGCAGGGCGGGAAGGACGAATCCTTGCCGAATGGGATAAACCCAAAGGGGCATTGATGGACCTGATCTGTTCGAAACTCGGGGTGAAAAAGTGACCGGCCAGTACGATTTGCACACGCACACCATCCTGAGCGACGGAGAGATGCTCCCGATCGAACTGATCAGGCGCATGTCGGTCCTTGGGTACGAAACAGTAGCCATCACCGATCACGTCGATGCGACGAATACTGTTCCCGTAATTGAAAATATCCGGCTCCTCCGGGAATCTGCAGGGCTTTACGGGGTTACCCTGCTCTGCGGCGTGGAAATCACCCACGTACCCCCCAGGGAAATTCCCATCCTTGCCGAGAAGGCGAAGATGTCAGGGGCTGATATCGTGCTCGTCCACGGAGAAACTCTTGTCGAGCCGGTGTCCCCGGGAACAAATCACGTTGCCTGTACCTGCCCGTTCGTGGACGTCCTGGCCCACCCCGGACTGATCGAACCTTCAGATGTAAAGGAGGCAGCGAGTAACGGCGTTGCACTCGAGCTGACGTCGAGAGGTGGCCATAACAGGGCGAACGGCCATGTCGCGAAGCTGGCGCTTGCATCGGGTTGCACCCTGGTAGTCGACTCCGATGCCCATGCTCCCCATGATCTTCTTGATGAACGCGCACGAAATTCAATAGCAAGGGGAGCCGGGCTCAATACTGAAGAATGCAGGCAGGTATTGTCTTTAAATATAAAACAGTGGTTATCCCGGTGAAATTTTCAAATTTAATATTTATACCTTTACAACATGTTTATATATCATCACTAACAATATTTATATATTGCTAAATCATCCAGCTGCACGTGAGGTGGCCGCTGATTCCTGCGAGGTATCATTGGTGAGAGCTATTGGTCGCGCTCTGAACAGGTCAGGCAGAAGAATGCTGATCGTGCAATGCGATGCTGCACAGCTCCCGCGTTTATACAGCGAAGTTGTCGACAGGCGGATGAAAACCGTAGGAAAAATCATGGACGTCTTTGGAAAGGTCTCGTCCCCGTATGCGGTCGTCCTCTGTCGTAGCCAGTGTGAGACGGTGGTTGGTGAGAAACTGTTTACCAGGTAACAGAGGTGAGTCGGAATGCAGGAAGTCGAAAAGTTAAAAATACTACAGAATGAGCGTGAAACCCTTAAGAACCGCGTGAAAGAGCGAGTTAAAGAACACGAAAAGAAAGCGGAAGATCATACCGAAACGGTTTGCCCGGAGTGTGGCAGCAGGCAGCTGGTCCACGATTACGAGCGTGCCGAACTGGTCTGCCAGAACTGCGGTCTCGTTATCGATGATGATTTCATCGACCGGGGTCCGGAATGGCGTGCATTCGATCACGACCAGAGGATGAAGAGGTCGAGGGTGGGTGCCCCGATGACCTTTACGATCCATGACAAAGGCCTGTCGACCATGATCGACTGGAGGAACCGTGACAGTTATGGCCGGGCAATCTCTTCAAAGAACCGTGCCCAGCTCTACAGGTTACGGAAATGGCAGCGCCGGATCCGGGTCTCGAATGCAACCGAGAGAAACCTTGCATTTGCTCTCTCTGAACTCGACCGTATGGCATCAGCCCTTGGTCTCCCGAGAAACGTACGTGAAACGGCTGCAGTCGTTTATCGTGACGCAGTGGATAAGAACCTGATCAGGGGAAGGAGCATCGAGGGTGTTGCGGCTGCAGCGCTCTATGCGGCCTGCAGGCAGTGCAGTGTCCCGAGGACTCTCGATGAGATTGCCGAAGTATCACGGGTATCGAGAAAGGAGATTGGAAGGACGTACCGGTTCATATCCCGTGAGCTCGGGTTGAAACTGCTCCCGACATCGCCGATAGACTACGTGCCCAGGTTCTGTTCCGGGCTCACACTCAAGGGGGAGGTCCAGAGCCGTGCCGTTGAGATCCTCAGGCAGGCCGGAGAGAGGGAACTCACGAGCGGGCGCGGACCGACCGGTGTAGCGGCAGCAGCGATTTATATCTCCTCGATACTTGGCGGAGAACGCAGGACCCAGCGGGAAGTCGCAGAAGTGGCGGGTGTCACCGAAGTAACCATCAGGAACAGATATAAGGAACTGGCAGAAAAACTAGATATCGAAATTATCCTCTGATCAATTTATTTTTCCAGAAGGGCTTGTAGATCAGGGGTAGATCGTTACGTTCGCAACGTAAAGGCCGCGGGTTCAAATCCCGCCAAGTCCACATTTCGACGAGTATGAATTCTTTGTCAGGCAGGTCACGCTTTCGAAGACCGGGATCCGCGATATTTTCCCTGCCCTGGAATTCCGTGTCTGATGCATCACGAAAGGCCTGGCGTAACCGACAATCAGCAAGAGATATAAGCCAACACATGAAACTAATATAGCGCAATTTCTGCGGGCTCGTAGATCAGGGGTAGATCGTCACGTTTGCAACGTGAAGGCCACGGGTTCAAATCCCGTCGAGTCCATGTCGTTTTTTTTGGTTTCGTTTCTGGAAAATTTCTCTTACTCTTTACCTGCCCTCCTCATCGGACCAGATCGTATCTGAAAGACGTTCCCGGGCTTTGCCCCGCCGCCGGGGCCCCCTTTGGGGGCGGCGGAGTCAATCGCAATACGAGATCATGCGGGATTGGAAGTAGGAATGTCAAAATCCCCAATATTGCGAAAGCCCCGCTTTAATCAGTCCAGCCAGTCGAGCAGCCGGGACGGGTCTTTTGAATCCGGTCTTCCCTGGACTCTATTGATATCCTTGTTTCCGGGTCTCCGGGGGTCTGGAGCATTGCCGCCCTGCCTGTTGCCGGTTTCGCCGTATTCAGGATAATCGGCGAGGATATCGTCCCCTGAATTGCCCGGAATTTCGTGGCTGCCGCAAAAAAGAGTGTCCTTCGCTGAATCGGGAAAATCACCGATCTCTGAAAAGCTCCTGTTGCCCCCGCCCAGGTCCCCGTGTTTTGGAATGCCGTCACGGGACATCAGAAAATCAATAAAATCCTCGACCTCGCGGCGTTGTTCCGATGTAAGGCGTGATAATTTCTCTTCGATCAACCTGGTTTCTCCTTTATTCGCGGATTTTCTGTACCATGTAATTTCCTGCCGATGAATATTAACCTACAGGAATTAGTGCCGGATGAGGTACTGGAAGGATGATGGGGATGCAGTGAACCGTCCCCCGCTGCTTCAGTACCTGCCTGCCGGGCCTGTTACCGGTTCGGACACCTAGTGTTCGGATTTTTTCCCGACCGATTTAATCATGCTTATGATGATCGATCCGATACCCAGAAGAGACAGACCGATGATGACCAGTACGACCAGGCTGAAATTTTCCTGGACGATCGGAAGGTTTCCAAAGAAATAACCTCCCATGGTAAATGCGGCTATCCAGAGGACTGCCCCGAGGATATTGTATATCATGAAATGGCCGAAGTTCATCTGTCCGATTCCGGCAAAAAACGGTGCAAAACTCCGGACGAACGGAATGAACCGTGCAATGACGATCGTGAACCCGCCGTACCTCTCAAAAAACGAGTGTGTCTTTTCCACGTGCTCTTTTCTGATAAGGCTCCACTTGTGAATAAGGATTTCATGACCAAGGAAATAACCGATTGCATAATTGACCATTCCTCCCAGGATTGCTGCAACGGTGAGGAGTGCGAGGAGCATCTCCAGGCTGAGTAAATTCGACCCTGCAAGCGCTCCGGTGATGAAGAGGAGGGAGTCCCCTGGAAGATAAGGAAATATCACGAGGGCCGATTCGAGAAAGATCATGACGAACAGAAAGACGTACGTCCAGACGCCGTACATCGCAATGATCTGGGGGAGATAGTGATCGAAATGGAGGACAAGGTCAACAAACGGGATCATGTATTGTCAATACTGTGACGGGATTCTATATAGGTATCAACCCTGCCCGGTTTTTTCATGGTAGATTTCTCTTTGCTTCGTCCATATTCTCTGTTCACTCAACCTTTTTACATCCGGATATTCCATTTTCCTGATGTGTCTGAATGAAAATTGCGATAATCTGAAGCTCCCGGGGCTCCGCCCGAAACTAGTGGCGACCCCGGTTGGATAGGAACTGCACGGGAACTGCTTAATTCCTCATCTCCCGGCCGAATCCCGTCCGGTGACTGTCCTGATGGAGTTGGGCCAGGGAAGGGATAAAACCCCCTCTGTAGACATGTCACCTTGAGAATGAATCAGGAGTTCAATATAGCTGCTCTCTTTCAAGAAGTCAGCCAGCTCTTTCGAACAGGTTGTCCTGCCGGTCATGGAACCTTCCTGCAGGGAGATTAGTCAATGGAGGTTTGAAAGATAGAGCAGGACTTTGCACGAGTGTTCGCCGAGCGATGTGAAGAGATAGCCTTCGGCCAGGGATTTCCCGGCAGCGAACGTCCCGTGTCCCGATGCGATGGCAAGATTCGTCAGGCGCAGTGCATCTGAGATAGTCAGAGCCAGCTCGTCTGAACCCGGCTTTCCCTGGACGACCGGAATGACAGGGCAGAGGAGTTCCCCTTCGCTGTCGCGGGGAGTTATTTCGTCGAGTACGATAGACAGGGCGACTGCATGGGCCGGATGGGCGTGGACCACCGCATTGTGCCGGGTTTTCTTATAAATTTCCCGATGCACCCGGTATTCGCTCGATGCATCGGCCGGGACCGGCCCGTCGATCGGCACGAAAACCAGTTCTCCCGGGTCGTCGAGATAGGAACCCGTCCGGGTGATAAGAAACCCGTCTCCCGACCTTACGCTCATATTCCCGAAATTCCCCCCGACGAGCCCCTCGGAAAAAAGTCTCTTCCCGATTCTCATGAAATCTTCAGAATACATTCACTGCACCTTTTTTTCCCGCAAAATTCTTTCGCATACTCCACGATGTGTGCATGGGCCTGACGGTATGCCGTATTATTTTCCGGCAGGACATGTTCGAACAGGTCTTTCAGCCCGGGACCACGTTCCCCGATCCCCCTGCAGGAGCAGATCCGGTGGGTATAGGCATCGATAACAAAACTCCGGCGGCTGAATCCATAGCACAGGATGCTGTCGGCCGTCTCCGATCCGATACCATATACCCCCAGGAGGCCGGACCGGAGTTCGGGCGTCGGGCGCTCGCCCATATTCCTGACACTGCCGTACCGTTCTTTAATGTACCGGGCGAGTTCTTTCAGCCTTCTCGTTTTGACCCGGTAAAATCCGGTGCACCTGATCGCCTGCCGGATCTCCTCAGGATCTGCATCGTGCAGGGCAGAAAGCGTGCACAGATGTCGTTCTTTCAGCACTTCAAGTGCCTGCTCCACATTCTCCCACCTGGTCTGCTGGGTGAGGACAGCCCCGATCAGCACTTCATCGGTCTCCCCGGGCCACCAGGGCAGGTCCCCGTAAAAGCCTGCGAGGAGCCTGACGATCCTCCTGCATTCAGACGAACCTGATACCGACATCCTTCATCTTGTTATATCGCGCGATATTGAGGAGCAATGGCGTAAGGCTCTCGACCATGGCAGAAACCGCGAGTGGTCCCGCATCGTATGCCCTGATCTTGGAGACGCCGTTCGCGATGCCGATGACAATCTTTTTTGCCTCGTCGTCGTCGCTGCAGACCGGTACCGCAACGTCGATATCTTCGTCGATTGCTTTCCAGCGGTTGGCAGCGATTGTATTGAAAGCCGTAACGACCCGTGCCCCGGGAAGAAGTTTTTTCAGGAGCAGTGCCGCAGATCCTTCGGGCGGGGGGGCAAAGACAAAGAAGTCACGCTTTTCCATCGGGTTCACCGGTGTTACCACAATTTTCCCCTCAAAGCCGGTTAGTCCTTTCACGGTACTCTCGAGATGGGTGAAGGGAACGGCGAGGATGATGACATCGACGCCGCTTATCGCATCCTGGTTACACACACCCGTGCAACTGCAGGAAACCCCTCTCTCCTTGAGGAGGTCGACTGTACAGGTACTCGTGGCAACCGCCTTTTCCGCTTCACGCGAGCCCAGCACCACGTCGTGGTGAGGAGAAAGCCGGCGGGACATACCCTCTCCGATATCTCCTGTTCCCCCGATTATCCCGATTCTCATCTTTTGATCACCGGTCCGGTCAGTCGACGAGGGTCTTTAGCAGGGATTCGAGCGTCTCGGCGCTGGTCACGCCCTCGAATGTCCTGATGACTTTTCCGTCTTTTTCGACAATCAGGGTGGGGACAACCTGGATACCGTATTTCTGGGCGAGGTCCATGTGCTGGTCCACATCGATCTTCCGGAGATCGATGGCATCGCCCATCTTCGTTTTCAGCTCTTCGAGGATCGGGGTCTGGCGTTTACAGGGGCCGCACCATTCGGCAAAAAAATCCATCAAAACCGGTTTCGTCATCATGAATTACCTTCATCAGATGTGGTGGAATGCAGAGATAAAGGTTGTTATTATTGAGGGTTTGAAAAAGATAAATAAGGCTTTTAACCCTGTTTTTTGCAATAAACAAAAAAATTACTGGGGTTTGGAGAGGATTGCCATTATTATCCGGCCATATGCCGGTCTTGTAATCGTGACCCCGATCAGGACCCCGAGGATCGTGATGATCGCAAATCCCCGGAGCGTCGAGAGGTCCATCAGTGCAAGAGGGAGCATGGCAATGATTACCGTTGCCGCCGAGGCGACGATGATACTAAGCGCTCTCGAGAGCCGTTTCTGGTAGATGTTCGGCGACGGCACTTTTCCTTCGTGGAGGATCTCATCGGTAATGATGACGAGCTGGTCGATCCCTGTCCCGAGCACGGCGATAAGACCTGCGATGGTCGCGAGGTCGAGCTGGATCGTATATACCGAGATACCGAGAAGGATGATGATCTCCGATGCATTGATGAAAATCATCGGCAGCACGATCGCAGGTTCCCGGTACCGGTAGAATATGACAAGACCCACCGTAAGCAGTGCGAGGATACCGGCAAGAAGCGCCATGTTCTTGAAGTGATCGCCGAGCACCGCCGATACCGAACCCGATCCTGCAACCGATACGTCGACCGGCAACGCCCCTGCCCTTAAGTGGATCTCGAGGTTATTCGCCGCATCGAGTCCGCTGTTACCGGTGCCCGTAGACGCGAATAACGACTTTACCTGCTGGTTCTGGAGGTTCCCTGCAAGTTCGGACGACAGGGGTGCACTGTAAACCGTCTGGTTATCGAGGAGCATCATAACGTTATGGTTGTTCGGATCCGTCGTGGCACCGTATCGGATCGCGGCCTGCTGGAACGCGGCTGCGCCGGCATCGTTCAGGTTGAAAGCCACGCCCCACTTCCCGCTTCCCGGGGGTTCCTGGCTCGGATTACCGACCCCGGTGATTGTGTCGCCATACAGGACGTGTTCTGTCTGGTTGCCGGTGGTGACAATCCGTATCTCGAATTTTCCCTGGCGTCCGACGATATTCTGTGCCTCGCTCATGGAGACTCCCGCGAGTTCCACTCTGATATACCGTGTCACACCGTCAAGTCCGCTCAAGGTGTTGACCCGGAAGTCCCGCGTCCCGAGGCTGTTGATCTTGTTATCGAGGATACGCTTGACATCGTCGGCCGTCGCTTTCGAGACCCCTGGTTCGAACGAGGTGATCGTCCCTCCGGCCTGCTGGAAAATGGGCGTCAGTTGATCCTGTGTATACAGCTTGCGTATCTCTATTTTGTTATTGTCGAGGACAAGGATATCCGCCCCGGTCAGGTTTTTCACGTCGCCGGCAAAATCAGCCACAGGGCGATCGGTCTGGTACCCTACGACCTCGGATTTGAATTCGAGCTGGAGCCAGGCCCCTTTCTGGAGGTCAAGGCCGTACTGGAGGTTGGTGGTCAGCTGCCCGTTCTCGAAGTGTGGATTGATCGCGATCAGGGATGCGACGACGAGGATAATCAGGAGGGCTACGCGCCAGTCCTTGATAAGGTCGATTATCTCTTTTGAGTTCATTTTCCACCCTTCTTTTTCGGCTCCGTCTTCGCAATCCCGCCGCCGGTCAGAAGCGCACCGCCTTTCCTGGTGATGTACCACTTGATGATGCCGGCATTGGTAAGCCAGGTGTTCAGGATGTCGAAGACAAGCCCGATCAGCAGGACCGTTGCGATCTGGTTGATGGTTTCGACCTGTCCCCACCAGGACACGACCCACATGGCGGCGACTGCGGCAATCGCCGTGCTCGTCATGATGATACCGGTCCGGAACGCACCGGCGAGCTTGTCTTCAAGCTTCCCCTGGCGCTTCAAGGTCCTCATGGTCAGCAATATGTCGCTGTCCACCGAATACCCGATGAGCATCAGGAGTGCCGCGACCGTGTTCAGCGTCAGCGTAAGACCGATTACGTTCATGAACCCTGCCGTCATCACGATATCTGCGAACGCAGACAGGACGACAGCGACCGAAGGCACGAACGTGCGGAAGGAGATAAAGACCACGATTGCCATCCCGATAAACGAGAAGATCAGGGCAAGTACTGCCTGGGACTGGAGGGTTTTACCAAAAGACTCTCCGATCTGGTCGATCTTTGCATCGGGATATCTCTCGGTAATTTTCTGGGTGAGCGATTGCAGTTGTGCATCGGGCATATTCCCAAACTTGAGGTAATATCCGTTATTGATCCCCGGTTCGATCCCCTCGAGCGGATATCCGGCAAAATACGCGGATATCTGTTGCTGTGAATCGGTCGTAAAAACCGTAACTGCCGTCCCGCCGGAAAAATCAATTCCCGGCTGGACGGGAAGCCCTGTCGTGTACATCGAGTAACCGACAGAGATCAGGGCAAGTGCGAGGAGGATCAGCGGGATGATCACCATCTGCTGAGGAGTATAGCGATTGACATCGTAGCTGAATAATCCCATATCATTATAATTTTGTCATGAACGGATAAATAGTTCCTCTCACCCGACCTTCGGATTAATCAAAAAAAGGCATAGGGCGGGATTTTTTGAATTTCTTCGTATTTTCAAAGGGTTTGACGCGCGGGCCCGAAAATAAGATCAAAAGAAATATATCACCAACCGGGGTAGTGATCACGTATGAGGGCCAGGGCTGAGATCCAGAAAGTAATTGAAACACGCCTTAAAAATTATGTTTCAAGAGACCGGACCGGCATAAGGCGCGAAATGATCAGGTTGTTCTTAAAAATCAAATCGTTCACCATCCAGGACGTTTACCAGTATCTCAAGAAAAAGTTCTCGATCAGCTATCATTCTGTTGCCGCAATGGTCGGTATTGTTGCATCGCGTCTCGGGATCCTCAGGGTGAGCCGGAATAAGGACGGCACGACCAGCACCTACGAGGTCAGGGAGCAGTACCTCGATATCGTCACGAGGATTATCGACCCGGTCTGAATAGCGCACAGGACGAGGCAACCACCATCCTTTTCATGAGTTGTATCCTAACTATTGAAGAATATGGACTCCCATTATCCCAGACCGTCGCACCCGGAGAATATAGTCGTCACCGACGAAGTCATCGATTATGTCAACCAGAGGAAATGCGATTTCCGGATATGCACGTCGTGTGGAGGCCCGATACTCCTTCCTGTCTCAATGAAATCCCCAAAACCCAATGATTTCCAGGTCAAGGCAGGAGATTACACCATTTTCATCTCCGTCCACCAGGTACGGTACCTGCATGCCATTGACATGGGTATGGTCCCCTTTTATTTCGAGCACGAAGAATATTCTCGTGGCATATGAGCTTTGTCGAGCTACCCCATACCGCCGACGTCAGGATCAGGGTAACATCGGTGAGTCTGGAAGGAATCTTTTCCGAAGCCGCTCTTGCCATGATGGGCATCATGTATGGCAGGACAGACCCCGGGTCTGTGGAGCGCACGATAACCCTCGAGTCCGACAGCCCCGAAGACCTGCTCATGGACTTTCTCTCTGAGCTCCTCTTTGTATCCGAAGTCGACGGCCTCGTATTTTCGTCGTTCGTCGTAACGATATCGGGAAACAGCCTGACGGCCCGGCTCATCGGGGAACCGTTCGACACAGCAAAGCACCGCGGAGGAACCGAGATCAAGGGGGTTTCGTACTCGGGCCTCCGAATTCTTAAAGAGGATGACGGCTATGTACTGGACATACTCTTTGACGTGTAGGTGAAGGATGATCAGTGGAATATCCCGGTTAGGGGAATACGAGTGGGAGGTGCCGGTGGGATTCGTCGCCGGAATGCGTGTCCCGGGCAGGTATTTCCTTTCCGAGGCTCTTGAAAAGACCCTTGAAGCAGGCGCCGTCCAGCAGCTCGCCAATGTCGCGACACTGCCGGGCATCATCAGGTATTCACTTGCCATGCCCGATATCCACTGGGGCTATGGTTTTCCCATCGGAGGGGTTGCTGCATTCGATAGGGAAACCGGCGTAGTGTCACCGGGGGGAGTCGGGTTCGATATCAACTGCGGTGTCCGCGTCCTCGGGACCCCCCTCGCAGTCACGGAACTTACCCGGCGCCGGGAACTCGTCGAGGCGCTCTATAAATCGGTCCCGACCGGTGTCGGCGCCAAAGGGAACATCAGGATCTCGGGGAAAGAGCTCGACGGGATGATGACGAAGGGAGCCGGGTGGGCGGTGTCGCAGGGATATGGTATCCCCGAGGACGAGGAACGCTGCGAGGAACACGGCCGCATGGTCCAGGCCGATGCAGGTGCCGTATCGGGAAAAGCGAAACAGAGGGGGACTCCCCAGGGAGGGACCCTTGGGGCCGGGAACCATTTCCTCGAGATCCAGGCGGTAAAGGAGATTTTCGATCCGATGGCTGCAGAGGCATTCGGGCTGAAGCCGGGCCAGGTCGTCGTCATGATCCACTGCGGCTCAAGGGGGCTCGGTCACCAGACCTGCACCGACCACTTGAAAATCCTCGAAAGCGCCGTGAAACGCTACAACATCCCGGTACCTGACCGCCAGCTCGCGTGTGCCCCTATCGAGTCCCCCGAGGGGAAGGCGTATTTTTCGGCGATGGCCGCCGCTGCGAACTATGCCTGGGCCAATCGCCAGATGATCATGCATGCCGTCCGCAGGGTATTCGAAACAATGTACGGGATCGAGTACGAGAGCATGCACCACATCTACGACGTTGCACACAATGTGGCGAAAATGGAGGAGCACATGGTTGACGGGAAGAGCGTGTCGGCGTGCGTCCACCGGAAGGGGGCGACGCGGGCTTTCGGCCCCGGACACCCTGACCTTCCCCCCGTCTTCTCCTCTACCGGGCAACCGGTCATCATCCCGGGGAGCATGGGGACGTCTTCGTACCTTCTCCGGGGGACGCAGGCAGCAATGGAACGGACGTTCGGGTCGACCTGCCATGGGGCGGGCCGGGTGCTTTCCCGGTCCGCAGCGAAGAAGAATATCAGCGGGTCCGCAGTCAGGAACAACCTCGCCAAAGAAGGCATCATCGTCTGTGCACCGAATGATTCCGCCATCGCCGAGGAAGCCCCCGATGCCTACAAACCGAGCAGCGAGGTGGTACGGGTCGTCGATGCGATCGGGCTCTCCCGTCTCGTCGCACGGTTCGAACCGTTAGGGGTGATCAAGGGTTGAAACCCCGGGTCGGGCTGGTCTGGGATGAAAACCTCGTGTTCGGAAGGTTTCTCGAAGAATGCGGGGTAATTATGGTCCCGGTGACGCCGCACCTGCTTGCAGCCCCGTTTTTTAAGGGGCAGTATTCGGTGATCATCGTGCCCACGGGCTTTGCAAATCCCTCGTATTCCCACCTCCTGCCGGCTCTCCGGGCAAGCTCGGCGAGGATCAGGCGGTTTGTCGAAGCGGGAGGGAACCTGCTCGTATACGGAGCGGCAGACCACCGTGAAAATGTCTACGACTGGCTGCCTTTTCTGATTTCATATCGTTACGAACCAGCGAACGGTTCGATCGCGATCGATTCCTCCAGTCCATGGGCGGCGATCGTCAGCGATTACGAGCCCACCCGTATCGAGTGCGACGGTTATTTTCCCACAACCGATGGGACAGTCATCGCGACGATGGGGGGAAATGCCGTAATGGTCGAGAAGATCATTGGATCAGGCACCATCCTCGTGACCACGATCCACGAGTACCCCTCGAGATGTTTTATCGCCGGTTTTTCTGCTGCGGCAGGGGAAACCTTTTTTTAGATAAAAACGAGGGAATTATGAGGTATACTCATGGACCGGTATATTATCTCCGCAAGTTCGGTGTCAGCCGATATGGTCCCTGTCGGCCTGGCTCTCCACGAGCTGCTCAACCATCTTCCTGTTACGATTAAGTCCCGCGATAATCCGGGAATACGGGTCGAGGAAGGCCGCGTTGTCGATACCGCCTATGAAGGGCCGGTCTTAACCGATGTGCTTCTGGAGAACAGGACCCTGAAAAAAACCCCTGACCGTGGTCCGTACAAAGGTGTTCCGGTCATAGTCACCCCTGTCCGGGACGGTAGCGGAATGGCAGTCTGGGCGATCGGGGTGGTCGATATTACCGGTATATTCGACCTGGCGACCCTGATGGAACACCAGTCGGCAATCCTCCAGCAGGTCTGCGGAAAGGACCCGTGTCCTCTTCCCGGTGAGCAGGTCGGTTCGAAAAGGTAGGAGTTATGGAAGCGGCATTCAGAGTGCTTGAAATTCTCGAGAATTCGGACGGGCCTGTATCAGGAGAATATATCAGCGATAAGCTGTCGGTGTCACGGTCTGCCGTATGGAAGCATGTCAAGGAACTGAAGGCGATTGGGTACGATATCTCTGCCTCACAGGCAGAGGGCTACCAGCTCACGAAGAAGAGCAACCGGCTCCTGCCTTATGAAGTCCATAAGAACCTCAGGACGAACTTAATCGGGAAAAAAATGAGGTATTTCGAGACGACCCCGTCGACCATATCAGTTGCACAGGATATCCTCTCGCGTGAGCCGGCCGAGAAACTTAATGGCCTTGTTATTATTGCAGAGGAGCAGACCGGCGGTGTCGGCCGGATGGGGAGGTCCTGGATATCCCCGACAGGTGGGATCTGGGTCACGCTCATCCTCAAACCTGCGATCCCGGTGGACCATATTTTCATGCTGACCATGGCGGGAGCGGTTGCCGTCGCAAGGGCGATCCGGAAAGAATACGACCTCGGGGCGCTGATCAAGTGGCCCAATGACATATATATCGGCGATAAAAAGGTTTCAGGCCTTCTGCTCGAGTTATCTGCCGAGTCTGATACGATCCATTATTGTCTCCTCGGGATCGGGGTCGACGCGAACATCTCACCGAAGGAACTGGTAACGACCGTCCATGGCAACGTGACGTCGCTCTCCGCCGAGACGGGCCATGACGTAGACCGGGCCGCGCTCCTCGCCCGGATCCTCAAGGAGTTCGAGAGCCGGTACCTGTTGATCGAGAATCAGGAATACGATGCAGTGATCAGGGAATGGAAGAGCCTTTCCTGCACGATCGACCAGCGTGTCAGGATCAGCACCCTTAAAAATACCTTCGAAGGAGAGGCCATCGACATCGACGAATACGGCGCCCTCGTGATCAGGAAGGACAATGGCCGCGTCGAACACGTCATCGCCGGCGACTGCGTCCATACATAATCCTGAAGTCTTCGTCAACCTAATATTTTATGAAGGTTGATGAATGCAGGGAGACCGCCGGCGCGCACTGATTATTGCCGAAACGGCAGCATTTATCGGACTGATAGCAATCGGGAGCTGGATCTCGGTCCCGTTCGTCCCGGTCCCCTTTACCCTCCAGACACTGTTTGTCCTCCTCGCCGGCATCGTCATGAAACGGTACGCGGTGATCCCGACGTCTCTCCTGGTCCTCTTCGGTGCAATGAACCTCCCGGTGTTTCATAACGGGGCCTCGGGAATCGGTGTCCTGCTTGGCCCGACCGGGGGCTACCTGATCGGTTTTATCCCTGCTTCGCTCATTGTCGGCCTTGCATACGAACGGGACGGCAAATTGGTTCACATTGCAGGAATAATCCTCGGGGAAGCCGCCCTTTTTGCGGCCGGGGTGGGCTGGCTTTCGGTTTCCACGGGTATGACCCTCATCCAGGCATCCATTGTCGGGTTCCTGCCGTTCATCCCCGGGGATATCGTCAAGGCAGTCGCGGCGTACGTCATCGGCGAAAGAATAAGAGCCCCTCCAGGGCCGGTCCTGTCCCTGGAACGCGGGGAGATGCAGTAGCATGATCGAAGTCCGCGGGATCAGGCAGGGGTTCCTCGGGATCGCTTCCCTTGACATCCCTCCGGGGTCGACAGCAGTGATCGGTAAGAACGGCTCAGGGAAAACGACACTGCTGAAGGTCCTCGCAGGGATTACCAGGCCCGAATCAGGGACGGTTTCGGTCGATGGAAGGAGCCCCGGTGCAACTGACGTCGGGTGGCTGAACGAATACCCTGACAGGAACATGCTTTTCGGGCGGGTTTCTGATGAAATAGCGTCTCCTCTCCGTTTTTCCGGAGTCCCCTGCGATGAAGTGCGGGAGAGAGTCAGTGCATTATCAGACCGGCTCGGGATCACGCCGCTCCTGTCACGTAATACCCGGGACCTTTCCGGCGGGGAGAAAGTTCTCGCGGCCCTTGCGACCGCATTGATCACCGACCCGTCGGTCCTTGTCATGGATGAGGTCGATTCCCATCTCGATGAACGTTCTACCAGGCTTTTTATGACGCTTCCCGCAAGCCAGGCCCCGAGATACCGGATCTGGTGCACGCAGGACATGGATCTTGCCGCCCGCTCAGACCATGTCCTCCTGCTCGATCGGGGGAGGGTAACGGGTTTTGGGACCCCCCTGACGATCTTCCCTGACCTTTCCGGCGATTGCCTCTATCCGTTCTCCTGGAGGTGCAGGGATGAAAGAACTCTCCTTTGAAAGGGTCAGGTATGCAAGAGGCGGATTTACCCTCGACGCCGACGGGGTCTTCGGTCCGGGCATCCACCTGGTCAGCGGCCGGGTAGGGAGCGGAAAGTCGACGTTTGCGCTCCTTGCGGCCGGTCAGCTCTCACCCGTCTCCGGGAAAATCAGCACCCGGGAAATTTCCCGGGCGATCGTATCGATGCAGTTTCCCGAATACCATGTCACCGGGATCACCGTCCGTGACGAGGTCAGTTCCTGGTCACCCGGACCGGCGGACGTCCTCGAAACGGTCCGTCTTGCCGGACGGGAAAACGATGATATAGCCACGTTATCGCGGGGCGAAATGAAAAGACTGCACCTTTCCTGCGTCCTTTCCGCGGGGGCTGACCTGCTCGTCCTGGACGAGCCCTTCAGTTCGCTCGACTGCACGGAAAAGAGGTTCTTTTCATCGGAGATAGCAGGACACGGAACCGATATCGTCATTATCTGCACGCACGAACCGCTCTGGCTTCCCGATGTTGACTACATCTGGGAGATACGCGACGGATCGCTTGTCTCCCTTGGCGACCTACCCGGTGCGATCCCCGGCTGGGACCTCGCACCCGGGCATATCAGGGACCTGGTCAGGGCCGGAAGAATCCCGAAAAATATCTCGCCCGGGGCAGTGCTGGAGGCTCTATGCAGGACCCGAGGATAAGGATATTTGTCGTCGTCGTCCTCTCGGTTGCGTCATTTGTGAGTGTTGCCGCGGCTTTACTGGCATTCCTGTTCTGGGTGGCATTCACTCCGGGAACTGCGGTCCTGAAGAAGACGGCGTCAGCGACGTTTTTCTTGATGATTGCCATTGTTTCGGTGTTTACCTGGCTCACGGGAGGGGACGGGCTCTCCTATTTCATCAGGCTCTCTGTCGTCCTCCTCCTCGCCCTCTACGCCTACTACGAATACAGACCCGGGGAATTCCTTGCAGTCTCGGTATGGGCGTTTGGGAAACGCTATGGGTTCGATCCGGGACTGATAGCCGAGATGAGCGTGCAGAGCATATACGACCTCGAATTCGACCTGTCCCGGATCAGGATGGCTATAGGGCAAAAGGGAAAAAAATTCGGTTTCCGTGAACTTATCCCGGTCGGTGGGATGATTGTCCTGGACCAGATCAGGCGGGCCGGCGATCAGGCAGACCTTCTCGCAGTCAGGGGATATACAAAGGGAGGGTCCTGCTGCCCCCGTTTCCGTCATGAGGCCCGGGATTACCTGTGCGCACTTTGTGCAATTATCATCCTTATCCTTGCATTTTTACCGGTTCGTGATATTTTTATACTTCCACAGTGAATTTTTGAGAGGCTTTAGCTTTCAGAGGCATTCTATATCCAGCCGGGTCCCTCTCAATCGAGGTGTATGATGAGTGTTGCCGATCCGAAAAAATTACTGATCACCGATACCACGCTTAGGGACGCCCACCAGTCGTTGATCGCAACGAGGATGCGGACCGAAGACATGCTCAGTCTCGCCCGCCAGATAAACCAGATCGGTTTTTTTTCCGTCGAGGCATGGGGCGGAGCGACCTTCGATACGGCAATCCGTTTTCTTGCCGAAGACCCCTGGGATCGCCTGGCCCTCCTGAAGCAGGAGCTCACCAGTACCAGGATCCAGATGCTCCTCCGCGGGCAGAACCTCGTCGGCTACCGGCACTATTCCGACGATGTGGTTGACAAATTCATCGAAATGTCCCATAAAAACGGGGTTGATATCTTCCGTGTATTCGATGCCCTGAACGATATCAGGAACATGGACCGGTCGATGAAGAAGGTCAAGGACGTCGGTGCACACCTGCAGGGAACGATATGCTACACGACGAGCCCGGTCCACAACAATAAAAATTTCATCGGGATGGCAAAGGAACTCTATTCCAGGGACTGCGATTCGATCTGTATCAAGGACATGGCAGGCCTGATCATGCCCTCCGCAGCGTACGAACTGATCAGGGGGATGAAGGACGAGATCGACATCAGGGTAGACCTGCACAGCCACTCGACGAGTGGCGTCGCCCCGATGAGTTACCAGGCCGCGATCGAGGCGGGAGTTGATATCCTCGACACGGCCATGTCGCCGTTCGCCCTCGGGACTTCGCAGCCCCCGACCGAGAGCGTGGTCGCATCGCTCAAGGGCACCCCGAGAGATACGGGAATCGACCTGATCGCCCTCCGCGAAGTGAGGAATACCTGCGTAAAAATCAGGGAAAAGTACGAAGGGCTGGTAAGCCCGATCTCGGAACGCGTCGATTCCGACGTGCTGATCTACCAGCTCCCCGGCGGGATGATCTCGAACCTGGTATCGCAGCTGCAGGAACAGGACGCCCTGGACCGACTTAACGATGTCTTTGCCGAGATCCCGAATGTCAGGAAAGACCTTGGCTATCCCCCCCTGGTTACCCCTACGTCGCAGATCGTCGGGACGCAGGCAGTGATGAATGTCCTGCTCGGCGGGGAACGGTACAGGAACGTGACCAAGGAAGTGAAGGACTATGTCCGCGGGCTTTACGGAAGACCGCCGGCCCCGATCAGCAAGACTATCAGGAACCTGATCATCGACGGGGAAGAACCGATCACGGTCCGCCCGGCAGACCTCCTTGAGCCTTCCTATGAAAAAATGAAGGAGCAGGCGATTGCGGCCGGGCTCGTAAAGAAGGAGGAGGACGTCCTCACCTATATCCTGTACCCGGCGATCGCCCCCTCATTCCTGAAAGGGGAACGGAAGGTCGAGGAGTTCCCGAAAAAGCCGGCGGCAGCCACGCACCAGGCCGAGATGCCGAGCTCCATGGAAGTAGAGGTCGACGGTGAGATCTTTTCTGTCAGGATCGTTTCGGTCGAGGGGAGCACGGTTGCGACATCGGTTAATGCGGTACCCAGGATCCCCCGCGGGGACATCCAGGGCGGGATAAAAAGCAACATGCAGGGTATGGTGCTCGAAGTCGCGGTCAGCAGGGGCACCCAGGTGAAAAAGGGTGACCTCCTCCTGGTCCTCGAAGCGATGAAGATGGAAAACCCGATCCACAGCCCCGTCGACGGCCGGGTTGCCGAGATTTTTATTGATACCGGGGACGTCGTCCAGAGCGGCGACGTCCTCCTGGTGGTCGAATGAAGTTTTTCGAAAAGATCCTGATCGCAAACCGCGGCGAGATCGCGATCCGCGTGATGAGGGCATGCCGCGAGCTCGGTGTGGAAACGGTCGCGGTCTATTCGAATGCCGATGAAAACTCTCTCCACGTCAAATACGCCGACGAAGCGTTTCTCGTGGGCCAGGCGCCGCCGGCGAAATCCTACTTAAATATCGACCGGATCATCGAGGTCGCGAAACGGTCGGGAGCTGAGGCTATCCACCCGGGCTACGGGTTCCTCGCCGAGAATTTCCATTTTGCGAAGCGGTGCAACGAGGAAGGCCTCATGTTCATCGGTCCGTCCTGGCGCACGATCGAGATGATGGGGTCGAAGATCGAGTCCAAGGCGACCATGAAACGTGTCGGAGTCCCGGTCGTGCCTGGCACCGAAGGAGGTGTCACCGATATCGGAGTGGCGAAGAAGATTGCGTCAGAGATCGGTTACCCGGTGATCGTCAAGGCGAGTGCCGGCGGCGGTGGCATCGGCATGCAGATCGTCAGCGAGGAGAAGGCCCTCGAAGATGCGATCAGCATGGCGATGCGGGTCGCGGAGTCCGCATTCGGGGACCCCACGGTCTTCATAGAGAAATACCTGGTAAAACCCCGGCACATCGAGTTCCAGATCCTCGCCGACGAGCACGACCAGACGGTCCACCTCTTCGAGCGGGAGTGTTCGATCCAGCGCAGGCACCAGAAACTCGTCGAGGAGTCGCCCTGCCCGATCATGACCGAAGAACTGCGTGAAAAGATGTCAGAATCAGCTGTTGCCGTTGCAAAAGCCTCTGATTATACCAATGCAGGCACAGTGGAATTCCTGTACAGCAACGGCAGTTACTATTTCATGGAGATGAACACCCGCCTCCAAGTGGAACATACCATTACCGAGCTCGTCACCGGTATCGATATCGTGAAGCAGCAGCTCGCAATCGCTGCCGGTGAACCGCTGCCTTTCGGGCAGGAAGAGATCACCATCAGGGGCCATGCCATCGAGTGCCGGATCAATGCCGAGGACCCGCTCAACAACTTCGCTGCCGACCCCGGAAAAATTGTGCGGTACCGATCGCCGGGCGGCCCCGGGATAAGGCTGGACTCGGGGATACACGTCGGATACGCTATTCCGACGAACTACGACTCCATGATCTCGAAGCTCTGTGCGTATGGTTATAACCGGATGGAGGCGATCCAGCGGATGCGGCGGGCGATCTATGAATACGTGATCATCGGCGTGAAGACCACCCTGCCGCTT
>Ga0335071_10002269_pt1 | contig 20663 bp, 19 predicted proteins | sample Lox_Sample_15_FD_206724 | JGI IMG/M metagenome (GOLD analysis project Ga0335071, IMG submission 206724) | Soil microbial communities from Loxahatchee National Wildlife Refuge, Florida, United States - Lox_Sample_1.5 | ecosystem: Environmental > Terrestrial > Soil > Wetlands | place: USA...
GATCTCAAAGGCTTTCTCAAACCATTGGAGGGCGAGGTTCTTCTCGCCGCTCTGAAGATATAGTTCTGCAATAGATTCCGGGCTGACATACGTCTTGTGAGAGCGCTCCACCAGAACTTCCGCAGCACGTCGCATCGCGCCAGGGTAACCACTTTCCGTATATCCCCGTTCGAGAGCCTCTTCCATCTCGTGGTCACCAGGGAAGTTTGCCTTCGCTTCCACGAATGCATCTTTGTACATTCCCTTGAGGAAGAGCGCGACCCAGAGCGTGCTGTGGGCATCGGGGGAGTCCGGCGAGATACGCAGGGCCGTTTTGGCGTGCGCGATGGCATCGTCATAGCGGCGCTGGTACACCAGAACCGTGCCGTAAAGACTTTGGAAGAGCGAATTGAACGGGTCCAATTCCAGGGCGCGCGTAATCTGTGGCTCCGCTTCCTGCTGATGCCCCATAATGCACAAGTAGTGTGAATAGAACGCCCGCGCGTCCGGCAAGTTGGGGTTAAGCTCGATGGCGCGCCTCCACTCCGGTTCCGCACCCGGCAGATCCCAAACCAGCCAGGTCTTGATACTGGCAAGTGCATAGTGCGCTTCTGCAAGCGTGTCATCCAGTGCCACTGCCTTGAGCGCTGCCGCGTTCGCCTTTGGTGCAGCTTCCCCAGGTGGCGTTATCCCTAATCCCCGGGCACCCCAAACCAAGGCAATTCCTGCGTAAGCCAGAGCAAAATTCGGATCTTTCTCGAGCGCTAGCTCGTAGTACTTTTGCGCAGTGTCAAAACCGCCGGGAGTCAGTTCATAAAAATGGTGTAGGCCGTGGAGATACGCCTCGTAGGCTTCTGGGTTGACGTTGCGCACGTTGACTAGACGCATCCGCTCAGCGGGAAGCAAGGTGAGCGTCAGTGAGCTGGCGACCCTGCTTGCCACATCGCTTTGCAGAGCCATGATGCTGGCCAACTCGCGCTCGTAGCTTTCGGCCCAGAGCTGAGCCTGGTCGCGCACTTGAATGAGCTCCGCGTTGATGCGAATCCTCCCGGCCTCCCGTCGTGCGCTGCCCTCCAGGATGTAGTCCACTCCAAGCTCGCGTCCGATCTGATCGATGGGTTTATCGGTCTGCTTGTAGCGCATCACAGAGGTCCGGGCAATGACGCTGAGGGTCTCGGGGTGCAGGCGGCCGAGTTGGGTGATCATTTCCTGGGTCAGACCGTCGCTCAGGTACTCCTGCTCCGGATCGCCGGTAAGGTTAGCAAACGGCAGCACGGCTAATCTTATGCTTCGCACTGGGATCGAGGTTTTTCCCCCGAACAAGCGGCCGCGCAAACCGCCGACATTGAGTCCCACAACAACAGCGACTGTGACCAGCAGGGCAGCTACTAGCGCCAACCAGGGCCGCCGTGCCAGCCGGTAGCGCCATGCCACCCAGGGCGCCACCGCCCCCTCCTGAATCGCCTCCAACACCTCCCGCACTTCGCCCGCCCGCTGGAAACGCCAGCCCGGCTCTTTCTCCAAGCAACGCCTAATCACTGCTCGCAGTTCCGTCGGCACCTGCGACGGCAGTGGCCGGGGCGCTTGGTTCATGATGGCGGAGCTCAGTTCGTACCCGGTCTGCCCGCGGAAGGGCAAGTGCCCGGTGGCCATGTCGTAGAGCACCACGCCCAGCGCCCAAATGTCGCTGCGCGCATCGGCGGGCTGGCCGCGCAGTTGCTCCGGCGCCATGTAGGCCAGCGTCCCAACCAGCGCGCCGGGGGCCGTCAACGACGCCTGCGAGCGAGTGACTTCGTCAAGTTCCGTCCCTGTGAAACGTTTTGCCAAGCCGAAGTCCAACACCTTGGCGCGGCCATCACGCGTGATCATTACATTCGCAGATTTCAGGTCGCGATGAATCACACCGTGCTCGTGTGCATGTGCTAATCCATCAGCCAGTTGCAGCCCGTACCGAATGACTTCGTCAGCAGACAGCGGGCCATTGAACAGATGTGCGCTCAGGGACTGGCCTTCCACCAATTCCATGGAAATAAAGGCTTGGCCGTCGACCTCGTTCACTTCGTATATTGTGCAAATGTTGGGATGGTTGAGGGCCGACGCGGCCTTGGCTTCTCGTTGGAATCGCTCCATCGCTTGGTGGTCGTGGGACAAGTCTTCAGGCAGGAATTTAAGAGCAACAAAGCGGTCAAGGCTAGTGTCTTCAGCCTTGTATACGACACCCATACCTCCGCTGCCAATTTTCTGGATGATGCGGTAGTGGCTGAGCGTCCGGCCGATGAGTGAATCGTGACCTGCCGTGCCGGTGGTCACGGGAAGGCATCCTTCCTCCTTCCCCTTTCCCTGCATCGTATGTTTCACTTTTGGTGAAGTCAATGACGCACAGTACAACTCCTGATCGAACGGGGTATCTCTAACGAGGTCGGCCGTTACAAGAGCCTTTTTGCGGGTGTCGGCCTCTGCAGGACCACCCGGGCGCTAGAGGTGTGCGGAGGCAACGGCAAGAAAGCAATCTTGGCTTGTCCGTCGTAACTCCACAGACCTGGACCGCGCCGCAGTCCGTTCGCGAGCGCGATGGCCTGCAGCGCATTGCACCTGCGTGCGCAGACGCACTCAGTGATGGCGGTGCAGCAACAAGGTACGCAAATCGAGGAGGTCCTGGCTGGGTCTCCAAATCGCCGGAAAACGATTTTCCACCAGCAGCGTGCGAGTCACCACGTCGCCGGTTCCGGTGTCGAACATCGCCACAGGCTGCTGGCGAGCGTGCAAATCACATCCTATAATTCGCATTCGGCCTCCGTCGTTCCGAGCGCTGTAGGGTGAACACCGAACAGTCTACTCGGCTCGTCGTGAGGCCGACCTCGTTATGACATCAACTGGACAAATAGGTATCGGTTGTTCATTAACTGAAACAAATTCCATGTATTAAACTGAGAGAACGTTTTTCTGGAACAACGTCATGACCCACGACCGCCAACACTTTCGCAGTTCTTACGCCGGCAGTCCGCCCTGGGACATCGGCAAGCCTCAACCAGCGTTCGAGGCCGTCGCCGACAAGGTCGTCGGTTCGGTTCTCGATGCGGGCTGTGGCACGGGAGAACACGCCTTGTTCTTCGCAGCACGGGGGCATGCTGTCACCGGCTTCGACTTCCTGGAGGAACCGATCGCTGCGTCGCAGCGGAAGGCCGAGGAGCGCAGCCTCATCGTCAAGTTCCTGGTCAAAGATGCCCTAAAACTCCATAAGTGGACTGAACGCTTCGATAACGTGCTCGATTCCGGCCTGTTTCACGTTTTTTCCGATGCGGACCGCATTCAATACGTGCGCGGGCTTAAGACCGTCCTGAAGCCCGGCGGGCGTCTGTTCCTGCTTTGTTTCAGCGACGCCACCCCGGGAACGGAAGGACCGCCACGCGTCTCGCAGTCCGAGTTGCGCCATGCTTTTGCCGATGGCTGGGAAATCGAATCCCTCGAGCCGGTGCGCCTCGAAATCCGCCCTGAGTATAGACAACAGGGAGCATTCTCGGGCGAAGACCCGCGCGCCTGGTTCCTCATCGCCCGCCGGCTGGCGTCAGCGCGTCCTTCTTAGCCGCTCGTCAGCAGGTTTAGAGAAGTGGGCGTGCCTTGTGATAGAAGCCATCTGCGTGTTGGCCGCGATAGCCCTTGTGCACGGAGATCAGCGGGCCGCTGCCATTGTTGCGATGGGACGCTTTGCCACCAGTGCGGCCGCCTGCTTCCTGCTCATCACCGCATGTGAATGAGGCACTCTTCCGGTTTGGCGACGTCGCGGTGCAACGGTGCCGGCGGAGCCCTGCAATCTCGCCCAAGGACCTGCAGCGGCAGGTTCCTTGCGTAGGAGAGCAATGGAGGTGTACAGTGCACGAGCCAGAGGTTCAAATCGGAAATTCCGGTCAAGACATGAGGCGAAGTATTTCTGTCCTAGCAATCGCGTGTTTGCTGTCTGGCGGAGTACCTCTATTCGCCCAGAAAACCCCCGAACCCCCCAAGGCCGCCGACTATGAAGACGCCGATGGTTACGCCGTCCTTTCCATCCTTCTGACCCACGCTCATTCGGAGGTCGATCCAAGTTTCTTGCTTGCCCCTTTTCTACTTTCTCCGTTAACCGTGTCGGGCATGAACGTCGACTCTTTTGAGTCGTGCAACAGAGTTCCAACTGCGTTTGCTGATGCAGCCGCCGATTTTCGCGACAAAAATAAACAGGGATGGAACTTAACGAAGAAAATCAATCTGAAGTTCAGTTACAAATTTACGAACACAGGAAAACGCACCCCGCTGGCCCCAACGCAAAACGCTAAAGACGTTCCTCCCGCGCTGTTCGAGACTCCGGTGTACCAGGTGTCCGCCGTCGGGTTTGACGCTTCCCGAACCCACGCAATCGCCTATGTTGGGTCACTCTGCGGCCCGGATTGCAGCCGGGGCTCGTATCATTTGCTGGTAAAGGGAAAAGAAGGCTGGAAAGAGACGAACGGCTCCCCGGTGTGCCAATTGATAAGCTTCAACGTTGACTGGTGGATTAGCCGGAGCCCGTCGTGACGGCTTCCGACCGCATCCGCTATCGTAAGCAACTTGGCATGCGAGTGGAGATCCCGTCCTAAACAGCTACGAATGACACATCTCTCGAAAAAAATCTTTTGCCTCTTCACTCTGTTGATTTGCTCTGCCCTGTTGCCCCCGGCTGTGTCGTCCCAGGAATCGTCGCAGAACGTGATTCGCGTCAACGTGAATCTAGTTCTGGTGGACGCTACGGTCAAAAACAAGGCCGGGCAGATTATGGCCGACCTCAAGCAAGAAAACTTCGAACTGCGTGAAGACGGCACCCCGCAGGAAATCGCAATCTTCAACCGCGACGAACTACCTCTCGACGTGGCGCTGGTCCTCGATCTGAGCGATTCCATTGGCCCGTTTCTTGTGCCCCTCCGCCAGGCCGCCAACATCGCCCTATCCGGCCTCAAGCCGGTAGACCAGGTGGCCCTTTTCACCTTTTCCACCGAAGCCCAGATGCGCGTCCCGTTCACGCACGACAAATCCCAAATCGCGGAGATGATCGGCGGTTTTCAGGTCGGCGGCGCCACCAATATCAACGACGCTATCTTCCTCCCGGCCCAGTATCTCCTCAATGCCCCGCAAAAAGACCGCCGCGTCATCATTCTCATCAGTGACGACGTGGGCACCAGTGCCGGCGGCCAGGGCACGCGCGACATTGTCACCGAAGCCATCGCTTCCGACGCAGTGGTCTACAATTTGAAAATCCCCGGCTACAATCCCCCGGAAACGCGCATGGCCGCGGCCATGACACCGGGGCTCGTGGATATCCGCAAAGTCGTCGAACAAACCGGCGGCGAAATCTTCAACGTTCCTGACGTCGCGCATCTCGACGAGGTCTTCCGCGCGCTCATCCAGCGCATCAAAACCCGCTACACCCTCGGCTACTACACCAACGCCACTGCCGCCCTCGGCAAGCCCCACAAAATCGATGTTCGCCTTGGGCCTTCCTTTGGCAAAAAGGGTCATGACTACACGGTCCTCTCCCGCACTGCCTTCTACGTCCACTAGCGCGCGGACTGGTCAAACATTGCGGGTCTGTTGTCGGCGGACGAGAGGCGCTACATCCGAGTTGCCCGTTATTCGTTCATTGGGTTCGACACGCCATTCTCGACGATGAACGCGCCCCATGACGAGCCTTCCGAAAATGCAGCAGTTTTAACGGACGGCGCAAAGTGACAGTGGGCACAGACTTAGAGTAGCTATTCGGGCTACACAGCGAGCGTTGACATCCGTCGAGATGTCCACGCAACGCAGTCGGTGTGGCGAAAACGGGTGGGAACATGGAACTGGGAAGGAGTTGCGCAACCGTGGAGCAGACAAGCGAATACTACAAAGACAAAGTGGCTGTCGTGACTGGCGGCGCATCGGGCATAGGCTTAGCGCTTTCAGAAACAATGCTGTCCTATGGTGCGAGGCGCGTTGTCCTTGCTGATTTCCATGACGAGAACCTCAATCGGGAGGCCGCGAGGCTGAGCTCAACCTATTTGGACAAAGTGCTCGGCATCCATTGCGATGTCACGAAGGAAGAGGAAGTCCAGGGAATGATTGAAAAGGCCGCCGGGTTCGGTGGGCGCATCGATTTCTTGTTCAACAACGCAGGTGCCGGCCTCAGCGGGGCGTTCGATAAGGAGACGAATAGAGATTGGGAAAAGGCCTTCTCCCTGAACTTCTATGGGGCACTTTACGGCGTCCGTGCCGTGCTCCCAATCATGCGCAAGCAAGGCAGCGGACATATCATCAACACCATTTCCGGCATCGCATTCGCGCCGATGGCCTACCAGACCATGTACTCAGCCACGAAAGCAGCGCTCAATGGGTTGACCCTCGCGCTCCGCTACGAACTGTGGGACGAGAATATCCGTATGAGTTCTGCGACGCCGGGTACCGTCGCTACGGCGATCTGGCAAGAGAAAGGGGCGCCTCCGGGAGCACAATCCGCGGAACAGTCTGCGCATACCATTCTTGCCGGGGTAGCAAGGAACGAGCGGTTGGTTCTCGGCGACCAAGTGGACGTTTCAGGGGCGAAACACTGTTTCGACCCCGATGCTGCTGCGACCATAGACGATTACCTGCTGAATGTTGCGCGCAGACGGCGTGGTGGCGAATGGGTAGTGTGATTCAGATCGACAGTTTCATCCCGTCAAGCGCCGGGTGTATCGCAGAAGATGGGGAGCGAAGACGAACCGCCCATATAAGGAGGGGAGGACATGGCTGATAGGCAACCTGAAGGACTGTCTTCGCTATGCGCTTTCGATTGGGCCCGATTTTGCCGGGCCGGGGGAATCGCTGCCTTCATCTTCCTGGGATACTCGGTGGCCACGATGCTGCAAATCGGCGTCCTGGGCGGCCCGCCTTCCACCGCCGCGGACGCATTTCAGATCTTGCAGCAGAACAAGGTGGTCGGGCTATTGCGGCTCGATTTTGCGACTGTCCTGGTGCTGCCCTTCTATTACCTGCTGTTCTTCGGCTTGTTCGCTGCGTTGAAAGACACGGATTGGACGCAGGCGGCGATTGCGACGGCACTGGTTTTCCTAGGCCTGACTCTCGTGCTCGCAATGCCCACCGCTTTGCCCCTCATGGCCCTCAGCGACAAGTACGCTGCGGCGGCCAGCGAGGCCATGAAGGCGCAGTATCTGGCTGCAGGGGAAGCCGTGTTGGCCGGCGATATCTGGCACGGAACGGGCGCTTATCTGGGAGGGACGTTTGTGCAGATCGGGGCAGTATGGATTTCGGCAGTCATGTTGCGTGGTGTCTTCAGCAAGCTGACGGCTTGGGTTGGCATCGCCATCCACGGCCTGGATTTGCTGCACATTGTATTCACACCGTTTCTTCCCAAGCTGGCGGGGTTGTTGATGATCGCTGCAGGACTTGGTTATCCGGTGTGGCTGTGGTTAGTGGGACGAAGGCTTCGTCAGGTTGGGAACGCAAACCGCTAGGATGGGCAAGAAGACAGGTGCCGGCTGCGATTTGTGCCCTGGTGGGCACGATACTTGTTGACGTCAAATCAGGCCTAGTTCTATTGCCTCACTATTTTGTGACTCAAATACTGGCCTTACTATGCGCATCACCAAAGTTGTTCCAGCCCTGGTTGTATTTCTGTGCGCCAGCCAAGCGCTTGCGCAGCAAAAGGTATTTGAGTGGCAGCGCGGGACAGAGGAATCCGTGCGGCTCGACCCTGCCAACTACCATCGTGGAAAAAGCTATGGTTCGCAAGGCGGGATGATCCATGTGGACATCGACGCGCAGCAGCCCGTCTCGATTTTCATGACTGGAGCAAGCGAGTGGAATCGCGCGATGCAGAATCCGGAGATGCTGGGCAACATTCGGACGGTATGCCTGCGCGAACATGTGATCAAGGCGACGTACACCTGCGACCTTCCGCTGGAGCCGATGGAATTAATCGTTCGCGACGATCGTGAAAGTCAAAGCTCTACGGCGTTTGCCGGGCTTGGTGCGGTGTTGAAGAGCACCGAATCTTTGGCGACCGTTGAGCCTGAGCTGGGCAGAGCTATGGGCGTCGTGGAGGCGGTCGGCACAGGTATCGGGAGCATGCTAGGCCATCAGAGCAATGCGACGCCGCGGCATTTTATCGCACCAAACGATGTGCACATCCAATACTATCGGTGGATTTGCATCAGTAACTGCTTCCCGCCACAGTTTCAGTGGATCCAGCAAGCGAGGGAAGAATTCAAGCTCACACCGTTTTTGAAGGTTTACGGCGGGTACGCGCCTGGACCGCGACGGCGAGGTGGTCAGCGTCAAGATCAAGGCGCCAGTGCCCATGCTCGTGGCGGTGCTTCCCTCATCGGTAGCGAATCAACTGCACGGCAAGCCGGAGATGCTCGAACCGGCGCTCGAAAAAACACCCTGCCAGCAGCGAGGCGTGCAGTCGCAAACGTTCCAGTGCACGTTCAACGCGGCGGACGGGCCGCAATCGCTGATTGTGGTGCCGGAAGATATCGACAAGGTGCCGCACAAGAAAGCGGAGGTTGAGTTCTTCGCGTCGAAGTGCGTGGCGAACTGCGCGCTTGCGCCGCAGAACACGGCGGCGTCGGCGAATTTGAACCCGTGAGGATGGCTTAGCGCTTTCTCGTTTTAGCCTTCCTCTTTTCCATTCCTACCATCATCCCCGAGGGTGGGTCCTGCCTATTCAGCTTGGCTGCCTCAGCGATCAATTTCTTCAGTCCTGGCCTCTTCACGTCGGCAACCGTCCGGAGTTTCACGTGTCGCACGCCCTTCCCAGTTCCCTCCAGCAGTTTCCCCGGGTCCGGCAGTGCCGCCCCACGCATAAAGGCAAACGTCACATGCTCTTTACCTGCCATGAAGCAGCACAGGGGTCCATTTGAATCATACGAAGGGATCTTCCACGGATTGACGTACTCCTCACCGCCCTTGACAGTTCTCTTGACCAGCGCCCGTACCGCCTTTGTCACGCCCTCAAGCTTCCCCGCCTTCTTCACATAAGCATCAATCCAGACCGCAGCGGATTTCCCCTCTATGGTCGGCATTGGTTCCTCCCTTCCCCCATCCGCGCCATTCTATCCTGTGGTCCTGCGAAGTCCGAACTGAACCGCGCTTGTGCGGTTAGTGGGACTTTGGTTGTTTAACACAGCTGAACGCACCGAACCCAGAGTGCGTCTGCCGGGGACCGGACAAACGGGGAGCTACGCAGGCAGCAGTCTTCTACCTTTCGAATAAAGCCCGTCCGGGCAACGCTGGGTGACAGCGGACACAGACGGGCATAAGTCATTGGACTAACCACGGCATTGACCTCCCCGGAAGTAACACTATCCCGACGGGGTCGGTCGTTACTTCCTCCCAGGCCATCGTCGCCTCTCTGAAGAGCAATTCCCCCATTCGGCAGCAACACTCCCTGAGGCGCGACGGGAACACAAGGCCACAAGTCTCCTCGAGAAGTAATTGCAATGAAGAATCCAGTTTGGTTTCGTTGCCTGGCCAAGTGGTCGTCGATCAAGCCCTGGAAGATTCTCAGCCTGGTATTGTGGACAACATACTTGCTTGGGGCTGGCGAAGCGAGAGCAGACGGACAAGTATTCTCATTCATGGTCGCAGCCAGCACAAATGCCAAATCGACTTCAGCGTTGCCGGATATGCCGGAACCGCAGATAGAAGCCGTAGTCGAAGTGAAAGCAACACGTGGGGCTCATCAACGTTTCTACTCTGGGAGGACGTCACGAATAACGCTCGCGCTCGAAGTCGCCGCGTGGACCGCGGACATGGCGTACACCTGCCGCAACTTGAACGACTGGCACGCAGGAGACCACGGTCACGAATCCTGGCTTCCTGCAGATAACTGCGGGCAAACAATCGCATTAACAGCAGGATTTCACGCAGCCGGTGAGGGCCTTGCTTACTTGTTGCACCGACTCGGACATCACAAGCTGGAACAGATACCACGCTGGTATTTGACCGCTGGCAACATCGCGGGAGCAGCGTACAGTTCGGCAAATGCGTGGCATCCGGCGCACGCCGGTCCAGTGAATTGAGTCACTCATAACATACGGATTCAACAATTCTTGTCGACTTGAACGTGATGTACGGGCTCTGCTCGACATCAAAGAAGTCTTTGCTCTTCAGCTTGCCGTTTTTCATTCCACTTGCGGTGTCGACGCTGGCCGCATCGATTCGGATTTCCAACAGCCCGGTGGTCTCATCTGGAGATGTGAAGGTCAGGAGTGCATCCCACTTGTCGAACTTGCCAGCGATTGTAGCGGACGATTTTACGTGGAACCTTATCCAGCTGTGCACTGGCACGATCTCGAAAACGGGGGCTTGCGCCCGAACCTGCGGCTCAGACAAGACAAGAGTCCACAAACGGAGAACGATCAGTTGCGTGCACAACCTGGACCGCGCAGAGTTCATGGGTTGGCTCCGTATGAGGGGTTGTTCTCAGCGAGTGACAGCATACCGCGTTGGCAATTCCGAACGGAGGAGCCACATAGTTGGAGTCAGCCTTCGCCGAAAAACCGAGCACGCACTTCCTCATTGAGGGGCAGTTCGGGGCCGCTGAAAATGTGATCGGGAACGCGGGTGGGATCCTGTGCGATCAGCGGCATAGCCTTTTCCCGCAATGCGGCAGATTGCGAACTGGGATCTTGAAACAAAGCACGAAGCCATCCCTCAACGGTGGAGCAAGCGACGCGCCAGCGCCGATGTTGTTCGGCGTAGCGGTTTGCGGCAGCAGCCCAATCAGAGTTTGCGGCGAGCTCATCGCATAAGACGCGCGCACCACGCAGGGCGAAAGAAAGGCCCTGGCCGTAGGTGGGGTCCGAGGTGGACGCGGCATCGCCCATCAGGACCACGCCGTCGCGATAGGGATGATCGACCCAGAGTTCGCTGACGTCGAAGCTCGCGAGGGGCCCGATGCATTTGGCGGGAGCGTAGTAATCAGCGAGCGGCGGGTAGCACCTGGCCGACTCACGGAAGAACAAGTCGAGCATCTGCGCACCTTGCAGGCGATATTCCATGGTCTTCGGGTACATGTAATAGGCACGATGCCGATGGTTGCCGATGGGAACGAGTCCGATGCACATGCCGAACTGCGGGTTGAAGACGAAGTACATTGTGTCTGGAGCAGAAGAGACATCACTGAGCAGCACACCGGCCATGTAGTAGTCGTGGGTTTGCTCCTCGACGGTGAAGCCTGCCCATTTCCGTGAAGGGGCACCACGACCGTCAGCAGCTACAACGAGCCTCGCGGAAATGCGCTCGCACTTGCCACCGTTCACGACAACGGCAGGCGAGTCCCCAGGCTCGATTTGTTCGACCGTGACGCCGCGGCGAACCTGGGCACCGGCGTTTTCCGCAGCGGCCAACAGCGTCTCCTGCATTTCCTGATGGGCGAACGTAAGAGACGGCAGACGTTGAGGTGTGGTGGACCGGGTGTCGCGCGGCCCCATACCGCCGTCCACGAACGGGACATTGTGAGCACAGCCGGCACGGAGAAGCTCAAGCAGCCCGAGTTCGCGGGCTTCGGCAACGCCCCATGGGACCGTCGCCTCGCCGCGCACACGGTCTCTGAAACGCGTTTCTTTTTCCAAGATAAGGACCCTTGCGCCGCGCTGAGCCATGGCGCGAGCGAATGCGGATGCGGCGATACCGCCACCGACGGTGATGATGTCGAAGGCCTGTGTAGGCACGGTGGACTACCTCCTAACAGGGTCTCACTTGCGCTTGGGGACCAAGTTCGGAAAAGCTCGCAGGATGTTAGCGACGCGGTCCGTCCGGAGTCAAGCATCGCTAAGCTGACGACGGCAAGAATCGAAGACCGAGGTGCCCGATTGATGGGGTACGGGAGAAGCAGGTTGTGGTACGGGTCTACTCTTCGAGAATCTCCAGACTGAAACGGCGATGCAGTTTCATGCCAATGGCGCCCAACAGGGTGCGGATCGCTTTTGCGGTTCGTCCGGCCTTGCCAATGACTTGCCCCACATCATCGCGATGAGTGCGCAATTCAAAAACGGTAACCTCTTCGCCATTCACCGCGTTCACGGTCACTTCCTCGGGGTGGTCAACGAGCGCGCGAGCGATCTCCTGGACGAGTTCCTGCATGACGACCTCCTTCTGAAACGACGCTGAGCACCCAGGGACCGTTACGAATGACGAATGGCAAAGGAAGCGAACGGCGGCACCACGAAAGACAATGGCAGCGGCCGAAAGTCTCAGACTGGCCTTCAATGATGTTAGTTGAGTATCGTTGCACGATACAATGGGTCTCTCACAGCTATTTGTGCGAAATGGCAACAGCAAGCGCACCGGTCTAAAGACCCACATTATGCAGAGAAGGCGAGGTCAGGTGGGCCAAAGCGTAATTTTCACCAACCTTTTGCATGCTTTCGAACTTCATATAGTATAGAAGGGTTGCTGTCCCCCCGGCCTGGTGAGGAGTTGCCCGGTTTGGCCCATTCCCCCACGCGTTGTTCCTTCTGGCGGAGAAGTGCCTCCGTCGTAACCGGGGCGGCGTTGTGCTCGCTAGCTGCGTGTGTGGCCCGCGCGGACAATCCTCCTTCTCCCGACACGGTCGGCAGCATCATTGGCGACTCGATCGCGGTGCAGGGGCCGATGAGCGTCGACTTCAACAACGGGGAGGCGCAGACCATTCTGCGAAGCGGCAGCGATGTGCGGGTGAAATCCGGGTCGGCGCATATCGACCTGGTTGAAGGCGGCAATATCACTATTTGCGGCCCGGCGCATTTCTCGGTACTCAAATCCGGCGGCGCCCTGACCATCGCGCTCGACAGCGGCACGATTCACGCGCACCTTGAGGCGCAACCCACACTGACAATTTATACGGCGCAGATTCAGGCGCATCCGATTCCGATCGGGGGAGGGGCGCAAGACACGCTCGTCGGACTCGACTCCGCCGGCACGATGTGCATCCGCGCGAACAAAGGCGCGGTCCGGATTGAACAGCAGCTCACGGGGCAGAGTCTGCTGATTCCGCAAGCAGGCGACGTTTCGATTGCGAATGGCCAGCTGGAATCGCTTCAGACCACGGCCGGGCACTGCACCTGCGAACTTCAGCTCACCACGAAGCCCGCACCAGTAGTATCCACTGAGATCAGCACGATCGCGTCGACAGAAGAACTGAAAAAGAAAGCCGCCGAGCCAAAACCAGCCAAACCCAGCACGCCCGCGGTGGAATCGTCTGAACCCGTCTACCAGATTTTCATGCCGCCGCTGCAGTACGACGCGAAGGCCAAGGTGCAGCAGGAATACGATCCGAAGCTGATCGTGCTGGTGCGGCGCGCGCGGGTGCGTCCCACGCTGATCTTTCAGGGAAAAGTGGAAGGCGATGCCATCGTGGCGGAATCGACGCCGCCACCTGCGCTACCGAAGGTGGAAACCGCCAAGAAACAGGAAGACGACACGACCTGGAACCGGGTGAGGACCTTTTTTCACAAGTTGTGGTCGCCAAGCTCGTAAGAAGGCGCTCGGTCGCAGCCTCGCGCATGCGGTATGACCCAGGAAGCGCATTTGGTTGATCGCAGAGAAAATGCTTCGTGCGCGCTGAAACAAGACCAAAACCTACAGCAAGAGCGCCTGTGGCAAGTTTCACATGCCTTCGTAGTTCGGACCGCCGCCACCTTCTGGCACAGTCCAATCGATGATCTGGTACGGATCGGCGACGTCGCAGGTCTTGCAGTGGACGCAATTGGCAAAATTAATTTTCAGCTTTTGGGAGTTCCCTTCTTTGACCATCTCGTAGACCGCCGCGGGGCAAAAATACTGGCAAGGATTTCCGTACTCCTCGGCGCAACGGTCGACGCAGATATTCGGCTCGAGCACTTTTAAGTGACAAGGCTGGTCTTCGTCGTGCCGCGTTCCGGAATGATAGACGTCTGTGAGACGGTCGAAGGTCAGTTTCCCGTCGCCGGCAAATCGCGGCGCCGCCGGGCGTCCGTGAACCTTGTCGTAGTTTTCGTAGCCGGGATGGGTGCGCATCGGATCGATCAAACCGCGCCCTCCGGTCAACTCCTGCAGTCCTGAGTAGAAGAAGCCGTCGAGCAAGCCATTGTGAAAAGCCTGGTGAAAATTGCGCACACGGAAGAGTTCTTCCTTGATATAGCTGGCGTCGATATTGTCCTTGTACTGCTTGAGGGTCTTGGCGCTGGTGTCGCCATCGACGAGCGCCTCGAAAATGGTTTCTGCCGCGAGCATGCCACTCTTCATCGCCAAATGCACGCCTTTGAGACGTTGCGCATCGAGAAAACTCCCCGAATCGCCGACGATGAGCGCGCCATCGAGATAATTGCGCGGCATCGCGTACCAACCGCCGTAGGGCAGGGTCTTGGCGCCGTAGCGGACGAGTTTTCCGCCGTCGAGCAGGTTCTTCACAAAGGGATGCGTCTTCCAGGTCTGGAACGCGGCATGCGGATCGAATCGCGGGTTCTTGTATTCGAGCGCCACGACCAAGCCGAGCGATACGCGATTGTTGCTCATCCCGTAAATCCAGCCGCCACCGTATGTCTTGGTGTCCAACGGCCAGCCGAGCGTATGCGCCACGTAGCCGGGCTTAATTTTCCCCGACTGAACTTCCCACAGTTCCTTGATACCGATCCCATAGGTTTGAGGATTGATGTTGTCGAGCGAGTGCTTTGCGACGAGTTTTTTGGTGAGCGAGCCGCGCGGGCCTTCAGCCAGAACGGTGACTTTCGCGCGCAATTCGTAACCGGGCGTGAAGTTGTCTTTCGGCTTGCCGTTCTTGTCGACGCCCTTGTCTTCGGTGATGACGCCCGCGATGCCGTTACCTTCGTAGATGAGCTCCGCACCGGCAAATTCCTTGAAGATGTTCACCCCGGCAGCTTCGACGAGACCGCCGAGCCATTTCACCAGCTTGCCAAGCGAAATGACGTAATTGCCCGCGTTGTTGAACGGAGGCGGGGTGATCGGGGCGCGATAGGAGGCGTTTTTTGTGAAGAGCAGCGCGGCGGATTCGGTGACTGGCGTATCGAGGGGGGCGGATTTCTGGAAATCCGGGACCAATTCCGCAAGAGCCGCGGGATTCATGATCGCGCCCGAGAGCTGATGCGCGCCTAAATCGCGGCCCTTTTCGAGGACGTAGATATTTTCGGCAGAAAGCTGAGGCTTGGCCCCGTCAGCATTGTGCTCTTTGATGAGGTTCGCGAGATGCAGCGCGCAGGCCAGTCCGGCCGGGCCAGCACCGACAATGAGCACGTCCGCTTCAAGCTGCTCGCGTTGGATGGTCATTCTCAGATGATACCAAACAAGTGTTTGGCAATGACCGGACTACTTTGCCTTTTGCAGCTCTTCGGTGAGAGCAGGCATGATTTCGAAGATGTCGCCCACCACGCCGTAATCGGCAATTTCGAAAATTGGTGCGTTCTGATCTTTGTTGACGGCGACGATGGTGCGCGAACCCTTCATACCCACGACGTGTTGAATCGCGCCGCTGATCCCCAACGCCAGATAGAGTTTCGGCGCCACGGTTTGTCCCGAGCTTCCGATCTGCCGCTCCATTGGCAGCCAGCCTTCATCGCAGATGGGCCGCGACGCGGCGACCTCCGCGCCCAGCGCTTTCGCCAAGGCTTCCGCCTGCGCAATATTCTCTGGCGCTTTGATTCCGCGCCCGATGGCCACAATCAGCGGAGCCTGCGTCAGATCCACAGACGATTTCGCTTCCTTGAACAGCTCCAGCGGCTTGGTGCGAATGTCTTCAGCCTTCAACTGGACGTTTGCCGCATTCACGGGTGCTTTCCCACTTGGATGCGCCGCGAGCAAATCCGCGCGAAACGCGCCGGATTGAAAGGAGGCGAACCACGGCCCAACACCGACGAAGGTCACGTCGGCGGCAGTTTTGCCCTGGAACATCTGGCGAACGAAGACCAGTTTTCCGGCTTCGTCGCGGAAGGCCACGCAGTCGCCGATCATTCCCTTGCCCAGGGAGGCCGCCAGTTTCGGCGCAAAATCACGCACCTGATAGCTGTGCGGAAACAGAACGAGGTCCGGCTTCGCGCTGTCGATCACCTGCTTTAGCGCGGCGCAGTACCCGTCCGGCGAGTAGTTTTCGAGCAGGTCATGGTCGACGGCCAGCACTTCCGCGACGTTTTTTGAGGCGAGTTCTTCGGCCAAGAGAGCAACGCCCTTGCCAATGACCAGGGCACTGACGGATCCGCTGTGGGCGCCGGCAATTTGTTGCGCCGCTACAAGCGTCTCGAAACTGGCATTGTTCCACTTGCCTTGCCGCTGTTCGGTAACGACCAAGATTTTCATGGCTAGATCACCCGCGCTTCGAACTTCAATTTCTCTACGAGCTTCGCTGCTACTTCTTTCGGCGTCCCACTTACGAATTCGGTCTTTTTCGTTTTCGTGGGCACGTAGATCTTTTCGATTTTTTGGGTCGGCTCGACATTGACGCCCAGCGATTCACGCGTCACGGTCGCAATCTCTTTCTTCTTCGCCGCCATAATGCCCTTGAGCGTCGCGTAGCGCACCTTGTTGATGCCCGACTGGATTGAGAGGACCGCCGGTAGAGAGCATTCCACCCACTGGAACCACCCTGCCTCCAATTCGCGTTTGAGCTTCATTTTTCCGTCTTGCACATCGATCTGCATGATGATCGTGGCGTGGGGGAGGTTCAGCAGTCCGGCGAGAAGCACGCCGGTTTGCCCGTAGCCCTGGTCGTCGCTCTGCAGCCCGGTCAGCACCAGATCGCATTTTTCTTTGGCGATCGCTGCCGCCAGGACCTTTGCCACGTTCAACGGGTCGAGTTGGGCAAAATTCTCATCGGCGATGTGAATGCCGCGGTCCGCACCCTTCGCCAGCGCTTCCTTAATGGTCTGCTTGAAACGCTCGGGACCCAGGGAAAGCACAATCACTTCGCCGCCGTGCTTTTCCTTGAGGCGCAGAGCTTCTTCGAGCGCGTAGCTGTCCGGCTCGTTCATTTCGAAACCTATGTCCGATTCTTTGATCCAGTTTCCGGCAATGGCGAGGGGCGCATCTTTGGCCGGCACCTGTTTAATGCACACGATAATGTTCACAGGAGTGTCCTTTATCCAAAGGGCTCCCCGAAAGAAGCCCGGAGGATTTCAAATCCGAGGAGTGATACAGGAGCGAAAAAAGTGTACTTGCCGATCGCATTCGAGAAAACAGGTTTCAGCCCTGGACTCGGCGCTACCGGACGGTCACAGGCTAAAGCCTATGCCACTAGCCTATGCTACTTGCCGGTCCAGCGCTTGAAAATCAGCGCGGCATTTGTTCCGCCGAAGCCAAAGGAATTCGAGAGCGCGTAATCGACGCTGGCCTTGCGGGCCACGTTCGGCACGTAATCCAGATCGCACTGCGGATCCGGGGTGAATTGATTGATGGTGGGCGGGAGGATCTGGTCACGCAGCGCCAGAACGCTGATACCCGCTTCCAGACCGCCGGCGCCGCCGAGCAAGTGGCCGGTCATCGATTTGGTGGAGCTGACCGCGAGCTTTTTGCTGATGGCGCGTTCGCCAAAAAGGCGCTTCATGGCAGTGGTTTCGATCACGTCACCGAGAGGCGTCGAGGTGCCGTGCGCGTTGACGTAACCAATGTCGTCTGGCGAGAGCTTGGCGTCTTTCAGCGCGGCCTTCATCACGCGATACGCGCCGTCGCCATTTTCCTCGGGCTGCGTGATGTGGTACGCATCGCCGCTCATCCCATAGCCGACGATTTCCGCAAAGATGGGCGCATTGCGCTTCTGCGCATGTTCGAGCGACTCGAGAATGAGGATGCCAGTGCCTTCGCCGACCACGAAGCCGTCGCGGTCCTTGTCGAAGGGGCGGCTGGCGGTCTGAGGATCGTCATTTCGGGTGGAAAGCGCGCGCATGGAGGCGAACCCGCCGATACCCATGGGCGTGACGGTCGCTTCCGTACCGCCGCAAATCATCATTTCTGCCGCGCCGCGTTCGATGATCTTGAACGAGTCGCCAATGGCGTGCGCTGAAGCGGAGCAAGCGGTCGCGGTGGCCGAATTGGGCCCGCGCGCGCCGTAGCGAATTGAGATGTGCCCGGAAGCCAGGTTTACGATCGCTGATGGAATGAAGAAGGGCGAAATCTTGCCCGGGCCGCCCTGCATCAGCTTGATGTGCTCGCGTTCGATGATGTCGAATCCACCGATGCCCGAGGCCACGTATACTCCAACCTCGTCCAGATCCGATTGCTCCGGCTTCCACTCCGCCATTTTCACAGCGAAGTCCGCGCCGGCCAGCGCGATCTGGATGAACCGGCCCATTTTCTTGAGTTCTTTTTTCTCGATCCACAGGAATGGATCGAAGTCTTTCACTTCGCCCGCGATCTTGCAGTCAAAATCAGTGACATCGAAATGCGTGATATTGCGGATGCCGCTCTGCCCAGCAATCAGGTTTTTCCAGGATTCTTCGGTCCCAATGCCTAACGCACAGACCAGACCAACGCCCGTTACGACGACTCGGCGAGTCAAATCACTTGCTCCTTCTTGCGCGGATTTTGTGCTACGGCCTTACTTGCCTTTGGAGTGCTTGTCGATGTACTCGATGGCATCCTTGACCGTTGTCATCTTCTCGGCGTCCTCATCCGGCACTTCGATGCCGAACGCTTCTTCGAACGCCATGACCAATTCCACCTGGTCGAGCGAATCCGCGCCAAGATCGTCGACAAACGACGCCGTGGGCGTCACTTCCGCCTCGTCCACGCCCAACTGCTCGACGATAATCTGCTTCACCCGTTCTTCTACACTGGCCATTCCAGTTCCTCCGCGACGTATCGTCGCACTTTCTCTGTCTAGTTACTTCGCACCGTAATCCGGCCATTTGGCCGGCCTACAATCTCTTTGGACCGTTCCTAGGTAACCTGCCCATTCTAGTTAGGCTAGGCCACCAAAATCAACTTACCAGCACAGGCATTACGCCAGGTACATGCCGCCATTGACGTCGAGGACGTGGCCGGTGATGTAACCGGCTTCGTCGCTTGCGAGAAAAACGATCGCTGCGGCGACGTCGCGTCCGGTGCCCATTTTTCCCAGCGGAATCCGCGTCTTCAACCCTTCCTTTACCTTGTCGGGCAGCACGTCGGTCATTGGCGTTTCAATGAAGCCGGGCGCGACCGCATTCACGGTGACGTTGCGCGACGCAATTTCCATGGCGATAGCCTTGGTCAAGCCGATCAAACCACCCTTTGAGGCCACATAATTCACCTGGCCAGCGTTACCCATCTCGGCCACGACCGACGCAATGTTAATTATTCGGCCAGTTCTGGCGCGCATCATTGTCGCCAGCGCCTGCTGCGTGCAAAGGTGCGCACCCGTCAAGTTGGTACGGATCACCGCATCCCAGTCATCCAGCTTCATGCGCATGGCCAGGCCATCGCGGGTGATTGCGGCGTTGTTCACCAGGATGTCCAGCTTGCCGAACTTCTCGAGCACGGCCTTGAATCCCGCCTTGATCTGTTCGGCATCGGCCACGTCCATCTTCACTGCGAACGCTTCGCCGCCCTTGCCGTGAATCTCCGCCACCAGCGCCGCGAGCTTTTCTTCGTTGCGCGCAGCCACAGCCACTTTGGCGCCCGCTTCCGCAAGTGCCAGCGCGGTATCTCGGCCGATCCCTTGAGAGGCGCCAGTTACTAGTGCGACTTTTCCGATTAAGCTAAACATTCCTTCGTCCCCAAACAGACGCCGGGCTAAAGCCCGGCGCTACAGCCCGAAAAGCAGATCCCCCGTTAGGCCGGGGATGACAATTAAACTCTACGCGGCGTCGGATTTTGCCGCGGCAATTTTCTCAAGCGTGGCGGTGAGGCTCTTCTCATCTTCCACGTTCAAGGTGGCTACGGACCGCTCGATCTGGCGCATCAAGCCGGTCAGTACGCGTCCCGGGCCAACTTCCACGAAGGTGTTCACGCCTTCATCGAGCAGCAGGCGCATGGACTCCTCCCAACGGACGGGCATCGAGACCTGGCGCACCAGCGCGCTGCGCGCTTCCTCGCCGCTGCGAATCGTGTCGGCATCGACGTTGGTCACGAGAGGCACCTGCAGTTCGGCAAACGCCGTAGCCTTCAAATCTTTCTCGAGCCTTTCCTGTGCCGGCATCATCAATGCCGAATGGAACGGCGCGGACACCGCGAGCATGACGGCGCGCTTCGCGCCCTTTTGCGAGGCAATCTCGACGGCGCGCTTGACGGCGCCCGCGTGACCAGAGATCACAGTCTGATCCGGCGAATTCAGATTTGCCGGCGAGCAGATTTCACCCTGCGCGGCCTGTTTGCACACCTCCACGACGTCGGCCGGCGAGATTCCCATGATCGCGGCCATGGCGCCTTGTCCCTGCGGCACGGCCTCTTGCATGTAGGTGCCGCGCTTGCGCACCAGTTTCACGGCGTCGGAAAATTTGAGCGAGTCCGCCGCCACGAGCGCCGAGTATTCACCGAGGCTGTGTCCCGCGACGTAATCCGGGGTGATGCCCTTCTCCGCAAGCACGCGATACACCGCCACGGATACAGTGAGGATGGACGGCTGCGTATTCGCGGTGAGCTTCAACTCGTCTTCCGTGCCCTCAAAGCACAGCTTCGAGACGGAAATCCCCAGTGCTTGATCCGCTTCGTCAAACACAGCCTTGGCCGCCGGGAACTTATCCGCCAGTTCCTTG
>Ga0335071_10002270_pt1 | contig 20661 bp, 17 predicted proteins | sample Lox_Sample_15_FD_206724 | JGI IMG/M metagenome (GOLD analysis project Ga0335071, IMG submission 206724) | Soil microbial communities from Loxahatchee National Wildlife Refuge, Florida, United States - Lox_Sample_1.5 | ecosystem: Environmental > Terrestrial > Soil > Wetlands | place: USA...
TCGCCCCGTGATATTGATACTCTGCCTCGCCCGCGGCAAAAATTCCGGGCACGTTCGTCGCCTGCTTGTAATCCACCCACAGCCCGCCCATTGTGTAGTGCATGCCGGGGAAGATCTTCATCGGCGTGTCGCGCGGATCGTCGCCCACGAACTTTTCGTAGATCTCAAGAATGCCTTCAAGCTTCCGGTTGAGCACCTTGCGGTCAATGTGCGTCAGGTCGAGATAAACCATTGGCTTGCCGTCAATGCCAAGGTTGTGCTCAAAGACGACTTTGAAGATCGCCCGTGTAGCCACGTCGCGCGGCACCAGGTTCCCATACTTCGGATACCACTCTTCAAGAAAATACCAGCGCTCCTTTTCCGGAATCGACTTCGGATCGCGCTTATCGCCCGCCGTCCGCGGAACCCACACGCGCCCGCCCTCGCCACGCGCCGACTCCGACATCAACCGGAGCTTGTCCTCGCCCGGAATCGACGTAGGGTGAACCTGAATAAACTCGCCATTGGCGTAATAGCAACCCTGCTGATAAAGCGCCGACTGCGCCGACCCCGTACACACCACCGAGTTCGTCGACTTCCCGAAGATTGCGCCAATGCCGCCGGTAGCAATAATGATCGCGTCAGCCGGGAAGGTACGAATCTCCATCGTGCGGCAATCCATCGCAGAGATGCCGCGGCAGGTGCGCGTTCCGTCAAGCACAGCCGACAGGAATTCCCAGTGCTCGTATTTCTTCACCTTGCCTTCCGACTCATACCGCCGCACCTGCTCGTCGAGCGCGTAGAGCAGTTGCTGGCCGGTAGTTGCGCCAGCGAATGCGGTGCGGTTATATAACGTGCCGCCGAAGCGCCGGAAATCCAGCAGGCCTTCCGGAGTGCGATTGAACGGCACGCCCATACGGTCCAGCAGGTCGATAATCCCCGGCGCGGCCTCGCACATGTCTTTCACCGGAGGCTGATTCGCCAAAAAATCGCCGCCATAGATCGTGTCGTCAAAGTGTTTGTAGGTAGAGTCGCCCTCGCCCTTCAGGTTCTTGGCCGCGTTAATGCCGCCCTGCGCGCATACGGAGTGCGAGCGCTTCACCGGGACGATAGAGAACAGGTCAACCTCTCCGCCCATTTCGGCAATCTTGATGACCGCGGCCAGGCCCGCAAGCCCTCCGCCCACGACGATAATTTTTGGTGCTGCCATGCTAGGAGTCCGATCTGCCGGGCAATCCCCGGACGACTTACCTCACCATCACAATGTTGTCTGAAGAGCTCGAATCAAGCGGATGATGTGGCCGGCTCAAAAACCCATACATGCTGGCCGCGCCCAGTCCGATCAGTCCAAGAGCTAGCAGCAGGCAAAGATAGCCAAGCCGCCGTCGCGCTTTGTCGCCTGTCGTAATCCCCCACTTCGCGCAAAACAGCCAGATCCCGTAAGCGAAGTGCCACGAAGCCGCCACAATTGCGATCGCATAAAACGCGATCATCCACGGATGCTGGAACTCGCCCTGCACCTTCGCGAACGAAGCCATCGGGTTCGTCGGCAGGTGCACGCCCGTGAAGCGCAAGTAATAGGTGTGCTGGATCATGTAAATGAAGGCGATGATCCCCGTCCAGCGCTGCGAGGTGTAGAACCAGTTTCCTTCCCACGGATACGCGCTGACGTTCGAGTTCCCCCGCCACCAGATCCACACGCCGTAAATCCCGTGATAGAGGATCGGGATCCAGATGAAGCAAATCTCCATCGCCAGCACAAACGGCAGGCTGTTCAGGAACGCGACCTGCTTGCCATAGGCTTCCGATCCGTGAAAAGCCTCAAAGTTCGAGATGAAGTGCTCCAGCAAAAACGCGCCGATGGGCACAATGCCGGAGAGCGAATGCAGCCGCCGCAGAAGGAACGAGTTGCCTTCTCCAGCTCTGAGCGGCGCAACGCCCGGCTTGATGGTGGGAGCGACGGAATTGGCTGCTGAGGCCACGATGGACAGCTCCTTCAAGGAACGTGATAGAAAACTTTCTATTATCGGCGCGTGAATGAGCACGCGTCAAGAAACTGGGCAGTCAGTAAGTTAGAGGAATCGCGTACAGCAGGATGTGACGCGGGTCACATCGCGGTGTCCTCCATGGTTTCGCGGGCGAAAGCAGAAAAAGGAAATCGGTGAAAATCGGCGTGATCCGCAAAAAAAATCAATCCTTCAAACATTCCGGTCACACCAGTCAAGAAAAGCCCGAAACGCCGCCCCGCGATGGCTGTAATGCGACTTCTCTTCCGTGGAAAGCTCGGCGAACGTCTTCCCGATACCCGGAAAAAAGAACAGCGGATCGTAGCCGAATCCGCCCTGGCCGCGCGCATCTTCAAGAATGGTCCCCTCCGCCGTTCCGCGAAACGTCTCCAGCGTCCGGCCGTCTTGGGCCGCGGCGAGCACGCACACAAACCGCCCGGTGCGCTTCTCCGGAGGAACGCCGCGCAACTCCCGGAGGACGCGCGCATTATTCGCCTCATCGTCAGTATTGGCCTCCGCCAGATGTGGCTCCTCAGCCGCGTACCGGGCAGAATGAACTCCGGGCGCTCCTCCGAGCGCATCCACCTCGAGCCCGGAGTCGTCGGCTACGACCATCTCTCCCGGCGCGGCTAGGCTGTACTCCTCGGCTTTCTTGCGCGCATTTTGCTCGAAAGTCGCACCATCTTCCACAACCGCAGGCAGGGAAGCGAAGTTCGGAATGCCCGCGATCTCGATTCCATGAACCGCAGCAGCACCCGCGAAGTCTCGCAGCTTACCCGGATTCGAGGTTGCGACAAGCACGGTGCGAGTGCTCACGAGGTTCGTCCCGTCTTCGTTGATCGTTCCCCTGCATCCCGCGGCTTACGAGCGCCCGATGTTTTGATAACGAGCCCAGCGAACAAAACAATACTCAACAGCGAGATCACTCCCCCGACAGTGCAATCCCGCGTTCGACCAAAAATGATCTGCACATCATTCTCGCCGCTGCCAACGGGCACAATCATCAGCCCCGTCACTTCCGACGATGGCGTTGCCACCTCATGACTATTGACTGTCACCTTCCACGCGGGGTAGTTGAACAATCGTATCGTCAGATTCTTTGTCGAATTAGCCCGCACCGAGAAGTGCTTATCCGTCGCACTCCAGGAGAGCACCTGCACTTTCACCGCCGCGCCATTCTCATCGCTGACTTGCGGCAAGTCTTTCTTCAATTCATAGGGATCGTCTCCTGCCGGAACGTACTCGTCGGTTCCGTCGTAGCCGATACCGTCAACCATCGCGTCATCCATTTCCTGAATGTCTGCCGCCTGATCCCACCAGGGAGGCTGAACTCGCCGTCCGGAGACAAGAAGCGTCGCCAGCAAGAACGCGCAGACGAGTGTCCGAGCCATCCATCGTGCTCCATTGGATTTCATGCAGGCAGTCGCACCTGCCAAGAGCAGTGCCAGCGGGACATTCAGGCACAGGAGCCAGCGAAAGGGAAGCTGCACGTACCGGAACTTCGGCAGGTACAACCAGAGAAAATTGCAGACCGGCACCATCGCCAGTGCCGCAACCGCTCCCCACGATGCGAGCCAGGTCCACGCACTACGGATCAGACCATCGTCCGAATTCTTGTGGGATCTCCTGCTGGCCATCCACGCCGCAACAGCGAACACAGCAATCTCCGACATCGCCACCAGAGACACGAGCAGGTTGAAGCGGTTGTGGTCAGCGTCAGCTATATACGTGAACAGGAAATTGTCCTGCGGCCTCACGCCCGGCGAAAGCAGCGCGGCGATGCTGACCCAAGGCTCTTCGTAAATTGCAGGAACAAGGTAAACGGCCGCCATCCCAGCCCCCAGTACAACTGCCGCCCCGGTCTTTGCCAGAATTCCAATCGCTGCCTTTGCCGACTTTTCCTGCAAGGCAAGAACGACTACCAACCCGGCTGCCGAGTAATGAATCATCACCGCCGCCGGCGCGTTTGCCAGCCACGCCCCAGCAAACACGAGGCCGAGCCACATTACCGCACGTTCACTCCCGCCTTTCAGTTTCAGAAGACACAACGGCACGAGCGGCAAAAGAACGGCCGCCAATAATTCAGCAAATGCGCTCCGCCAATAAATGACCAGCAAGTGGTAAGGATTGAGCGCGTAAAACGCAGCCGCGAACAGCGCATTCGAAGGCCCAAGCCATCGCCGGGCGAGTACATACATGCTGAATCCCGCAAGCGTTAAAACCATCCAGCAGTACACCCCCGGAACCACTTTCCAGGGCACAATCGCTCCCAGCGTGGCGCCCATCACCCACGATCCTGGCGGATAGAAGAGGAATCGCGCCTCGCCACATCCCCAATGCGCCTGTCCGGCCCAGTGCGGATAAATGACTCCCAGCTTCCATTGCTGCAGCACTTCCATCCAGGAATACATGTGAAACTCAAAGTCGTGTCCGGAAGGATTTCCCCAGTGAATGAAAGGCACGATGGCGAGCCCGGCGATTACCGAAAGAAGCAGCAGATTCGTGATCGGGCGCGTGTGCAAGATTTCAGCCTGAACGGGCTTCTCGCGGTCCACCGGTCGACCTGAGCCGCCAAGCCGCGACCTGCAATTCTAGTGCATTGGAAATCGTTGGAGAAATATCCAGGTCGGCCGGTGCCCGCGCCAGAGGCCGAAGCCTCTGGGCAAGGCGAGATTTATGGGAGCTTGCCTCGAACTAAAGGTTGGACGCCGGCCCGTGCGGGCCAGTCATGCGGAGAGAGTCATCAGAGCTTACGGCTGAGCTCTTGGTGGCCGAACTCTACGGCCACCGCGGTGTCAGCCCACGTCCCGACTTCGATCCTGATCCGGAGGCGCCTGCGCCCGCCGAAGCAGCCGCTGACTTCGAGTTATCCTCGTTTACTTCCGTCAGCACCGCCGTCTCCTCTTCATCGTTCTCGGCGAGTAAGGGCGCGACCTCGCGGAGCTTATCGGCCGCCTGCTGCAGCATCTCGATCTGCTTGCCCAACAAGGCGTGCTGCGCCTGCTTCCGCCGTAAAACCTCGTGAATATCCTTCATACAACCTCCCCTCGCCTGAATTTAGGGTTGCCCGCGCGCGAGGTCAACGCTAAAGCCGCCGGCCTCCATTACCAGCGTAATCACAAGCCTTGGGTACGTTGTTGGCTGGACTCTGTCGAGGATAAAGGGATCAATTCGCGGGAGCTAAGCTGCAGGGCGGAGTCGGGAACAACCCGAATCCAGATCGGCCAGCTGGATTTTTCGCAATGAAAAGCCCCGCCTTCCGGCGGGGCTAAGGTGAGTGTTTTGAGCGAACTTGGTTAGATTTGGACTTAGGACCTCTTGCGGCGGAACATCCCCGCGATGCCCAACAATCCGGTGCCCAGCAATCCCAGCGTTCCGGGTTCGGGCGTCGTCAGCGTTGTCGTGCCAAGGGTGATGTGTCCGATGCCCTTTGCGAGCTGTCCGGGGTGCGTGGTAATGGTCTGCGTGGTCTGCCCGGTTACTATCACGCCGTTATAGAGCTGGCCGCTCAGGTCGCCGCTCAAGGTATAAACCAGCTTCTGGCCGGTCTGACTCACCAGAGTCCATGCGATGTCGCCTGTGAAGCCGCCCGTGAAGATCGGTCCCTTCGGCTGGCCAAAATTGCCCTTGCCGATGACGTCAAATGTCGAGCCCGCGGATGAGAAGGTCCCGCCCGCTGCGATCGAGCCACTGGTCAGCGCGCCGGTCGTGTAGCTCACCGATCCGAGCGATTTTCCCGGAGGCGCTTGAATTCCATTGAAGCTCTTAAGTTGCGATCCCTTCGAAGCAATTCCCGAATCGGAAATCGAGATCGTGCCACCCTGGTTGGTAAGTGTAATGTTGTCCGCCCAAACTGCCATCGGCAGCGCTAATGCCAGCAATGCAATGACTACCACTCGCCTCATTTTGTTTCCTCCCAAAACTCTCGAACTCTGTCTCGAGCTCTTACCAAAGTCGTACGACAAACGGGTACAGATCGCCCCTCCCCGCTACAGCACTTCTTCTTCCAAATATAGAAAGAAGACTTATATTATATTTTTCAATAACTTGAGAGCTTTTTCCCCCGCTTCCTCCCCGCCCCGAATGCAATCTGCTGCACACTAGCAACAATCATCTTGCCTTCGCGGTTCTTTTCCAGTTGGACAATCGTCCTACTAGCAGGAATCGAAACCGTTTAGCGTTCTCGGAATCGGGGGGAAGTCTCTTCGTCGAACCATATCTTGAGGAGACGTTTCCAGAACCAGGGCGCGGCTGGTAACACCAATCGCGGTTGACGAATGTTACCAAAGTTTCGGCTTTTGGCAAGTGGTTCTTTAGTGCCAGATGCCCACCCGGTGGTGGCATTTCGCCTCCGTCCGGTCCGCCGTATTTTGGTCGTGAGCAGTTCTGGGGGAGGGCTGTTCGGGCGTCCCGCGATCTCACGATCCGGGACGCTTCTTAATTTTTTGGGAGATTTTCTCGGCCGGCTGGCTTAAGAGTTGCCGTTTGTATGGCTTATGGCTAGGTCTACGACTGCAGGATCTCGCTCCTCCCCGTCTCCGCGCAGCGATACACCGCATCAAGAATCAGCTGGTTGGTTAGCCCTTCCTCTCCGGAAACCGGGAACCCGGCCCGTCCTTCGACGGCATCGGCGAACGCGTCCACTTGCCCGGCATAAGCGATGTGATTGGAGACCGTTTCTTCATCAACCAGCGCTCCTTGCTTCCAAAGCTCGATCCGGATCGGACGATCGACGTTGAGCGCATCGTCCGCTCGAATCACTCCGTCTTCGCCGACAATTTCCAGTGGAGTGCGATAGTGCGCGCGCGTCGAAACCAGCACCGTCGCGAGCGTTCCACGTCGAAATTCGAGCGTCAGAATGGCTGCGGCCTCCACATCGCCGGAGTTCTCATCTGCGCGCGACATCGCGCTCACCCGAGTCACCTCATCCTGCAGGATGTAACGCAAGGCGTCGATGCAGTGCACGCCGACGTCAGTCACAGGTCCGCCGCCGGAGATGCGTCGATCTGAGATCCATGTACGTGGGTGAGCCTGGCCTGGAAATGAGAATTCGGCGCGCGCAAACAGTGGACGACCAATATCGCCTTGCGCAACGCGCGCGCGAAAACGAGCCGTGCTTTCTTCGAAGCGGAAGATCTGCGCGACCCCCAGCAGAACTTGACTCCGCTTTGCCGCGTCCACCATCTGCCGGCATTCCCCGGCGTTCATCGCCATAGGCTTTTCACACAGCACCGGCTTGCCCGTCGCAACCGCCGCCAAAACATCCGAAAGGTGACAGGCGTTGGGAGTCGTGACAAACACGGCATCGACCTCCGGACAGCGGCAGAGCTCCTCAGTCGAGGCAAACACGTGAGGAATGCTGTACCGCTCCGATGCCTCGCGAGCTTTGGCCATGTCGCGCCGCGAAAGCGCGACAACTTTACACTTCTTTGCCAGCGCAAATCCCGGCATCAAGCGCCTCACTGCGTGCAGTCCAAAGCCGGCAATCCCAAAACGAATCATTCCAATTCACCCAATCGCGGAGACACCTCGAGAAAATCTCTGCCTCGATCACGAGTACGGATAAAAGACGAAAAACAGCAGCGACAGCACCGTCAGCGCCCAGAGAGCAGGCCTTACCTCGCGCAGACGCCCCGATACCAGTTTGCAAAATGGATACAGAACAAAGCCCGCAGTCATCCCAATCCCGACGTTGTAGGTAAATGCCATAAGCGCGATCACGCCAAACGCCGGAACCAGTTCGCTCAGGTCGTCGAAGGGAACGCGCGTAATCGGCGTCAGCATCAACAATCCTACAAAAATCAGCGCCGGCCCATACGCCTGCGGTGGAATCGCAGAAATGAACGGCGCGAAGAACAGTGTCCCGACAAAGCACAGCGCTGTGACCACGGACGTCAATCCGGTTCGTCCGCCCGCCTCCACGCCTGTCGCTGATTCGATATATGCGCCCGAGGTCGTCGTGCCGATGACGGCTGCAAACGTCGTCGCCAGCGCGTCCGCCATCATCGGCCGCTCGATCTGGGGCAGATTGCCATCTTTGTCGAGAAACCCCGCGCGCGCTGAGACTCCGATCAGCGTTCCCATCGTGTCCACAAACGCCATGATCAGAATTGTCAGCACCACGGGAAAAAATCCCCAGCTCAACAGGCTGTGCAGGTCGAATTTCATCAAAACGGGCGCCAGGCTGGGCGGCATGCTCAGCCACGAATCCGGAGCCGGCGAAACCCGGGTGATGAAACTCAGAAGCGCAGTGGTCAGAATGCTTGTCAGAATGGCTGCCGGAAACTTCCGAATCGTGAGCACCACGATCAACAGAAACCCGAAGATAGCCAGCAGAATTGCCGGAGACGTAAGATGTCCCGGCCGCACCGGCGCTCCCGGCGCTCCGATGGTTACGATGCCGGTTTGATTCAGGCCGATGAATGTCAGAAACAACCCGATCCCGACCGCATAGCTGTACCGCAAAGTCGCGGGGATCGCGTCGACCATCCACTGCCGCAACCGAAACAAAGTCATCAGCACAAACAGAATACCCGCAAGAAACACCGCCCCCAGCGCGCTCTGCCACGTGTAGCCGAGAACGTGCACAACTGTAAATGCGATAAACGCGTTCTCGCCCATGTACGGACCGATCGCAAACGGCCGGTTGGCATAGAACGCCATCAGTAGCGTGCCAAAGATCGCGGTAAAGATGGTCGCGGTCAGCGAAGCGCCAACGGGCATGCCCGCGGTTTTAAGAATGGCAGGATTGACCGCCACGATGTATGACATCGTGAAGAAGGTGGTGAGGCCCGCAACCACCTCGCGCCGCACCGTTGTCTCGTGCTGCGAGATATGAAAGAGCCTTTCCAGCCAGCGAACCAATATGCCTCCGATGTGCCAACGAATGTGGGAACGAAGAATTGTACATTCACGATCGTGTTGTCAGGCTCGGTGGATAAGTGCGCTGCCGAAATCCTGTCACTCTGAGCGAAGTGAGGTGAGCAACCCGGGGTGGAGAAGCGAGCCGAATAAGTCTAAGGACCCCACAGATGTTGACACTCTTAACGGGCCTAGCAGGGAGTTCTCCCCATGTCGCGTCATTCGAGGCCTGACTACCTCGTGAATTCATTCCGGGATCAAAACGCAAGACGACGATCCGCGCGAAAGTGGACGGTCCGGCTATGTGCGGACGGCCCCCCGCAACTCCTCCAAGAACTGCGGATCGATATTCCCGCCGCTGATAACGGCCACGTTATTTCGCGTCGGCGGCAACTCCTCCGCATGGAACATAAATGCCGCCACGCTCACCGCACCGCTCGGCTCGGCTACGGTCTTGGGATTCGCGCTCAACGCGCGCGCCGCTTCGCGAATTTCGCTTTCCTTCACATACACAATGTCGTCGACATACGCCCGAATGTGCGTAAAGTTGATCTCCCCCACGCTCTGCGTGCGCAGTCCGTCAGCCATCGTTTGCGAGACCTGCTCGGCGGGAAAAGAGACAACATGTCCGGCTCGCAAGCTTGCGCGAGCGTCACCGGCGAGTTCAGGCTCGGCGCCGATCACTTTGATCGCGGGATTCGTCAGCTTGATCGCCGCAGAAATTCCGCTGATCAATCCGCCGCCCCCGACAGGAGCGATCACCGTCTCGACGTCAGGCAGATCCTCAAGAATTTCGAGTCCCACCGTTCCTTGGCCGGCGATGATCTTCTCGTCGTTGTAGGGAGGAACAATCGCGTAACCATGCTCGGCGGCCAACTGTTCGGCGCGCTGACGCCGCTCTTCGCTGCCCGGCCCAACCGTGACAATCTCAGCCCCGAGCGCGGCCGTCGCCTCAAACTTATTCTTAGGAGCGTTGTTCGGCATCACGATGATGGCCTTTACCCCCAGCGCCCGCGCCGCGTAGGCCACGCCCTGCGCGTGATTGCCGCTCGAATAAGAAATCACGCCACGCCGCCGCTCGTCTTCACTGAGCGCAGCGACCTTATTGTAAGCGCCGCGCAACTTGAAAGCCCCAATTGGCTGCAGGTTTTCGAGCTTAAGAAAAAGCTTGCGTTTGGCGGTGACTCCAGCCCACTCGAGAAGCGGTGTGCGCACAGCAACGCCATTCAGAAGGGATTGGGCTGCATTTATGTCTTGCAGAGAAACCATAGGGAGCGATGACTTAAATCTCCAGTATCACCGGCATAATCAGCGGTCGCCGCTGCGTCTGTTTCGAGATGTACCGCTTCAGATCGGCGCGAATCTTCTCCTTAATCACTCCGTAATCGGCCTTCTCTTCAGCGCTCGAGCCGTCGAGCGTCTCCATCACGATTTCGCGGGCGCGCTCGATCACGCCATTTTCTCCCGGCGCGAACCCGCGCGTGACGATCTCCGCCGCCGATTCCACCCGGCCTGTCAGCTTGTTGATCGCGATAATCGGCATCACGAATCCATCCTCGCTCAAATGGCGCCGGTCTTTAATCACCAGGTCTTCCACCACATCCGTGCGCGAACCCGAATCGATACACACCCGTCCAACATTCACGCGTCCTGACTTGCGCGCACCGAGTTCGTCAATCTCCAAAACGTCGCCACTCTCAATCAGCAGGATGTTGCCAACCGCGCTTCGCATAGTGCTCGCCAGTTCCGCGTGCAGCTTGAGCTGCCGATACTCGCCGTGGATCGGAATGAAATACTTCGGCCGCACCAGGTTGATGATGAGCTTCAACTCTTCCTGGCTGGCGTGCCCGCTGACATGCACGGGCGGATAAGATCCGTCGTCGTAAATCACGAACGCTTCGCGCCGGAACAGGTGATCCACAACCCGGTAGATTGCCTTTTCATTGCCGGGAATGATGCGTGACGAAAGCACGACCGTGTCGCCTTTTTCGATCTTCGCGTGCTTGTGGCTGTCCACCGCCGCGCGTGACAGCGCCGACATCGGCTCGCCCTGCGTGCCGCTGATCAACACACACACTTTCTTGGGCGGAAAATTCTTCATCTCGCCGGGATGAATCAACATCCCCTCCGGGATCGTGATGTACCCAAGATCTTCCGCGATCTCCGACGAGCTGTTCATCGAGCGGCCGATAAAGCAGATCTTCCGCCCGTGTTCCCATGCCATGTCGACCGCCAGCTTGATGCGGTGAATCGACGACGAGAAGCACGAGATAAACAAGCGTCTTTGAGTCCGGACAAATATCTCTTCAAACTTGCGATGCACCGCGCGTTCGCTAGGTGTGTAGCCTTTGCGCTCGACGTTAGTCGAGTCTTGGAGCAGCGCCAGCACGCCTTCTTTCCCGTACTCGGCGAAGCTGTGCAGGTCAAACAGCCGGTTGTCTGTCGGTGTCGGATCGACCTTGAAGTCGCCGGTGTGCAAGACAACGCCAAGGGGCGTGTGAATTGCCAGCGCGACGCAATCGACCAGGCTATGCGTCACCTGCAGCGCGTGGACAGTGAACGGCCCAATCTTGATGCGCTCTCCCGCCCGGATCTCGCGCAGGTCGGCGTCGTCGAGCAGTTGGTGCTCGTCGAGTTTGTCCTCAACGTACGAGAGCGTGAACTCGGTTCCCCAAACCGGCACATTGAGTTCGCTCAATATCCACGGCAGCGCTCCAATGTGGTCCTCGTGGCCGTGCGTGAGAATAATGCCGCGCACATGCGCGCGATTCTCCAGCAGGTAGGAGATGTCCGGAACGACGATGTCGACGCCGAGCAGCTCAGTTTCGGGGAACATCAGACCCGCATCGACGACGATGATGTCGTCTCCCCAGCGCAGGGCCATGCAGTTCATGCCGAACTCGCCAAGCCCGCCAAGCGGGACGATATGCATTTTTCCGTGGGGCATTGGAACCATTGATGCTAGCACAGCGCCATCGGTCGTTGGTCGCTAGTCGCCGGTCGTCGGCGAATCTGCAAACTCCTTCATTTACCTCCACGATAGAAGAATCTCGTGACGGAAGACTCGAACCTCGATCCCGCCGTGTTTTGAAGATAGACTTGAAACAACTGGGGTTGCCAAAGACGACTGACGACCGAGGACTGACGACTGACGACTAACGACCAACAAAAATCCTGGCTCCGGCGCCGCGCTGAAGACGCTTTCCGCGGAGGCCTGACTCGCGCCTACGAAACCGTCAGGGTCGATCCGGAGAAATTCCTCTTCCAGTTGCGCGCCGCCTACGGCTTGCCCATCGTCACCTTCCAGGGTGTCTATTCCGTCGAGGTGTCGCGCCTCGACGACGTCGCCGAGTCCGTCATCCGCAGCGGCATGAAGATCGCCGCCGCCGAGGGCGCCGGCCTCGGCCTTGGCGGCATTCTGACGATCATGCCCGATCTCGGCATTCTCTCTGCGATCACGATGCGCACGATCCAAAAGCTCAGCCTGATTTACGGCTTCGAAATGAACACCGACGAGGAGATCGCCGAACTCTGGATCGCCGCCGCCAGCGCCGCCGGCGTCGACATCAGCCGCGAGCTGCTCGAAAAAGAGGTCGTGAACCGCTTCGTGCCCAAAGTGATTCAACGCATCGCCGCGCGTGCCAGTACAGAGGTCGTCGAAAAATGGGCGGGCCGCCTGATTCCGCTGGCGAGTTCTGCGATTGGCAGCGCCCTCAATTATTATTTCGTTCGAGCCTGGGGCCGGCGCGCGCTCGCGCACTTCCGAAAGAAGCACCTCGAAACAAGACTTCGACTTACTGCGGAGCAAGCTCGACTTTCCTCATCGCCCCCACCACTGCTGCCGGAGAAACAGTCCAACTAGACTTACTTCCGGGGAATTTCATCCAAGAAGACGCATCAGGGATGACTAAGCAACGGCCATTTCGTGCCCGGCACCGTCTGCTTGCTCTTTTACCCCGAGGCGTATACTCCGCCCGACACATGTTTCTGCGCTCGGCAAGGAGGGACCATGCTGTCTCTCTTGCTCGCTAGCGCGCAGGCGCGGCGGGGCCCTACATTCCTGCGGGTTGGCATGGAGGGAGCGTTTTGCCGCATAGAACCGGAGCGCGAGATCCATCCGCGCGCTCGACAGGCGCTGGTGCATAAGCTCGGGGTCGAGTAGCGATCAACAATCGAGTCGCCGTGCAGTAGGACACCAGTAACTCACCTCAGCGCCTCCAACCCCTCGTTCGCCTTCTTGAAGTGCGGATCAATCTCCAGCGCCTTGCGAAAATGCTCTCTCGCATGCTCGACATCTCCTGCCGCCCGGTAAGCTCTTCCCAATCCAAACTGCGCGCTTGCCGACATCGGATAATCCATAGCATTTGCGCTGAGCAACTCTACCGCCCCGTTGAAATCCCTCATCTTTGCCATCTGATAGCCGATGAACTCCACTCCCGCCTCCGTATTCACATTCGGATACGCTTTCCTGAACTGGCGATAGCTCCACATCACACACACCGGATCGGTGCGCTCCATGTAAAGTTGCTCCAGCATTCTCTGCAAAGGCGTTCGCTCGAATTGCGGGGGCTCAAAAAAATTTGCGTCCACCGGCCGATTGACCTCGATTGATTGAACCGTATTCGAATTAAGTTCTTTCCCGGTCGCGATCTCCGTCTCAACTATCTGGAAGGGGAAAAGCACGCCATTGACGCGTCGATAGTCTCCAATCCGGTTTTCCGATCGCACATCTGCTCCAAACGCGTGCACAGGCGCCGAACGCCGGTCACCGACGATCAGGTACGATTTCGGATCCAGGAACAAGTCCTTCTCGAATCCATCTGCCAACGTGACGTGGAGTTTGTAAGCAGGTTTTCCCGCAAATGACTCCAATCCACCCAGCTCAATCCGCGTGCCCGCCGCTTCGTAGTCCAATAGTGAATCGAATATTTCGGTGCCATGACGGCCGGCCGCCGCCGCCGCGCCTACGGTTCGAATAACCACTCCAGGATCTTTGTAGTACTCCCACGCGCTGCCGTCATAGCCTTCGTTGATATCAACGTTGAGGTCCTTCGGATCAGCCAGCGTTTTGTAGTAGGGCCTCATCCTCGCGATAAAGGCATTGGGGATGACAAACGATCCCTCCCGATACTCAAGGCGCTCAACCATCGAATGCACTGCTTCGAGATTCTTGTACCCACCTAAAGCCTCCACATGCAAGCGCAGAATCTCCGCGAGCGTTGGCGTCTCCTGCGCCGACCCAGCCGCAACAAATGAAAACAAAACAAGACACCACCCAAGTCCCCTCATGCGTCCTCCGGGACATTAGACTCCCGATCTCCTGGTTCGTGAGATGTTCCAGTGGGGTTCGCGAGGATTGGTTCAATATCTGTGTTGCTCAACACAACAGGCGTAGGAGGCAACTGAGACCGGCTTTGGACACGCGAAGGGAATTACACCGGACCGCGATTCCGCCGCAACCACGTCGCCACCCACAGAAACGCCACCGTCACCGCCAGTCCCGTCCACAACCCCAAACTCCCGAGATATCGAACGGGCGTCATCTGCGTCATTGGATCGATTGGGAACCGGTTCTGCGACAGCAGCACGTCCATGCCGTTCCCGTTCAATCGATATCGCAACATGTCGAGAAAGTACGTCGTATTGAAGACGATCTTCTCGATAAAGCAAAGAGCGATCGGCGGCAGGACCGCCCACACAAATGGCGTTCTCCGTGCCCAGGCCCCTACCAGCAGAAGCCACGCGTAAAACGGCGCATGCCAAAGTACATGCGCCATGATCAGGTGATACAGCAGCAGTACAAACATTCGCGGCAACGGCAGCGCATGCCACAGCTCGCCCACACTCTGCCCGCTCGCCGCCAGCGCTCCGCTGCTCAAAATCAGCATCAGGAACTGCGCTACCACCGCGATGGCCCATACCAGCAACGGCAGGACGACAAACGGGATGCTCGCTTTTGCCAGCACTGTCACCGTGTCCGACACCGGCATCGACTTCCAGAAAAGCACGCTGCGGTCGCGCCTCTCTCCATAAAGTGCGTCCAGGCAGTAAAACGCTCCCACGATCATCATGGTGAGCATCGTCAGCCCGGCAATCATGTCGTAGGGAGAGGCGATCGAATCGTGCAACCGGATCGCACCGAGCGCCGAGGCCAGCCGCATCGTTCGCGCAAAATGAAGCGTACTCACCGCGAACGCGGCCAGAAACAAGCCCGTCGCCGCCAGCGGTCCAAGGTAAAGCATCCGGTACTCCCACAACTCCCGCCGCACCGCCCACAAGAAATTTTGAGCCGGGGAGATCCCCGTGTTGGTCCCCGCCACCTCGGAACCTAAACTTGCGCGGGCGGAACTCCCAATCGCATTCGTCGTCATTGTGTCGCTCCTTGTCCAGGCATGGAGCTCTGCCCGGCGCGGTCGCCAATAATCCTCACGAACAAGTCCGCAACGCTCGGCGTGCGCACTTCGCCGAGCCCTGCCAGTCGCTCGTGGTCCACGCCATCGAAGAGCATGACCGTGCGCCCGATCGCTTGCCGTTCATGCATCGGTTTGAGCGCTCTCGCCTCGGCCACGCGCTCCGGATGCACAACCAATTCCTGATAGCGCGACTCCACCTCTTCCATCGTCTGCTGGAGAACAATTCGTCCCCGGTCCAGGAACACGAGGTCAGTCAGCACATGCTCGATCTCGTCCACTTGGTGGGTCGCCACCATGATCGTGCTGTTTCCGTCGTAGTAGTCGTTCAGCAGGGAATCGAAAAACTGCTTGCGATAGATGATGTCGAGCCCCAGCGTCGGCTCGTCCAGTACCAGCAGCCGCGCGTCGATCGACATGACCACGGCCAGATGCAGCTGCGTCACCATCCCCTTGGAGAGTTCGCGAATCTTGCTCGTGTGTTTGATCGACGTCTTCGCGAGAAAGGCCTCTGCCTTCCCGCGATTGAATCGGGGACGCACTCCCGCCACATACTCGAGCAGCTGTGTCACCCGCATCCAGCGCGGCAGTACCGCGATATCGGACAGGAAGCATGCATCGTTCATCAGTCGGTCGCGCTCGCTCCATGGGTCGCGCCCCAGCACGCGCAGTTCTCCGTCGTATGAAATCAGTCCAAGCGCCGCGTTGAGCAAGGTCGTCTTGCCGGCGCCGTTTGGCCCGATCAGTCCTACGATGCGGCCTTCTTCCACGCGCAAGTTGACGCCGTCCAGCGCGAAATTCGTGCCGTAGGCCTTGCTCAGCCCGCGCGCTTCAATGCATGCCATAGTCAGCGCTCCTCCTCGCCCGCTTTCGATTCGGCCGAGCTAGATTCGATCAGGGACGACTCTTTCGTCTTGGCTCCGCCACCCTTTGAGCCTTTTCCATCGGTCGGGCTTCCGTTACCAGCGAGCAGCTCTTCCGCTCGCAGTCCCAGGCGCTGAATCGTCGCCGCAATCCGCGGCCATTCTTCGCCCAGAAACTTTTGCCGCTCGGCCGCCAGCAGCGCGCTATACGCGCCCGCAGTGATGAACATCCCCAGGCCGCGACGGCTCTCCACGAGTTCTTCATCCACCAGTTGCTGATAACTCTTCAGGACCGTAAGTGGATTCAGCCGGTACTCCGCCGCCACATTGCGCACCGAAGGCAACGGATCGCCTTCCTTCAGCACGCCGTCGAGGATCATCGCCACCACGCGGTCGCGCAGTTGACGGTAGATCGGCTGACTCTCATTCCACTCACGGTCCATCAGATTTCCATCGATCCTCAAACAGCCTTAACTAAGGTAGTCTCACCCTCTAGGGCCACGGAGGGTGCCGCACTCAAGCCCTCTTTTGGCTTGAGTGGGCCCTGCTTTAGCGCTGCGATCACCGACTTGCTTTCAACAGCGGCTTTACCCGCTGAGGTTCTATGCTGCTACCCTTCCGCGCGTCGATTTAGGAACTAGACCGCCCCATGCATCGCCGTGGAAGAGCGGCCCTTTAGGGCCGCGTTATCCTCGCAATGAATAGGGGCTTTAGCCCCGGTCACTGCACCCGCTTCAATTCAAAATGCGCGTGCAGAGGCTTGTCCCCCGGCATCATATACGTCCAATCCTCCACGTGATGATTCGCGTCGATGTACGTGAATACCGCGTGATGCATGTGCCCATATTTCGTTGGGCCGGAGAGATCGGAAAAATCGAACTCTACCGTCTTCCCATCCGCCGACTTCCGCGCCACCATATGTGGGCGATTTCCCGCATCGCAGTAGTGCACCAGGTTCAGCTGATCGTTATCGACATACAACATCGTCACCGGATGGTCATACTTCGCGGGATCAAGTGGCGTGTTCGCCTCCTGCAGTTCGTGGACAAGCGCATTGCCTCGTGACGTGACGCGCATCGTCACATGCAGAGGTTTGTTGATGCCATCCCACTGTGGCTGAGGAGGGTCGACACTGACGGGCCCCTCCCACTCTCCCGCCAGAGTCTTCAGGGAATCGAAAGAAATCTGCGCGTCAGACTTCTGCACAGCCGGTTTAGCCGCCTCATGGTTGTGATCCTGAGCGAAGGTGATGTTCGACGACGCCATCGCGAGCGACAGCACCAAACTGGCAAGAGCGAATCGAGTGCACTTCATAGAAATCTCCTTCAGAGCCGCAGCTCCGTTCCTGGAATTGGGCTGACTGCCACCGCCGCGTGTCGACCCGCCGTAGCGCACTCAGCAACGTGTTATAGTTAGCTATAACACTATGACACATGTCAAGCTCTTTTTTGTCGTGTTTAACTAAATAGATTATTATTAACACCTTATGGACGATGTCATCCTGAGCGGAGCAAGAGAGTTCGCGAAGCGGACTCTCTGCGGAGTCGAAGGACCCCTACGGTCGGCGCTCCTGAACAGCGAGAGTTCTTGCCCCAGCCAAGGGCTCGCCGTGCGAAGCATGTGCTGATTGATAGCTGAATATCGAGAAGAAGTTGAAACCTCTTCAGGCACAAAGTGAATGAGTGCAGTCCGGATTTCTCGACAGCAATACTCAATGCAGGGAAAACTAGCCGAAAAATTTGCTGATGTTCTTATTGTCCGTAATCAGCCGTCGCCTTGCCGTTTGCCCAGGCACCGCAACTGTAAGACCTGCGCAATCCCCTGTCGGTGCAGGACTTAACCACCATCACCAAGAACTTACAGAAATCTCACCCGTAGATCATTGACCCCAACTCGGCTGTGGGAGCACATGGAGACACTTCCGGCGCGCTGCCGCCGAAGAGGGACCCTATGATCAATTGTCTGACAAGCCTCCGCCTCGCTGGCCACAGCACAGTAAGCCGCACCCCGGCCCTGATTTCGGTATTGCTCTTCTTCAGCATTGCCTCATTCGGGCAGCACAAGACCGAGTCCGTGCCAGCGGATAGCAGGGTCAGTGACCGCCCAACCCTTTCAGCCTCGCCAAAACATTCCCCGGCGGTGGCCTTCCAGAAGGTCCCAAGCTCGCCCGCCGAAGGGACCGTCTCCGCGAGCGCAGTGTCAACGATCTCGGCCGCGCTGGGAGCTCATGACACGGTCTATGCCATTCACGCTGATGGACGCACCCTAGCGGCGCGGAATTCGCGGCAACGCCTCGACGCGAAATTCTCGCCCAATGGTGTCGTGCTGGCGAGTGGTAATGCGTCGCTTCGCATGAAATTGGCCGGATACGGATCCGGCGACGCTACCGTGTCCGTTCACGACGTTCGTCCCATCGCTCGCGATAATCGGATCGAATACCGCCATGGCCCGTTGACCGAGTGGTATGTGAACGGGCCGGCCGGACTCGAGCAGGGTTTCACATTGCACGCTCCGCCCGGACGGCAACGCGCGGGAGAACTCCAGATCGCACTCAGCTATTCCGGCGAGTTGCAGCCGGAACTCGATAAAAATGGCGAGGCGCTGGTCTTGAAGCGCCGCGACGGCAGAACCGCCCTCCGCTACGCCGGCCTCGAAGCCCACGACGCAGACGGCCACCCGCTCCACGCCTCCCTGCAATTGCGTGGTAATTCCATTCGTCTGGTGGTTGACGATCGGGCCGCCCGCTACCCGGTCGTCGTCGACCCGCTCTTTCAGGCCGCCATCCTGACAGCTTCCAACGGGACCAAGACAGACGCATTCGGGGTCCAGGTTGCGGTGAGCCTCGACGGCAATACGATCGTCGTCGGAGCCCAGAATTCTGCAAATCGCGAGGCCTACGTATTCGAAAAACAGGGCACGGCATGGACGAGCATGACCGAGGTCCGCCGGCTTTCCGATCCCGACAGCGAGGGTATCGGCCCATTTGCCATCTCTGGCAATGGCGACACAATTGTCTCCGACGCTGTGAACGTGCAGCGGGAGGACGTCTTCGTCAGACCGGGCACGAGTTGGAGCGGCAGCACCGACAAGCTGCCTGACGCTTCACTTACTCGCCCTTCAGATTTGCAAAATTCACAGTTACAAGGCGTCGCCATCTCCGAGGATGGGAGCACAGCAGTCGTGGGAGCTAGCAACACGGGGTTCTCCGGCACAGCGCCATGGCAGATATTAGTGTTTCTTAGACCAGGAGACACTTGGAGCGGAGCTGTAGATCCGGCCGCAACCCTGACCGGTTCGGACCCAACTTTGAGCCTCTTCGGTGGCGAGGCGCGTGTGGCCATAGCGGCCGGCCGTAATGTCATTGTTGGCAACGCGAACATCGCGCCCGACGGCGATGACACTGTCGGCGAATTGTTGGTCTTTATTGAACCTGAGGATGGTTGGACGAGCAAAAAGGAAGACGCAACTCTCAAACCAAATAACAGCACAACGGATAACGCTTTCGGTAGAGCCGTCGCTATCGACAACAACGGCGACACGATCGTGGCTGGCGATGCCGCTGCCACGGTGAATTCCCATGTCAAGCAAGGCGAAGCATATGTGTTCGTGCAGCCCGAAGCGGGCTGGACGTCGACGAATACGCCAAATGCAACTCTCTTCGACGCCTCCGGGGCGACAGGAGATGCCTTCGGCGCCGCGCTCACTATGAGCGGCGATGCCCGCCACATTCTGGTTGGTGTGCCTGATGCACTCGCTGTTGGCCCGGGACACGTGTCTGCATTTGACATGCCGACGGATGGCTGGACCGGAACGCTAAGCGCACCGGAGAATTTTACAGCCAACGATTCCGCGACGGAATTCGGCCTTAGCCTTTCGATCAGCGGCAATGGCGGTGTCGCGGTCATCGGGCAGCTCCCTCAAAATCAAATCGGGGAAGCGTATGTATTTACGCCCTGCGTCAGTCTGAATCCGCAAAGTTTCGGTTTCGGCAACGTTCTTGTGGGTTCTTCCAGTCCGCCAGAAACATTCACACTGCTCAATAGCTGCGCGACTGAGGTCACCAACGTCGCCATCACCTTCCAGGACGGCGGCGACGGGGCTTTTTCTCAGAACAATAACTGCGGCTCTATTCTCCCTGGCAACGCCTCCTGCGACATCGACGTTGTTTTCGCCCCTTTGGAGGAACAGGAGGTTTTTGTGGATGCCCTCCAAGTCGCCGACAGCGACACTTCTTCCAGCCCCCAGAGCGCAGTCGTGACAGGAACCGGGGTCTGCGGCGTCAGCCTGGCTCCGGGAAGTCTTGACTTCGGGAGCGTCAATGTAGGAAGCAGCAGCCCACCGAAAGCCTTCACCCTCTCCAACCAATGCACGACCGACGTTACCGGCGTCGCCATCAGCTTCTCGGGAGCCAACAGCGCCGACTTTTCCCAGAACAACAATTGTGGCGGCACGATCCCCGCCGGCAGCTCCTGCACCATCAACGTCACCTTCGCGCCCACGACGGGTGCCGTGGAAAGCGCCACTCTTGTTGTTGTCGACAAC